>Ga0257126_1000039_pt1 | contig 98941 bp, 83 predicted proteins | sample SI060_120mmetaG_FD_190151 | JGI IMG/M metagenome (GOLD analysis project Ga0257126, IMG submission 190151) | Marine microbial communities from Saanich Inlet, British Columbia, Canada - SI060_120m | ecosystem: Environmental > Aquatic > Marine > Inlet | place: Canada: British Columbia | collected... | reverse complement strand
ATTGAGAAAGCTCTCTAGTTTCTGTACCAAAGTTCTGTGAGATGCTATAGCTTTTGATTATTTTTGTATTATTTCTACCAAATACAATAAAGCTTGGTACTAATAACAATAGTAAAAATTGATTTACAGCATTGTTCATAATTTTTTGCATATGTAGTACTTTTAAAATTTTTTTTAATTATTCAATTACTAATCGAAAAGGATTACTCAATCTAAAAAGCTTTTTAAAGCTGTTTAAGATTACTATTAAAAATTTAATAAAATCACAAAATTTTCACACTTAAAGTAATTGATTAAATAGCTTATTTTTCTATAAGTCCATATATAATAGGTATTTAAAGAATTTTAATTTATTGTTGACATTAGATTAAATAATGTTTTAATATTAATTCATAGCGGAGTCCAATATGTTAAAAAATATAAAACATATCATTATAGGTGTGTCCCTAATTGTATCGGGGGCCCTGGCGTCAGAACTTAAAGATATTAAGTATGATCCTAAGAGCAATGGTCTTATGATTAGTATTGAATATTCTGAGCCTATACCTGATGATAATATAATAGGTTGGAAGTCAGATAGAAATTGGCTTTATATTACACTCTTGGGTGTGAAACACGTAAACGAGATTAATCCAAAGGCTGACCCAAATAACTTAATTAAAGAACTAGTCATCGACAGCTTTGACGAATCTGTTCAAATAGCAATTCTTCTTACAAAAAAAATTCATTGGTATGACATTATTAATAGTGAGGGAAATTCATCAGCTGTTGTTTTTATTCATACAGAGATGAAAAACAGTCTTCAAGCGAATTTAAAAGAGCATTTAGATAAGAAAGGAAAATCTGTTTTTTCTGTTATTTCTCAGAAAGGTTTCCCTACCTACAATACTAGCTTTCAAGCGGCATTTAACAAAGCTAGAGAGGAACTTGGTTCTAATGCTATTTTTAGATTTAAGGGAAAGCTGTACCACACAAACCACCCTGGTGAAGGTTCTGTTAATATAGCTTCAAACATAATTGAAAAAAATAAAGCAGAAAATATAAATGATATCTTTTCTAACTACGCTTCAGCTTCAAAGGATTTTAATCGTTCTGATTCAAAACCTATTAAATCTGATGAAAAAGTTTATCAATCAATTGATGAATATTTTATTGAAGAAAATTCTGGGGAGGAGTTGGCAGAATGGTCTGATTTAGCAGAAAGTTCTTCCGATGATTCTCCTTCAAAAAGTAGTCTTTCTTTCTGGGATAAAATGACTGCTGCTAGGGAAGATGATGAAAAAGCGAAGTTATTTGATAATTTAGAATCTTCGAAAGGTCAATTAATTGAAGAGCTAGCAGATCATTCAATAATAAATGATGATTTAGATGGTAGAATTGTAAAAGTTCCAAAAACTTCTTGGTGGCAGAAACTACCTTTTGTGTCGATCACAAAAAGTAGATTTGGTTCTATCAAAAAGAACAGAACTAACGATGATTTATTACTTGGACAATCTGCAATCAGGGTTGATGCAAATTTAGAAGGAGTTCCAATTTACATTGATGGTAGATATGTAGGACATACTCCGTTAAGAACGCCTATTCGTGTTGAGCCAGGTTGGCACCAAGTTAGTGGGTTTTCACCTCAATACTTAATGTATTTAAATACTGGTACTGTTGATTATGTATCAAATGATCCAATGTTGAAAAATCAAATTTTTGGAACAGAGACGATATACGTTGAGGGTGGTAAGATTGCCAGGTCTGAAATGAGATTTGATTATGTTGGGCCATCGCTCCCAGTAAAGAAAAAAGATGGTGGCTGGATGGTTGGCTTTCCTATTTTATTATCTTTTTTCTCATTAATCGCTTGGGGAGTAGCATAAAAGATATTTTATCTTTTCATTTCTTCATTAATTAATTTTTTCCCAGTCTTAGATATTCCTTTTGTCAGTTAAAGAACAATTAAAATCATATATTTTATCCAAAAGTATTTCTAGTGAAGAAAGAAAATTGGGTATAGAGGTTGAATGCTTTATTTTCGACAAGAATAATAACAGGATACCTGTTAATAAAGGTAGTTCTTTTTCTGCTTCTGATCTTTTAAAAGAGCTTGAATCCTCATCTAATGGAAACTACTCTTTGGAGCCTGGAGGGCAAATTGAATGGTCTAGTCCGCCTTCATACCGATTAAAAGATATAGAAAGAGATTTGCTTGAATACAAAGATTCTCTTGATAAAATACTAAATAGAGAAGGGTTCAAATCTTTATACATAGGGGTCGATCCCTTTAATAATCCTAGAGAAATTGATTTAATAGCGCAAAAAAAATATTTGCTTATGAATGATAATATGGATAAAAAAGGTTCGCTAGGCAAATGGATGATGAGGAACACTTGTAGTATTCAAATCAATTATGATATCATAGATGAACCGGATTTAGAAGAGTTAACTTTCATATTAGACTGTATACATCCTGTAACATCTTACTTATTTTCAAATAGTCCTTTCATAGAAAAAAAACCAAACGGCAATCTAAATTTAAGAAATCACATCTGGGAAAATACTGATAGTGACAGGTGTAGATCTTTAGTCGATCATGGGATTTTTAAACTGAAAGATTTGTTAGAGCTCTATTTAGAATTTGCTTTACAAGTGCCTTCTATTTTTAAACTAGATGACGATTTTAATATTCAGAGCTCTCAGTCTGCGCTTGGAGATGATTTAAAGTCTAGATTTGATAAAGGTTTGTTAAGGCCTGAGGACATACAAGCTGCATTGCATCAAATATTCACAAATGTTCGTTTAAAAAATTTAATTGAAGTTCGAGATATAGATTGTTTGCCTTTTGAGCACATTATGGCTCCAGTTGCATTCGTTACTGGGTTAATAACTAATAAAAAAATCAGAAAAGAATTACTTCTTATATTTGAAAACTGGTCATATGAAGATAGGTCTTCTTGGAATGAATTAGGCTCTTCTTTAGATGGTAGCTTAATGGGGCCAAATAAAAAAACATTTTTACAGTGGATAGATTTTGTCGGTAAACTATCCTTAAAAGGTCTTAAAAGCCGGAATCTTGGAGAAGAAAAATATTTTTCCGAATTTTTCGAGTTTATTAAGTCTAAGGGACCGATAAGTAAGCAAAGGCAAGATAGTTTTACACTATCTGATCAATCTTTAAACAAATTTATTTTTAGATAAAATTATTTATACTTGATGAAATAAAAAGTAAATGAGTTTAATTTTTGACTCATTATGAATGCTAGTTGTATCATTCTTACTAATCAAAAATTATGAAATTATATTTTAACTCAAAAATTTTTCAAAAAGCATTAGCTGGTTTGTCCGGAGGGTTTCTTGTCGTGTTCTTAATCGGGCACTTAGCTGGGAATCTGCAATTATTTATTCCTGGGGAATTGGGTCAAAAACAGTTCAACGCTTATGCCTTATTCATGACGACAAACCCTGCAGTGATTGCTCTCTCATATATTACATACACAACGATTATTTTACATTCGATAGTAACCATATATTTAGTTTTTAAGTCAAAGCTTGCTAGACCAATTAAATATCATGTGAGTTCAGGTAATAGTAATAGTACTTGGGCTTCAAGAAATATGGCTTTTTTAGGCACAATGATATTAATATTTCTTGTTATTCATCTTAGGAGCTTTTGGTATGAGATGCATTTTGGTAATATTGGACTCGATAAATGGGGTAATAAAGATTTGCATACTGTAACTGTTACTGCGTTTCAAAATGTTTTTTACACAGCATTTTACCTTTTATCAATGTTGATGCTCGCTTTTCATTTATCGCATGGAGTTGGATCTGCATTTCAAACTCTTGGCTTGAATACTTCAAAATATAAAAAGTCAATTACATATATAGGAAAAGGAGTTGCAATTTTAATACCATTAATTTTCGCAAGTATACCAATCACATTATATGTTAGATAGCAGAATACCCCCAGGAGATTTATCTAGTAAATGGTCAGACTTTAAGTCAAAAGTACCACTTGTTAGTCCAGCAAATAAGCAAAATTTAGATATTATTATAATTGGTACAGGTTTAGCAGGGGCTTCCGCTGCGTCTTCTTTAGCTGAAATGGGATACAATGTTAAAGCTTTTTGTTTTCAAGACAGTCCTCGGAGAGCTCACTCAATTGCAGCTCAAGGGGGGATTAATGCTGCGAAAAATTATCAAAATGACGGCGATAGCGTTTACAGGTTGTTTTATGATACTATCAAGGGCGGTGACTATAGATCTCGTGAAGCAAATGTACATAGACTAGCTGAAGTTAGTACAAACATTATAGATCAGTGTGTAGCTCAAGGAGTGCCATTTGCCAGAGAGTATGGAGGTACGCTTGACAATCGCTCATTCGGCGGGGTTCAAGTCTCTAGAACGTTTTATGCGAGAGGTCAGACTGGTCAACAGCTTTTATTGGGTGCTTACAGTGCTCTTAGTAGACAAATAAGCAAAGGTTCTGTTCAAATGTATAATAGACATGAGATGCTTGATGTTGTTATGATTGATGGTGTAGCGAGGGGAATTATTGCTAGGAATTTACTTACTGGTCAGTATGAAAGGCATTTTGGGCATGCAGTTGTTTTAGCTACTGGTGGATATGGTAACGTATTTTACCTTTCAACTAATGCGATGGGAAGTAACGTTACAGCGGCTTGGAAAGCATACAAAAAAGGTGCAATGTTTGGAAATCCCTGTTTTACTCAAATTCATCCTACTTGCATCCCAGTGTCTGGCGATTATCAGTCTAAGTTAACTTTAATGTCAGAATCACTTAGAAATGATGGAAGAATTTGGGTCCCTATCAAAAAAGGTGATACTAGAGATCCAAAAGATATACCAGAAGATGAAAGAGATTATTATCTTGAGCGACGATACCCAGCTTTTGGAAACCTTGTTCCACGAGATATTGCCTCAAGAGCAGCTAAAGAAAGATGTGATGAGGGTTATGGTGTTGGTTCGACCAAAATGGCTGTTTATTTAGATTTTAAAGATGCAATTAGTAGCATGGGTGAAGATACTGTTAGGTCTCGTTATGGAAATCTCTTTCAAATGTATAATAAAATTACAGGAGATGATCCTTATCATACTCCAATGAGAATATATCCTGCTGTACACTATACTATGGGGGGTCTATGGGTTGATTATAACTTAATGACATCAGTTCCAGGTTTATATTCAATAGGAGAATCTAATTTTTCTGATCATGGTGCAAACAGATTGGGTGCGTCAGCTTTGATGCAAGGCCTGGCGGATGGTTATTTTGTTTTACCTTATACAATTGGAGAGTTTCTATCTAAGGACATAAGAACAGAGAGAATTTCCACTGACGATGAACATTTTGTTAAAGCTGAAAAAAAAGCTAGAAAAAGAAACGAAACACTACTAGAAATTAAGGGTACAAAAAGCGTAGAAAGTTTACACAGAGAATTAGGTAAGATTATGTGGGACAATTGTGGAATGTCCCGAAATGAAAAAGATTTAAAAAAGGCATTAGTACAGATTAAAAATTTAAAAAATAGTTTTTGGAGTGATGTATTTGTTCCTGGTTCTGATAATGAGCTTAACACTGAACTTGAAAAAGCTGGTAGAGTAGCAGACTTCATTGAATTAGGTGAACTCATGATATATGATGCTCTTGATAGAAATGAATCATGCGGTGGTCACTTTCGCGAAGAATATCAAACTGAGGAAGGAGAAGCTTTTAGAGATGATGAAAATTATACATTCGTTTCTGCCTGGGAATTCAAAGGGAAAGATAAAGAGCCTAAACTGCACAAAGAAGATTTAGATTATAAAGAGGTAACCCCAACCCAGAGGAGTTATAAGTAAGTGGAAAATTTTTCAATTAAATTAAAAGTCTGGCGTCAAAAAAATAATAAATCTCAGGGAAAATTTGTTGATTATGATATTGATGATTTAAATGAGCACATGTCATTTTTAGAGATGTTAGATGTTTTGAATGAGCGATTGATTTCTTCTCGAGAAGAACCCATTGCTTTTGAGCATGACTGTAGAGAGGGAATCTGTGGTAGTTGTTCTATGGTCATTAACGGTAAACCTCATGGGCCGCTTAAAGGAACAACAACATGTCAATTGCACATGTACCATTTTAATGATGGCGATAACATAACGATAGAACCTTGGCGCGCAAAATCATTCCCAGTAATTAAAGATCTCGTTGTTGATAGGACGCCTTTTGATAGAATTATACAATCAGGTGGTTATATTTCCGTAAATACTGGTAGTGCACCTGACGGGAATGCGATACCAATTTCTCAAGAAGATGCTTTGTATGCGTTTGATGCAGCTGCATGCATAGGTTGTGGTGCCTGTGTTGCTGCTTGTAAAAATGCATCTGCAAGTTTATTTGTTTCTGCAAAAATATCGCAATTAGCCTCTTTGCCTCAGGGCCAGCCTGAAAGAGATAAAAGGGTTGTCGCCATGGTAGATCAAATGGAAGCAGAAGGATTTGGTCACTGTACTAATACTGGAGCATGTGAAGCAGAATGCCCAAAAGAAATTTCACAAGAATATATTAGAAAAATGAACTGGGAATATCACAGAGCTAACATCAAAGGCTAGCTAATAACTTTTATTTTAATCTGAAATTTACTGGGATTGATATCCAAACCCCGACTGCTCTCTCTCTCTGCTTTGCGGGTCTAAATCTTGTTTTTCTTATCGCGTCCATTGCCGCTTCATCTAGTCCTGTGTTCGGTATTCCTTTTAAAATAATTGTCTCTTTTACTCGCCCTCTATCATCTATAAAGGCTTGCACAACAACAACACCTTCAATACCTGCTTCTTGTGCTATCTCAGGGTATATTGGCCTTATAGCACTTATAGGCTTCGGTGGATCATCATAAGGAATAAATTTTACTTTGGGTCCGCTAGGAGCTGGAGGAGCATCCCAAGCTTCAAAATCATCAAAATCTAAATCATCCAATGTTACATCATCTGCAATATCTTCATCGTCTGTAGGAACAGGGATTGATGGTCTAGCAGGAGGCGGAGTATTGTCGATTTGTTGTGTCTGTGGGATGTCTATATTTTCAATGGCAATTTGTTCTACGTTTCCAAACTCAGATTTAGAAACAAACCTAGGAAATATTAAAAATATAAAAACTAGACTAAATATTCCACAAAGACCAGCGAGTCTTACTACGATAGGATATTTTCCTTTTAGTGGGTTTGTATTAAGCTTCATTAACGAACAAGTGTTTTTGTAGAGTAGTTAAGTTTTAGAGCATCAGCTTCACGCAACTCTTCATGAATAGATGATATAAGTTCCATTTTTGCTTCTTCATCAGCTTTTAGAGAGACAATTAACTGAGGATCTGATACTCTTTTTTCATACATTATTTTTGCTACATCTTGAACAGCAAACAACCTATCATTTATTGAAACTAATCCTTCTTTAGATATCCAAATATGAGCAGTATGTCGTTTTCCTTTTAGTTTTTCGATTTTTTCTGCTTTTGGAATATTTACAGGTAAACCCGAGTACTCACGCAAAACGGTTGTTACCATAAAAAATATTAGAAGCATGAAAATAATATCAGGCATTGAAGAAGTTGGTATCTCACTTGAGATTTTTGTTTTTCTTGAAAAGTTCATTAGTTTGAGTTAGCTATGGATATCTTTTTCGCATTAGCAATTTTTAGCTGGTCAAGAACGCGTATATAATCGCTGTAGTCTGTTTTTGGATGCGCTTTAACCGAAACAATTAATAGAGGATTTTTTGCTAATCTTTTTTTAATTATTCTTCCGATTTGTTCAACATTGGTAGGTTCTTCATCTAGAAGGACTTTCCCTTGAGAGTTAATTAAGCAGTTTATGATATTCTTTTTCTGAATTTCGATTTCTACATCGCCTGCTGGAGGTAGGACGATTCCAAGACCTTTATCAGTGTCTATTGTAGTTGTAACAAGAAAAAAAACGAGTAATAAAAAGGCAATGTCTGCCATAGAACCCGTAGGGATTTCCCCACCCTTAAATCGACGATTTCTAATCATTTAAAAAGAATTATTTTGTGTTCTGTAGATACTCAACAATCTTAATAGACTGTTCTTCCATATCTAAAATAAGCTTATCAATCATGGATACAAAAAAGTTCTGAGAGACTTGCATTATCATAGCAACAATTAATCCAAAAGCAGTAGTTAAAAGTGCTTGGGATATACCTCCCGCAACTACTGCTGGAGAGATATCATTCGCCATTTTAATATCTTCAAATGCTTTAATCATTCCAACAACTGTTCCGGTAAATCCAAGCATTGGAGCAATGGTTATTACAGAATTAATCCAGATCATGTTTTTCTCAAGAAATGCCATTTCAAGTCCACCAGCATTTTGAACAGCTTTTTCGATTTCTTCTTTTTGCTTACCCATTTTAGATAGGCCCGCGTAAAAGATAGATGCAACAGGACCAGGTGCGCTTTCACAAAACTCTATTGCTTTCTCTTTGCCAGAATCATCGTATGTTGTTTTTACATCTTCAAAAAACTTATCGGTGTCAGAACTTGAGTTAATTAGTGAATATGCTCTCTCTCCAACTACAGCAAGGCCAAAGAGTAGTGCGATGAGAATCGGCCACATAAAACCACCACCTTGTACAAAAAAATCAACCATGTAATACCTCCATTAATTATGAAACAATTTATTTTTTAAAAATCTATATAAGCAATTCAATTTATAAACAGCTTATAATTTAATTACGGTAACCCAAGAAAGCATCAGCTTCGTTAAAATATTTTAACGAAGCTGAAACTTGATTATCAAGAATAAGCCTGATGCTCGCTGACTCGTCTTTTCCCCATATTGTACCAGCAATTTCACTTTTAATTCTATTATATATGAAAGATTGATCAACTATAAGGGAATCAGAATTAAAAGAAATTGAATCACTTTCTAAATAATCTAAAAACTGTGAATATACAGATTGGTTTACGTTCCAGTTATCTTTAAAGTTTTTAAAATTTTTGTAACCTAAATCGTTCTGGTTAGCATATGTTGAAGAAAAATTAAAAATAGGTCTTTCTGGGTTTCTTAAAAGTTTTTGAGTCATTTTTGTTAATTTATTTTTGTAAGGAACATATATATCTGGGGTTATTCCTCCTCCACCATAAACAGTTCGCCCTTGTCTAGTCTGATACTTTGGCCTTAGTTTTTTTAAACTATCTAAAACAGACTCTCTATCATTCGCATATAATTCTTTATAATATGTTAAGTCATCACCCTCTTCATAAGGACGTTGTATTAGTCTCCCGCTTGGAGTAAAATACCTCGCCATTGTTATTCTTATTGCGGCACCGCCTTCCAAAGGGAGCTGCCTCTGAACTAATCCTTTTCCAAAACTAGTTTCTCCAATTATTAGGCCTCTATCAAGATCTTGGACTGCTCCAGAAACGATTTCACTAGCGCTAGCGGAACCCCTATTTATTAAAACAATTAAAGAGAAATCATTTCGTCCTTTTTGAGGGTCTGATATAAATGCTTGGTTTGAATCTGATATTTTACCTTTAGTATAAACTAAAGTATCTCTTGTGGAAATAAACAAGTTAGAAACTGCTGCTGCTTGTTCTAGATACCCACCACTATTACCTCGAAGATCAAACACTAGTTTTTTAAAATTTTGCTTATCTAATTTATCTATAGCTTTATTTACTTCATCAATGGTCGTTGCTGAAAATCTTCTTAGTAATATGTATCCAGTTTCTTCGTCAAGCATAGTGGCAGCTCCTACGCTGTATATTGGGATATCGTCTCTAATGATTGTAACATCAAAAGGTTCTTCCAGTCCTATGCGTTGAATAGTAATGTCTACTTTAGTACCTTTTTTACCTCGTAGTTTTTTAACAACTTCATCTTTTGTTATTTTGTATGCATCATTCCCATTTATAGCAATAATTTTGTCTCCAGATTGAAGGCCTGCATAATCAGAAGGGCTGTCGGGGACTGGTGATATTACTGTTATGTAGCCATGAAGGATATCAAATTCAATTCCTATTCCTTGGAAATTCCCTCTAAATAATTCGTCAATGTTTTCTTGATCTTTAGCTGGTATGTACGTTGAGTGAGGGTCTAATTCTTCCATTAATCCATGGAATGCACCATCCATAATTTTATCCATGTCGACATCATCAAAATAAAAATGATCAACATAAGAAATAATTTGTTGCATCACCATTATCTTACCCTTTAGGACCCTGTAAATATTTTTATTTTTTGAGTAAGCCTCTGGCATGAAAATTAATATTGCAAAAACAAAGCCAAATAGTGCAGATGTCACCATAGGCCAGATGCGAGTGACTTTTTTTTCGGACATTATATTAAAGAATAGTTTGAGGGCGCTATAGACCTAGATATAACATTGTTCTGAATGTTACACCTCTGAGAGTATATTCTTCTGAGTCTCCAATTAGATATCTACTATTAAGTTTCCAGCGACCTTGGCCTATTGTGCCTTTATTAAACCCAGCACTAATCCTTAAGCCGACCCTATCAAGAAGTTGCCATTTAACAGCAACGTACGGTTGAAAATTAAAAAATGTTCCGCTTAGGTCAGACATAACGCCAGGAGCGTTTGCAGCATTAAAACCTGCAATAGGGGTTCCAGTGTTATCCACAGCATAATAGTACATTAAGGTAGAATCGGTTCCATCAGCGTTTGCTTCCCATTTTTTTGATCCGTAAGAAAAATCAAACATTTCACCCCATTTAGGATTGGCAGCATATTGATCGATAGATAAATTTAATCGTCCAAGGCCCATCATCGCGCCGGCAGATATTTCAAGATCCTGGAAAACAGGCATCACGTATTCAATGGATGCTGCACCTAAAGCAACAGTTATTTTTGCTTCAATTGATGGATTAAAATTTCCATCATAAGGCACTTTGGTTTCGTCTTGATATCCAGGCTCTCCAGTATCTACATATAATTGAACATTAGTTACTGTGCTAATACTTGAGCTACCTACACCAGCATAACTTCCAATTCTCCATTTTCCAGTCATATGAGCGAACCCTTCTCCCCCATGAACCACAAAAGGGGTATCAAATTGATTAGGGTTTAACCCAAGACTCTTTAATAAGTCTGTAGCTGGGAATTTTTCGATATTTATATACATCGGACTATATCCAATGCCGCCACCAAAAAAATCTGTAACTGGATATAAATCAAATTGACTATGTCCAGTTGATAATAAGATTGTAATATATGTAAGTATTTTTTTCACAGTATAAGACCTCTCCGCACGTAATTGAAATCTAACCAATTTATGTACTATAGACTAAATACAAAAGGAATTATATATCAAATTTGTTGAATAAAATGCCTAAACGAATTTTTGGGCTTTTTCTTGGAAAAAACGGTGCTTTAACCTATATTTTTTGCTAGAGTAAACGAGGTAAGGGAGTTTATTTCTATATTCTCCTGTGAAACAGACATGTTTTGACCTAAATAATGGTTAACACAGAAAGTATAATTATGCGGAAAAATAATAATATTTTTGGTAACTGCGGGTATTTGTTAGTACTGGTTTTGTGCTACGAGTTTTTATCTGGCGGCCAATTAAATAGAACTAGTGGTCTCTACGACCTTGATGGCGATGGTCGTAAAGAGGTCCTTGTCATTAATAGTTCTGATAGAAGAGCATCATTGATTGAGTTTCAAGGTGAAGTGATAAGTGACACTTTATGGACTTTTATGCTACCAGTTGGAACTTATTTTACGGACGTTGCAGTATTAGACATTGATAAGAATGGGCAGCCTGATTTAGTAGCAACTTCTAAAATTAATGCAGACAGTAACAATGATGGATGGTTGTATGTATTCCAAGGAACCCTAAGCGGTTTTTCAGATGATCCACTTATTTCAGAATCATCTGGACTCAAATTAAAAAACATTCGACCTCTTAATCTTTCAAAGGTTTATGGGATGTCAAATTATCTTTCTGTGTCTTTTGGGACGCCAGTACGGAAGACATTGATTTTTCAACCTCAAATACAAAATAATCGGTTAAATATTAAAAACCCTAAGATGCTTTCAGACCCTTTAATTCAAAATGGGTATGGGCATATGTTCTCTGGTGGGTTTAGTTCATACGGAGGTAATTATGTCGCACAATTTTCAGCGGAACTCAATACCTTAAAGGTCTCCATTTTTAATTCGAACAATAATTTTAAGCATATTAATACTGAAATTTTAAGCCTTGGTAAAGCTCGCGGTATTATTGGAGCGGAAGTACAGGCTTATAATAATTTGAAAAAAGGTGAAGAAGGCCTACTTATCCCTTTTAGAACTGGAGAGGTTAAAATTCTTAATTTCCAAAATGGTAAGATTAGTTTAGTAGACTCTGAATTTTCCCATGAAGAATTATTTTTAGAAATGGAAAACCCTAATAAATATGAAATCCTAGATTTAGTTAGCTCAAGAATTGAATCTGGTTTTTATAATAAAACAATTACAAAAGATGACTACAGTCAAAATAAAAAAGATAAAAGCTCTGGAATTTATAGAAAGCCTATAGATGGGCCAACTTTAGTCGACTACCTTAATGAAGCTGGAATTGTTAAAAAGTCTAGATTACAAGATAAGGTTGACATTCCCAATCAAAGTGCTGATATGAATAGTAAAATATGGGCGGCAAAAGCATCTGTAAAAGTAGAGCAAATAGATTCTACTTTATTATCATTAACGGATTCTGTTTTTACAAACCCAATCCCAGATGAAGACAAAGAAATTGCTTTTCATAAGACTGTATTTGGAGCTTCTGATTCGGTTACTATTACAGAAACTTGGGAAGATACACTACGAAATGTTTTAGTGCCTGAATCAATAAATGTAATACAAGAAGATGAGGATGAAAAAAACATTGATCTTTATTATGTTATGGCGATGACTCCATCAAAAGGGAGTCAAGACAGATATGTTTTTGATGGAGAGGCGCCATTTGGAATAAATGTAACACAAATTCCGCCTATGGGTGAAGCAACGCATTTTCAGCATAGTGTATCTGCAAATACGAATTTTTTACGTAGAGGGAACGATTATGACTTTGCTTATACTTTAAAAGAGCAAGTCTCTGATAGTGTAACGACACTTACAATGGTGCATGATATGCAAACTAATATAATATTTATGTCTATTTCACCTGAGGTCGATTCTATTTCTCAATCTTATCAACCAGAGGCATTTGATCCTAAATTATTTGAATTCCCTGATTATTTTTTCGAAGGGTTTCCAACTAGTTTAGGGATGGACTTTAAAGATAAACTTATAAAATTTTCATTTGATGATTCTGGAGATAGTGTTAATTATCAAGGTCTATACTTATCCTCAACTACGCCATCAATACCATCTCAATCATTAGCAGTGTTTTTAAATGAGGGAACACTCCAAGCAATTAGAGGAGAAGTAAAAGTTCGTGAAAATGGTTCAAAAAAAATAACTACTCAATTTGATATAGCTGGATATCTACAACCAGCAGCAATGTTCTCGAGGCTTATTCAGGAAGAGTTTTCAGATTCGCTTAAAACAAACTTATTACAAGGTGCTTATCTTGAAGAGCCCCTTTTTGGCCCAAATGGGAGGCTACCGAAGGTTTCTCATGAACGAAGACTTCCTGAAGCACAATTTGACCAAAAAAACCCAAAAATTCCTGTAGAGCCACTTAAAGGGATTTACCCTGAGGGTCAAGGCGTAACCACAAACTCTAAGGCAAAAACAGAGATTGCGGTACCCGATCCTCAAGAGGCAGTTGATGTGCCAGCATCTACAGATATAGAAAATTTAAATGTGGAAACGATATCTGATACTTTGAAAATGGAGAGTGCTAAGATTGTACCAGATTCTTTAAGCAAAAATAATGTTGGTAACGATAACCTACCTGAATCGGTAGATCCTGACACTAATAATTCTGGAATTGAAAAATAAATATTTTTGTAAAATGAATAGTACTTTTCAAAAAATAAAAAAACTAGTTCTAGTTGTTTGCTTTTTTAGTCTAATCTTTTCTCAAAAAATTGTTCATATGGATGGTTCATTTGACCTAGATGGGGATAATCTATTAGAATTTATTTCATTGGAATTAGACCCTGATAAAAATGTGTTTCCAACGATGGTTAAATACAATGAGATAGATAGCGATGGGTATCAAACAGCTATTTGGGAGTTTGATGCTCCTAAAGAATTAGATGGTTATTTTGTAGATGCAAAAATAGGTGATTTAGATGGTGACGGGATACCAGATTTAATAATCGTCATGAATCTATCAAGGTTTGGCACTAACTCTACTCCACATGTTTTTGTCGCGGTATATAGCTGGGAGGAAGATTCGTTTTCCGAGTTGCCATCAGTTACTTTAGATATTGGTAAACAGGATAGGTCATTAAGATGTAATAATTTTTCAATGCTAGATCAAGATGCCGATGGTGATCAAGAATTGGTTTTATCATTGGGCAGCCCTTATAGAGGATTTGCATTTTTAGATTTAGATAATCAAGGAAGGTTGGTAATAACAAAAAAAATTAGACCAGATGAATTACTTGTTGGATCAGGGTTGCTCTACTCTGCAATTGTTGATTATGATAATGATGGTTACGAAGATTTATTAGCTATTAGTCCGGAAGGAAATACAATCAAGGCGCAACCTTTTTATAATATTGGAGGTATATTTGATTCAGGTCCTCTGATAAGAAAAAATTTTAATGGTATCAGTGGTATTTTACATAATTCTTTTCAACTTACTGATTGGGATGCTGATGGATTTAAAGATGTATTAGCATCATTTAGATCAGGAGATATAATTGCGTTAACTCTCACTCCAGCTACATTGGTTATTGAAAGGGTACCAGTGCAACCCGGACCCTTAACTCAAATTGAAATCGCAGACTTTAACCAAGACTCTTACAAAGACTTACTTATGCTTTCATCAGATATTAACGCTTTAACAATGGTTTCGGGCGAAGATGGTGGAATGGAAAGTGTTCGAAATGTTATGTCAAAAGTGCCAGAAGAGATGCAAGTGTTTTCAATGTTGCCTCTTACTAAATTAGGAAAGTATACAGGAAATGTAATTGTTTCCGGGTGGAATGGTAACGAAAATTCTATATATATTTTAGACTTTGGTAAAAAATCAGCAGAGTATGACCAAGGGTTTTTATTAAGCACTGATTTTATTTCGGAGCAGTTACCCGATTTACTTTCAAATATTGAAGATGTTCAGCCAGAAGTTCCAGAAATTTATGTAGAAGTAATACCTGAGCAGTTTCCTCAACTTCCTCAGCCAGAAAAAGAGGTTATTGCAGAAATGGGCGAACAAAGAATTGCTAGTGTTCCGCAAGCATTGGACCCATCTGTTGTTGAAGGAGAAGTCCTAAAAGAACAGCCAAAATCTGTTCCACCTAAAAAAGTCATTCGAACTCTAGAAAGTCCTAAAAGTCTAAAAGAGGAAGAGACGATAGGGCAGCGCTTGCCTAAACATGTTTTACCCCAATATATATTGACACTAAATCAGCCTTTTGAATATATGCTTTTGAGGGATACAACAGAGTCTTTTCATAGTTTTAGATGGCAAGTTTCTCCTCCAAAAGGAATGTTTTTTCATTATGAAAGTCAAACAATTAGATGGGTGCCAAACCAAGAGCAATTAGATGCTTTTCCAGTTTCTTATTTAGTTAGGGTAAAAGTTGATGAGATAATGGAATCATTGTCCTCATCAGGTAGTAAAAACCAAGAATATAAAACTGTTCCAGTGTTAGAGAGCAGGGATGAACAAGTTTGGATCTATGTTAACGATCCACCGCGTTTTTTAACTCAGCCTCTTGGAACTGAATTTGTTGCTGGAGGGACATTTCAATATGAACCAATTGTTCGAGATAGAAATAAAGACGCATCCTTACAATTCTTTTTAGAAATTGCACCTCCTGGAATGACGATAAATGAGGGTGTTTTATACTGGAGATCTGATAGTATCAATGCAGAACAATATGACGTTAGATTAGTCGTCTCTGATGGATTTGAGAGAGATGTTCAAGAATTCCAATTATCTGCAAGGTCTGGAATTAGAATATTATCGAAAGCACCCGCAATCGCAACTGTTGGCGAAAAATATGATTATGATGTTAAAGTCTGGAGACAGCGAACTAGTCAAGAAGCTAATTATAAACTATTTTTTGGACCTAGTGGGATGAGGGTTGATAAAAATTCTGGATTACTTACTTGGGTTCCAAATGAAACACAAATAGATACTGTTGAATACGCACTGGTCTCTACTCATGGAGTTGCTTCAGATACTCAGTTTGTAAAGGTATTTGTTAATCATCCACCTATTATTCAAACAGCGCCTGCTCCAATGACAAAAGTCAATGTAGGTGCAATTTGGGATTTTGATTTAAAAGTACAAGACCCCAACAGAGGTGACAAATTAATTTATACAGCCCATGTCCTGCCAGATGGAATGCGAATGGATGCACATTCGGGCCGTTTACATTGGGAACCATCAACTGCTCAAGTTGATTTTCACAAGTTAAGAATTGAAGTCTCTGATGGGTACCTTAGTAAGTTTATAGAATCAGAATTTTTTGTAAATGCACCAATAAAAATTGTCTCTGTGCCAACGATGACAGCAACGGTTGGGGATGAGTACAGTTACAAATTAATAACTGTTGATAGGAACAAAGGAGCCTTACTTCCTTTTGATAAAGTTGTAAAAGTTGAAGATGTAAGTAACACAAAGATTTATAGTATCAACATATCTGATGATGTAGTTATTCAAAACATTGATAGATTTTTAGGAGATTGGTATAATGCAAAAGAAGTATACTATGTGAACCCCAAATATCCTGCTGATACTTTAGTGTCAAGAGTAAACCTTAAAAGATACGTCCAAGCAGTATTTTATGAAGACAATCGTTTATGGGTAATTGCTTCTACCTTAAATGGAAGAACAATTAAAATAAAAGATTTTCTTTGGGAATTTTTTCAAGGAAATAAAGGAAAACCTCCTCGCTTACTTGTAGAGAGGGTCAACCCGGTTCGTTTTACTCTTACAGAGTTCCCTGAGGGCATGGAAGTTGACGAGTCTCTAGGAGCGATAAAATGGACACCCAAAAAAGCTCAGACAGATATGCATAGAATATCTGTAATGGTATCAGATGGATATACTAAAGATGAGCAAGTGTACGAAGTTTATTCAAATCACTTACCAACTATTATATCAAACACTCCAAGGATGGCATTGGTTGGAGAATTATTTAAATATCAAATTAGAGTTGAAGATTTAAATGAAAGTGCTAACCTAAAATATAGCCTTATAAAAGGGCCACATGGAATGCAACTAGATAAAAGTGGTAAACTTTTATGGGTGCCTAAGGCTGCACAAATAAATTATAATGATTTTGAAGTTTCCGTAACAGATGGTTATGGAACAGATATTCAATCAGGAAAAATATTTATAAATAATCCACCTTCTATTATATCTACTCCGAAACCTGTTGGGTTAACGGGGCACACTTGGAGATATAAATTAACCACTGAAGATTTAAATGGAGACAGGGTAACTTATCGTGCTGTTAGATTACCTAAATTTGCCAAATTCGATAGACGAACTGCTACTCTAGAATGGACACCTAGAAAAAATCAAGATGGGGTTAATGACTTTATTTTAATGGCAGTTGATGAGCATGGAGCAACAACAACACATGATTTCCAAGTACACGTATTTTATGATCCAAGTGCAAAGCAATTAGTTAATAGCGGATGGCCTCTTATGTTAACATTTGTTGGGGTTGTGTTTGCTTGGGGTGCTGGACAAATGAACTAGTTAAAAAGATTATTAACGTATCTTTTTAATTTTTCTTCAGGAGAAAATTTTAGTACCATTTGTACAGCGTAAACATCTATTGATGTTTTAAAGTCTTTTATTTTAACCATATCTTTTTCCGTAGTAATTATGAATTTAGCTTTATTTTTAACGGCTAATTCTTGTATCTTTTTCAAATCATAATCTTTATATCTATGATGATCTGGATATATGTGGTGCCCCACGATATTACAGCCAATTTTACTTATTGATTTTTTAAACCCTTCATTATCACCTAGAGCTGAAAATAGATACACATCTTGAGATTCGACTTCAGACGTTTTTATCTCAGTATTATTTTTATTTTTAAGTACATTACTTAACTCAACTAAACTTTTAATTTTATCAGTTTTAGTATTATTAAATTTTTCAAAAATATAGTCATTTTTATCATGAATATTTGTTTTTGTGAAAACTAATAAATCTGCTCTTTTTAAATTTCTTAAATGCTCTCTCAAAAGGCCTAATGGAATTAGTCGATGAGTCATCAACGTATCTTTACTGTTTATAAGAACAATATCTAGGTCTCTGTAAAGAGACCGATGCTGAAAACCATCATCCACAATGATAACATCTATATTAAAATTATTAACCATTTTTAAACCAGCTTGGTATTTAGATCTACCAACTATAATTGGAATGTCATCTAGTTTATTTGAAAGTAGAAATGCTTCATCACCATATTTTCCCCAAGTTAGTGGCTTAGTTATGCCATCTGTTACAACGACAACATCTTTTGATACCCGGCCATACCCTCTACTTATAATTCCGACGTTTTTGCCAATAGATTTTAAGTAATGAGCTAAAAATTCTACCGCAGGAGTCTTGCCAGAACCACCCGTAGTTATATTACCGACACTAATCACTTTACATACCAAGTGTTTGGGCTTAATAATATTTGCATCATACAAATAATTTCTCATTGTAGAAACCAACCCATATAAGATGGATAAAGGGAACGCGATGATTTTGAAAAAATAATTATCAATTATTTTTTTTAACATATTCTCTGTTTTCTTTTTCTGCGTTGTCCATCGCTTTAATTAAAGAATTTTTACACAAATCAAAATCATCATCAATTTTGAATGTTATCGGTTTTCCATATTTGAGATATATTTTACCAAATGGTTTTTCTAAAAAAAAAGTATGCCAGTTAATAAATTTCCAATTCCTTGTAGAAATTGATGAAACAGGTATAATTATGGCGCCAGTTTTTTGAGCAGCTTTAATTACACCTGCCTTGGGTATTCTTTCAGGACCCCTAGGTCCATCAGGGGTAATACCAATTAAAGTTGAAGGCTGCCGCAAAATTTTCACTATCTCAATAAATATTCTAGACCCACCTTTTGAACTAGATCCTCGAAGAATTTTCCAGCCCAATTGAGTTCCCACTTTAGATATTAATTCACCATCGCGATTTAACCCAGCAAGGCCATAATGTTTTTTTTTTGCTAAATGCATAAATGGAGTGAGTAGTTGACCGTGCCATGTTGATATTATTACGCTTTTCTTATTACTTAGCGCTATTTCAAAATTCTCTGACCCCCTTATATCCCATCTGTTTGTTTTATAAATGAGTAGCAACAACCATTTTGCTAAAACTGCTTGGCATGTAATCAGTAAATTATCATAGTTATTTTTCATCGATTTAAACCATGAATAATCGTATTTGCTACCCTATCGAAGACGCCAGTTGGGCCTAATTGTTCACTCAAAATTTTATAGTTTTCTAAAACTGTTTTTCTTTCTTTAGAATCCTTGTTGATAAAAGGCATAATATTATCGAATAAATTTTTTGGAGTCATATTACTTTGTATTAACTCTGGTACGATATTTTTTTCAGCAATCAAGTTCACTATTGAAATAAAATTTATTTTCCCAAAAAAATTAAAAAGTATATAATTAATAAATGATGTCTTGTAGCAAACAATTATTGGCAATTTCGCTAATGCACATTCTAAGGTAACAGTACCAGATGAGCTAATAGCCGCAGTTCCGTACTTTAATGCTGAAGAGGAGGATCTTTCAGTTTTTATAAACGTTGGGACATCGGATATTTTTATATTATCTGACTTTACAACAAGAAATTGTACGTCAGGGATCTTATTAGTTATTAATGCAATAGTTTTTAAAAAAATAGGCCAATGATAATCAATCTCTTGTTGTCTGCTTCCAGGGAGTAAAATTAATAAAGCTTTGTTTTTATCTAGGTTATGTTTTTTAAAAAAATCTTTTTTATTATCTCCACTATACGTTTTTTCTATAAAGGGGTGTCCTAAATAAAGTGTTTTTAGCCCTTTAGAATTATACCAATTCGCTTCAAAAGGGAAAATGGAAATGAATTCATTTATATGTTTTTTCATAAAATAAATCCGATTCTCTTTCCATGCCCAAGTTTGAGGTAGTATAAAATATGTAATAGGAATTCCAAGATGTTTTATCTTATTAACTAATCTAAGATTAAAACCTGGATAATCTATAAGTATGATTTTATCGGGTTTACTGGATATGATACGTTCAACGGTGCTATCTAGAATCTTGAACAAGCTCGGCAGTTTCTTTATGACTTCCGTAAAGCCCATAACTGACATTTGATTAATATGGTTACATATCTTTACCCCTGCGTTAGCCATCTTATCTCCGCCATTACCAATTAGATTGATGTTGGGAGAAGTATTTTTTAAGGACAAAACTAGTTTTGCTGCATGAAGGTCTCCTGAGGGCTCTCCGGCAGAAATAAAAACAGTACTCATTTTATTTTTCATAAAAAATAGAAGAGAGCTATAATCTTGTTTTTGAAAATGATCACAGAGGAAACAAAGAATATATTTTGCAATGTTCGTTTTTCAGTTTTAATTGTGCTGAATATTTCTTTAGGAGTTGTTTTATTTCCACCTTCCCATGGTGCTATTCTAGGTAAAAGTTTTGGTACATTTTCAGTGTAGGTTTTATATTGATTTTTAAATTTTAATCTTAGAGTCTCTTCTTCAAGAGATATAATATAATAATATTGAATGATAAAGAATATCCCTACAAGGGAAAAAAGTTCCCACATAATTATACCCCCTCCTAATAATGCTACTCCTAGATATATAATTATATTGCCCCAGTATAATGGATTCCTTGTTTTGGAATAAGGGCCAGATGTACATAAAAAAGGAGCTCCCACTTTTCTAGTTCTGGTTGCTCCACCTGCAAAGCGGACAGCATTTATTCGAATGATTTCACCTATAATTATTAACCCGAACCCAATGAAAGCAAAAGGTGAGTAAGGGTCGCTAAAGTATATTATTGTCAACGCTATTGGAATAGGTGTGTAACTTCTAAATTTGAAAAATATATTTCTTATATCCATTATTTTATATCCTCAAGAATCATATTATTTATTTTTATAACTACATCAAGTGCATCGCGAGCATCATAACCACTTACTATGGGTTTTTCAATTTTGAGTATTGAGTTTACGAAATTATCAAGTTCCATGCGTAATGGGTCATAATCTTCTACCGAGGGTTTTTCATAAGTAATAAATTTATCTTTATTATCGTGTGAAAAAGGTTCTGTTCTTAAAGCGTTTTTAATTTTTTTTGAATCTTGAGTAATATTATAAATTTCTGTCTGGCCAATTAATAAATCTATTGTTGAATATAGGTTATCCTGAAATATTTTTATTTTTCGAACTTTATCTTTTGATATTCTGCTAGATGTAATGCTTGATACTGTACCATTAGAAAATCGTATTCTTGCATGGGCAATATCAATGGAGTCAGTGAGTATAGAAACACCGCTAGCATGAATACTTTCAACCTCAGATTTTACTAATGACAATAATATATCTATATCATGAATCATTAGATCAAGGACAACAGGGACATCAGTTCCTCTTGTGGTATATGGCGCGAGTCTTTGAATTTCAATAAATTTTGGATTTAAATCATATTGTTGAAAGGCTTTGAGAGCAGGGTTTAATCTTTCAATATGCCCAACTTGAATAATTAAGTTATTGTTTTTTGCAATTTTAATTAAATCATTTGCTTGGTCAACTGTTTTAGTAATTGGTTTTTCTATAAAGACATTACAATTGAATTCTTTTAATGCTCTTTTTGCAACCTCATAGTGAACAATTGTTGGTGTGACTATTGATACCCCATCGCATGCTTTCATAAGTGATGATGCCTTTTTATGAAACTTAACGCCATATTGTTTTGCTATTTCTAAACCCCTATTAGGGTCACTATCATGCAAGCCTAAGAAGTTAATGTTTTTCATCTGGGCATAATGTTTGACATGGTATTGCCCTAAATGACCTACTCCAATTACTCCAATATTTATTTTTTTTGAATTCATAAAATTAAATAATTCTTTAATTAAGTGCCTTTCAAAGTTGTTAATTAATTAGTGAAATCTCTATAAAAATAATTGAGTAAAAAAACTTGCATTTAGTATCTATATAAATCAATTTTAGGCGTAATTCGTAGGTAAAATCGGAGTTTCGTTATGAGGAACGATATTAAATCCGGGATTGGGTATATAATACCATTTGGAGCTGTTATTGGTTTTTTTACTGCTCTCTTTCTTGGTCAGTTTTTAATTAGTATTATTATTGCCATAGCAGGTATTTTGGTATGGTTTTTATATATGGTGATAATGGAGTCTTCTCCACCATCAAACTTGGGTAACTTGATAATATTTTTTGGTGTGCTTCTTTCAGTCGGTGTTTTTATGGGCTTCGGGGTATCTCAAAATATGTGGGGAGGTGTAGAGTTTGTTTCAGAAGGGTCATTATTTGCTCTCGTGATACTTTTCTTTTCGATTCTAACAGGTATGCTTTTTAGGGGCCAGCCGTTTATCCAACAACCTGCATCGTCATATGATTTAAATGCTCAAGAAAAAAAATGGGTTGAAAATGCACTGCAAAGTGAAAACCAGCCTAGTAGTTCAACAGAACCAAAAGTTATCGTTGTAAAACAAGAGAGTAAGTCAAGTGATGAAAGTGTTAATCAGAACAAAGCATCAAATGCAAACCCTGAATCTGATCAATATAATAATCCATATGTATACGCATATCCGCCAGAATATTACTATGATGAAGATGATGACTATGAAGATGACTATGAAGATGGAGATGAAGATGAAGATGATTACGAAGAGTAATCATAGGAAAGTAAGTTTTATTTTTTAGACATTGAATTTAAAGAAGATGCAATCACCATCTTTTACGATATACTCTTTTCCTTCAGTTCTTTTTAATCCGAGATTGGATAATGCACTTTCTGAACCATGGGTAATTAAATCTGAATAGCTAAAGACTTCAGCTTTAATAAAACCTCTCTCAAAATCGCTGTGTATTACACCAGCCGATTGTTTCGCAGTTAACCCTTTCAGTATCGTCCATGCTCTTACTTCAGATGGGCCACCTGTGAAATAAGTTTGCAATCCTAGAAGATCAAAACTGGTTTTTACTACTTTATTCAAACCTGACTCATTCAAATTATACTCTTTTAAAAAAACTTTTTCTTCTTCTTTAGACAATGTTGATATTTCTTGCTCAATAGATGCGCAAACCTTTATAACAGTACTATTTTTGGTTGAAGTGTATTTGACTAGTTCGTCTAAGTATTGATTTGTTGAGTCGTTAATTATATCATCTTCGCTAATATTTGCTACGTATAATATTGGTTTATTCGTAAGTAGGTGAAATGATTTTGAAACCTCAAATTCTTCAGGCGAGTATTCTATACTATTAGCCAAAAGTCCATCACCACAATGTTTTACAAGTTTTTCTAGTAGTTCAACTTCAAAGTTTAGTTTTTTGTCACCGCCCCTAGCGAGCTTTTTTGTTTTATCAAGTTTTTTTTCAAGAGCATCTAAATCAGCAAGTAATAATTCAGTTTCGATAATTTCAGCATCTCTTACAGGATTTACTTTACCGTTTACATGAACAATATCAGGGTCATCAAAACACCTAACAACATGAATAATAGCAGATGTTTCTCTAATTTGACCTAAAAATTTATTTCCTAACCCCTCTCCTTTATTTGCGCCCTGAACGAGCCCAGCAATATCAATAAATTCAACTGTTGCAGGTACAACTTTCTCTGGGTTGTAGATATTTTTTAATTTATCTAAACGTTCATCTGGCAAATTAACAATACCAACATGGGGGTCGATTGTGCAAAAAGGAAAATTTTCAGCTGGTGCACTTGATTTTGTTAAGGCATTAAAAAGCGTTGATTTGCCTACGTTGGGAAGTCCAACTATTCCACACTGTAATGCCATTAAAATGAATCCAGAGAAGGATCTTTGCCAAAATCATATACTAGATTATCAAAAATCCCTACTTGTAAGTTTTTTGCTGTATATATTTTTTTATTATCAGCTTGCATTTCAGCATCGGCCCATATCATTGATTTAGATTTTGTAATTAGTTTTTTAATAGAAACATTGTAAACTATTTTTTTATGATAAGGTCTTACTTGCCCTCGAAACTTAACATCGCCTACTCCCAAGGCTCTGCCTTTGCCTTTTGCGCCGCTCCAGGTAAGGAAAAAGCCAACTAATTGCCACATACCATCTAGTCCTAGACAACCCGGCATTACAGGATCGCCTTTGAAATGACAATGAAAAAACCAAGATTCATCAGTTATATCCATTTCAGCGATAATTGAACCTTTATCATAAGTTCCACCGTTGTTTTTAATGCTTAATATTCTGTCAATCATTAGCATCGGGTCTTGAGGAAGTTTAGCATTGCTTTGACCAAACATGTCTCCATTCGCCATTGATAATAAATCTTCCTTATTGTAGGAGTTTTTCTGACTCATATAATTAAATTCCCTTTATTATGCTTTTTATTGAAGTGAGATATTATTACCAAATTGCGAAATATACATTTGAATCTATTTAATAATTAAAATTTTGGTAATTTATTATCTAAATATATGGAGGAATTATGTCTAAATGGGCTTTAATACTTGGTGCATCAACAGGACATGGCGGCGCTACTGCAATTAGTCTTGCTGAAAAAGGATATGGGATTATAGGTTTTCACTTTGACAGAGGTGAAACAAAAAAAGAAGCAGAAAAAACAATTTCAAAAGTAAATGAATTAAATGGAGGTTTATGCCATTATTGGAATACAAATGCAGCCTCTGAGCAGGCAATGGATAAATATATTCCTGAAATTAAAAAAATAGTTGGTGATGGTCATCTTAAATTGTTTTTACACTCAATTGCATTTGGTACAACAACTAATTTTTTTGGTGAAACCCCGGTAACTCAGCGACAAATGGACATGACTGTTCACGTCATGGGGAATTCTCTACTCTATTGGACCCAAAAATTATTTGAACAAAAATTAATAGGCGAAGGTTCAAGAATTTTAGGGTTGACTAGCGAAGGTAATTATCTCGCTATGGAGGGTTATGGTCCTGTTAGTGTTGCGAAAGTAGCTATGGAGGCAATCATTAGGCAAATTGGTTGGGAATTAGGAGAATTTGGAGTTACAGCAAATGCAATTCAAGCAGGAATAACGCCAACCCGTGCATTAACCAAGATTACTGATCGATGGGAAACTTGGGTTGAAAATACAAAAAAAAGGAACCCCATGCGTCGAACTACAACACCGAATGATGTTGCAAATACTGTTAAGCTTCTATTAGAAACAGAAGCTGATTTTATTAATTGTTCAATTATTTATTGCGATGGAGGAGAGCATAGATCTGGCTCCTTTTAGAGAAATAGAATAAGTTTTAACTTGGTTCGTTTTTATTTTGAAGAGTTATTTTCTCTTTAATTAGTTCAACTAGTTGATGAGTGTCTGGGGATGGTGATAAATCAAAGCTGTTTTCAGCTTCTCTTAAAGCATATTCCCACCAACCTTTTTTTGTGTATGAGAGAGCTAGTTTGAAGTGCGCTGTCCCTAAAATTTTAAATTGTTCTCTGTCTAGCTTGCTATGATCGGGGGGAAGCAATCGACTAACTTCACGGTATTCTGTAATAGCATCGTCGATTAGTCCTTTTTGGAGATACCAATTTCCTAGTTCAAGGTGTTGTTCTGGATCTTTCTCGCAAGCGAATAGAAACATCATAGCTAGCGTTGTAAGAGCTTGTAGTACGTATTGTTTATATAATTTCATAATATTTAACTATGAATATTGATGTGCATGCGTTCTAAAATCAAGTACAAAATAAATTAAGCAGCTATTTTCTTAAGTTTTGGGTCCTTTACAAAAAAATAAAGAATTAGCAATGCAATAAGTAAGCAAAACCCGATAATACAGAAAGATAAAACAAACTGATTTTTGGTTATTAAAAACCCAATTCCCACTAAAAACATTAAGGAAAAAGGCGCTAAAAAAGAATCTATTAAAGCCATGTATGTTTTTTTATCTTCTAAATCAGCAAAGTCATAAATTAAATTCATTGCTGATGGCATAAAAGCACCTTGTCCAGCACCTATCGATATAAAAATACAATACACCCAAAACATATTTTTTGATAGCAACGCTAGGATTACTGCTATTAAATGAAATGAATAAGCTATTAGCATACCGATTTTGTGACCATGTTTATCTCCCAAATATCCAGATATATAACTAGATATTCCCATAGAAATAACATTTAAAACTGTGAATAATCCAATTTCACTAATATTGAATCCAAATTTTTTTTGACAAAAAACTGCATATAGACCTAATGCTGGTAGCGTAGCGCAATAAAATATTCTAGAAAAGAGATATCGATGAAAATTGGGACGGTTTTTAATGATTTGTTTTGTTTCTATTTTAAATTGATTGAAAGAGGTGTTACTTTTATTTTGTTTTTTTTCCTTATAGAAAGCGAAGAAAAAAGTGCCAATGGATAAACAAAAGAACAAAATAATAAAACCATAGCCAAAGTTTTTTGGGAAAGGAATACTTGTTTCTAGTAAAAACTTTAGCAGTATACCTCCTCCAAATGCGCCTAGACTATTAAAAGCAAATCCCACTCCAAAAAACTTCCCTCTCAAAGATCTTTTTGTCGTTTTTTCTAAGAAGTCTGCCCAGATAGGAACAATTATTCCAATAGAAAGAGAATAGATAATAAAAAGGATGAAGTATATTTTCCAGGCGATGAGAGATTTTCCTATACCAGAAAAAGTAAAAATATACCCTAAAAAAAATGTAACAATTAAAATTGTACAATGTGCGCTTATCACCATTTTTTTCATATTGGTAACATTTCTTGTCAATGCGGCTGTAAAAAGCATAGGCATAGCTATAATAATCGAAAACAATCCAGCAGATGAAGTTGCGATTACATTGGGCGCTCCCAGTTCCTTTAAAAATAATGGTACAACAGCATACACAGTGTGAAATGCGGTTCCAAAGCCCCAAAAAAATTCATGTAAATTATTAAATTTTTGGTTTTTATAATGGTCTTTTAGGCTTAAGCCCGTCATTTGATTTTTCTTGTGTTAAAATTGTAACAGATGATAAAAGCATTACCGCTCCAAAAAGTTGGAATGATGTAAGAGGGTTGTCATTTTTTATCCAATCTATGATAACTGCAGATAGGGGCCAGAAAAGTTCAAATAAAGTTGTATGAGAAGCGGGAAGCTTATTTAAGCCATAGTAGTAAATAAAAAGAGCAAAAGTACCCGTAGATAGAACAATAATTAATAAAACCTGCCATTGCTTATACGTTACACTGCTATTTAATATGTTCCAGTCTAGAACAAAGATGAGAGCGAGGCCAGTTATAGTTGTCATTACTAGCCTCAAAGCTGTGACAGCGCTATAATGTAAATTTGCTAAAGCTTTTTTGCCAATAACTGTTGAACTCCCCCAGCAAAAAGCAGCTAAGAGTGCAAACAAAGCAGCAATTAAAGTGTTCTCATCCCAGCTAGATATAGGATTGTTTCCAAAGGTGATTAAGTAACCTCCCAATATTGATATTGCTGCTAACAGCATATATCTATTTGTCAATTTTTCTTTTAAAATAATTGTTGCTAATGACATCGCAAATAAAGGTTGGAATTTTTGTAAAAGGACAACGATCGATAGGTCTATATAACCGACATAACTCAATGCTTTTGTATAAAAATAAGTACCACAAATACCTCCGAAAAATGATATCCATATAATAGAAAACCATCCAGATTGATTTAAATTTTTGATATCTTGCCAAAAATTTTTTAAAAAAGGGAAGAAGATTAAACTGCCAATACCATGCTCAATGGTTACTACTAACAGCGGAGACAGTATATACAATGACTGCCGAAGAAAAGCATCAAGGCTCCAAAGTAAAGCAGCAAAAATGATTGCAAAGTAAGGTAAATATTTTTTCATTAAAGCGTTTAGCTGACCCCTGAATTATTGGTGATGTCATTAACTTCAATGCCTAATGAATGAGTTGCGATAAGCCAAATATGCTCTGCCTCATTTTCAAAAATTAAGTTTGACGTTGCTTTTTGTATAAGCCAGTCACCATTTTCAATCTCTCGCTCAAGTTGTCCTTGGCTCCAACCAGCATGTCCGAAAAACAGTTTGTGCTTCACATTACTTGACTTCGCAATGGATATTAATGATATGATATCACTAGAAATCGAAATTTTCTCATTAAGTAGAAGAGATTTATTATCAGTATCACCATTATGCAAAAATAACATTTTGTTGGTTAGGACTGGTCCACCAATATATAATTTATTATTAGCAATGTAATCGGCGAATTTAATTTTTTGGTTAGATCCAGGACTAAAGTTAACGAATATACTATCTTTATTGATTTCTTTATTTATGATTAACCCCATTGCTCCCTGTTCATCATGTTCGCATAAAAGTACAACTGATTTTTCAAATAATGGATCTTTCATATGCGGTATTGAAATAAGGAAATGATTTTTAAGTGTGTTCATTTGTATGTCGGGTTGATTGAAAAATTGAACCTAAGGGTTTTGGTGCTAGGCTATAATTGGGCGTAATATAAAGGATGCCTAAAATTAATAAAATAAATGATAACGAAAAATCTTTAACGCAAATTGTTGTGAAAGGTGCGCGTCAACATAATCTTAAAGATATTGACATTAGTATACCTCGAGACAAATTAGTTGTAATTACAGGTCTATCTGGTTCCGGCAAATCCTCGTTAGCATTTGATACTATTTATGCTGAGGGGCAGCGTCGATATGTTGAATCATTATCAACATATGCAAGACAATTTCTAGGCCTTATGGAGAAGCCAGATATGGATACTATCGAAGGCTTATCGCCTGCGATTAGCATTGAGCAAAAAGCTAGCGCTAGAAATCCAAGAAGTACGGTTGGTACTGTCACCGAAATCCATGATTATTTAAGATTACTTTACGCTCATGTAGGGCAACCAGTTTGTTGGAAATGTAATGACCCCATTGAAAAACAATCAGTACAACAAATAGTTGACACTATATTTAAAATTAAACAGAAAACTAAATTTTACATTTTAGCTCCTGTTATCAGAAGCAAGAAAGGTCAGCACAAAAACTTAATCAAACAAATCCAAAAAAAAGGGTTTCTGCGAGTAAGGGTCGATGGAATTACTTATAAGGTAGATGACATAATCGATCTGGATAAAAACAAAAAACATACGATTGAGATTTTAGTAGATAGATTAATAGTAGAAGATGCTATGCATGAAAGAATTACTGAGTCTGTAGAATTAGCTCTAAAGCTAGGAGAAGGATTAATTGTTGTACATGAGTTAAAGGGCGAAGATCACATATTTAGTGAAAATTTTGCTTGTGCTAAATGCGAAGTTAGCCTTGAAGAGTTAACCCCTAGAATGTTTTCATTTAACTCTCCATTTGGTGCATGTAAAAAATGTGAAGGTATCGGTACGCACATGGAGGTTAACCCAGATTTAGTAGTCCCTGATAAAAATAAGTCACTAGTGCAAGGCGCAATTGTTTCACTTGGTGAGCAGCCTAGGGGTAATTGGTATGGAAGTATTTTAAAGAGCTTGTCAAAACATTTAAACTTTAGCTTTTCTACTCCATGGATAAAGCTTGATAAAGATACTCGTTATGAACTTTTATATGGTTCAGGTAAGACAGAATACCAAATGCAATACAGTTCAGATAGGTGGTCAGGCACGTACAGCGGCGGTTGGGAAGGTGCAATCCCAAATCTAATGCGAAGATATAAACAAACAAAATCCAATGGGGTAAGGGAGTGGATAGAACAGTTTATGAGTATGCGAGATTGCTCTAATTGTAATGGGACGAGACTTAAAAAAGAGAGTAGGTCAGTGCTCATTGATGGGAAAAACCTTGGTGAGATTTCCTCGTTATCAGTAAAAAACTTACAAGTTTTTTTTAATAAAATTAAACTCTCTAAAAAAGAAGAACAGATTGCGGATCAAATTTTAAAAGAAATTAACCAGCGATTGTCTTTTTTAAATAATGTAGGTCTAGGATATTTATCATTGAGTAGGTCTGCCGCCACCTTATCTGGTGGAGAGTCTCAAAGGATTCGTCTCGCAACGCAAATTGGTTCACAATTAATGGGCGTATTATACATACTTGATGAACCTTCTATAGGCTTGCATTCAAGGGACAATGCAAGATTACTTTCAACATTAAAAACATTAAGAGATATAGGAAACTCCATACTTGTTGTTGAGCATGATCAAGAGACGATGGAATCATCAGATTATATTATAGATATTGGACCAAAAGCAGGAAAGCTTGGAGGTGAAGTTGTTTTTGCTGGAGAGCCTAAAGAAATATATAAGTCAAAAAAATCGCTAACGGGAAAATATTTATCAGGGCAAAGATCTATTGAAATCCCAAAAAATAGAAGGCTAAGTAAAACGTCATCAATTAAGCTTACTGGAGCTAGAGGAAATAATTTAAAAGACATAGATGTAGAGTTTCCATTGGGAAAATTAATATCAATCTCTGGTGTTTCAGGAAGCGGTAAAAGCACATTAATTAATGAAACTTTATATCCAATAATTACTCAGCATATAAATAGATCTAGGGTCTACCCACTAGAGTATTCATCTATTGAAGGATTAAAGTTCATCGACAAAGTTATTCAGATTGATCAAAAACCAATTGGTAGGACACCTCGATCAAACCCTGCTACATATACGGGTCTTTTTACTTTTGTTCGAGATCTTTTTGCTAAATTGCCTGATTCAAAAATTAAAGGCTATAAGCCTGGTAGATTTTCTTTTAATGTTAAAGGCGGGAGATGTGAATCTTGCGAAGGTGATGGGATTATAAAGATAGAAATGAATTTTTTACCTGATGTCTATGTAACGTGTGAAATATGTAATGGGAAGAGATACAATAGAGAAACCTTAGAAATAAAATATAAAGGTAAATCTATATCAAATGTATTAGATATGGATGTGGATGAAGCGATTGGCTTTTTTGAAAATATTCCAGCAGTCACGAAAAAATTACAAACTCTGAAGGATGTAGGTTTAGGATATATACATTTAGGGCAGCAAGCTACTACTCTTTCTGGGGGAGAAGCTCAAAGAGTCAAGTTATCAACCGAACTTTCAAAAATGAACACACGTAAAACTTTATATATTCTTGATGAACCCACTACGGGGTTACACTTTGAGGATATAAGAATACTTCTTAAAGTACTACAGCAATTAGTTGATCGTGGGAACACAGTTTTAATTATTGAACATAATATGGATGTAATAAAATCATCAGATTGGGTAATCGATCTTGGGCCTGAGGGGGGGGATGAAGGTGGAGAGATTATTACATGCGGAACACCGGAAATGGTAGCAGAGAATAAAAAGTCATATACTGGTCATTTTTTAAAAGATATGTTAAAATAATTACAATTAGAATTAGTCTTCTTGGTGTCTGACGCTTGAATTCGTAATTTTAGTATATATTAGAATAATTTTAGTTTCATTATATGACAGATATATTTATTACAGATCCGAGTCCCTTTGAAGAAGATATAATTTTAGAGAAATCACTTAGGCCTGTTAAGTTTGATGAATTTATTGGTCAGAAAAAATTAGTTGATAACTTAAAGTTATATATTGAAGCTGCAAATGGAAGAGAAGAAGCACTGGACCATGTTTTATTATTTGGACCTCCAGGTCTAGGTAAAACGACATTAGCTAATATCATTTCCAAGGAGCTAAATGTGAGCATTAAGCAAGCCTCTGGCCCTGTAATCGATCGAGCCGGAGATTTAGCTGGTATGTTGACCAACATACAGTATAGAGATGTTTTTTTTATAGATGAAATCCACAGATTGAATAGCGTTGTTGAAGAATATTTGTACTCAGCAATGGAAGATTTTAAAATTGATATCATGATTGACAAAGGCCCAAGTGCTCGAAGTGTGCAACTAGACGTAGATCCTTTTACCTTAGTTGGTGCAACAACTAGGTTGGGAAACTTAACCTCCCCATTAAGAGATAGGTTCGGCATTGTTTTGAGAGTAGATTATTATGGTGCCGAGGATTTATTCCATATAATTAGCAGATCTGCAGAAATATTAGAAGTAAAAATAGATGACAAGGGCGCGATGGAACTCGCGAAAAGAAGCAGAGGTACCCCTAGAGTAGCGAATCGAATACTTCGAAGAGCAAGGGACTATGCCCAAGTAAAAGCAAGTGGGGAAATTACTTATGAGGTCGCAAATAAAGCGTTAAACCGTCTAGGCGTTGATAAATTTGGACTAGACATAATGGATAGAAATATTTTAGAAGTATTAATAGATAAATTTTCAGGGGGGCCCGTAGGCATAAAATCATTAGGCGTTGCAGTAGGAGAAGACCCTGCAACTATAGAGGATGTTTATGAGCCATATCTAATTAAGCAAGGATTCATGCAAAGAACTTCAAGGGGAAGAATTGCTCAAGAATCAGCATATGAACTACTTGAAAAAACAATAAACAAAAATAACCAAAAGGATTTATTCAATGATTGAAAAAAAGAAAAAATTTAAACTTGGAGATTTCGATTACCCATTGCCAAAAAAGTACATTGCCCAGTACCCAGTTGAAAAGAGAGACCAGTCTAAACTAATGGTCGTCGATAGGGAGAAAAAAACTATTGAGCATAAAAAATTTAGCAATATTGTAGATCACTTAAGAAAAAATGATTTATTAATCTTAAATAACACAAAGGTATTCCCAGCTAGGTTATTTGCAACTAAGGATAGAACAGATGCTAAGGTAGAAGTGTTTCTTTTGAGAGAGCTTGCTCAAAATTTATGGGAAGTAATGGTTCGTCCGGCAAGAAAAGTTAGGATAGGAAATAAATTAGTTTTCACACCGAAACTAATGTGTGATGTGATTGATAATACTGTTTCAGGTGGAAGGGTCGTTCGATTTGAATCTGAAAGTCAAGAAGAACTTCATAAAATAATCGACAAAATAGGTACCTCTCCATTGCCACCATACATTACTAGAGATCCAGAGCCTAGTGATAAGAAGAGATATCAAACAGTATATGCATCTGAACGCGGTGCTGTAGCTGCTCCTACTGCGGGTCTTCATTTCACAAATGATTTAATAAAAAAACTTGAAAAAAAAGGTGTAAAAATAGAATATATTACACTCCATATCGGCCTTGGAACCTTCAGACCTGTTCAAGTTGAAGATTTAAATAGGCATCAGATGGATTCCGAATATTTCGAGGTTTCACCAAAAACAGCTATGGCAATAAATGATGCTAGAAAGAGACACCGGAAAATTGTAGCAGTTGGGACTTCGACGATTAGAGCATTAGAAACTGTGGTCGTCTCGGGTTTTATGGTATCACCAAAACGAGGTTGGACAGATAAGTTCATTTATCCTCCTTATGACTATAAAATGGTTGATTCAATGATTACCAATTTTCATACTCCAAAGTCTACATTAATGATGATGGTTAGTGCCTTTGCTGATATTGATTTATTGAAAAAAGCCTATCGTGAAGCAAAAAAACATGATTATAATTTCCTTAGTTATGGCGACGCGATGATTATCGTATAGCATTGTAAAAGAGATTTGAATAAAGTTTCTGCTATAATTCTTGCTGCTGGTTCTGGCACTAGATTTGGAGAGAAAAAACAATTTAAAAAGCTTAATGGTGAGCCAATATGGTCTTACTCTTTAAAAACGTTTGTTCAATCAGAATATATAGGGGAAGTAATTCTGGTTATCCCTCAAGAGTTTGTGTCAGAAATTCAGAGCTCTCGAACGGTTGATAAGTTTTCTAATCAAATTGATATAAAAATCGTTAAAGGAGGTAAGTCGAGACAAAATTCAGTAATGAATGGGTTAAGTGCCGTCGAAAATAAATACAATCTTGTTTGCATTCACGATGCAGCCAGGCCTTTTGTGAGATCTTCATATATAAAAAAAACTATTGAAGCTTGTTCTGAATTTGATAGTTCAATTGTAGCAGTTGCGGCCACAGACACCATTAAAAAAGTTGAAAATGAAATAATTAAAAAGACGATAGATAGAAATTATATCTGGATGGCTCAGACACCACAAACTTTTCAAAAAGAAAAACTCTTAAAGGCATTTAAACTATTTCCTCAGGTCAATATTACTGATGAAAGTATGATTATGGAACTAGCTGGTTTTACAACAAAAATAATAGAAGGAGATGCAAATAATTTAAAGATTACTCAAGCCCTTGATTGGGAATTAGTAAAATTAATAGGGGGTAAAACATAAAAATGGTCCGATCGGGAATAGGTTTTGATGTGCATCAATTAAAAAGTGGGCTTGATCTATATGTAGGGGGAATAAAAATTAAATCTGATTTTGGATCTTTAGGGCATTCTGACGGAGACGCTTTAATTCACGCTATTGTTGATGCCTTGCTTGGTGCGGCATGTCTTGGCGATATAGGTAAATATTTTCCCAGCAATCAGAAAAGGTGGAAAGGTGTTAAAAGCGAACTATTTTTATTTGAAACAAAGAAGCTTTTATCCAATCATGGGGCTCAAATATCAAATATCGATAGTACAATCATATTACAAAAACCGAGAATAGAAAACTATCTTCCTGAAATTCGAAAAAATATATCCAACATATTAGAAATTGATGATAAAGTCGTTTCTATTAAAGCCACTACTACTGATTATTTAGGGTATGTTGGAAAATCAAAAGGTTGGAGTGTAATGTCAATTGCCACAATCAATGATTCAAATGAAATCAATTAATATAAATTCTTATGCCAAAGTAAATATTGGACTTAAGATTTTAAATAAAAGAAGCGATGGATATCATAATATCAGTACTGTTTTTCAAGAAATTGATTTATTTGATAGTATAACTATTTCAAAATCTGACGGTCCTCTAAAATTCAGTTCAAATGTAGAGTGGTTACAAAATGACCAAAATAATCTTTGTGTAATAGCATATAACTATATTAAAAATATATATAAGATTGGTGGCGCAAACATTGTTTTAAAAAAAAACATTTCAAGGGGTAGTGGACTTGGAAGTGGTTCATCAAATGCAGCGGCCACAATGAAAGGACTTCGAGAAATTTATAATTTGGAGGTGGCAGATAGCGAACTTATAAAAATTGGTTCGAAAATAGGCGCTGATGTACCATTTTTTATTAATGGTTCTACTCAAGTTGGTGAAGGGATTGGTGAGAAGTTAACAAGTATAAGGTCTTTAATGGATGCTCAATATTTAATAGTTACACCTAACATACCAATTGATACAAAATGGGCATATTCGCAATTTAAAAACAATTTGGATAACTGTTCTTCACCTGCTAAGTTTTCTGACTCATTTCGTGGCAAGACAATTAATCTTGATACGTTGAAGTTTTTTGAGAATGATTTTGAATCTGTTGTTTTTCCAACATATCCAGAGATTGGTGCAATAAAAAATAAGCTAATTGCTCTAGGAGCAAAGTTTGCCAGTCTGTCGGGTTCTGGCTCGACTGTGTATGGGATTTTCGATGATGATGCTAATATTGATAAAGCATTTTCTCATTTTTTTCCAAGACACAAGACATTTATCGCACATCCTGTTTAATTAGTTGGTAAAATAAAAAATTGGGGCGTCGTCTAATGGTAGGACACCTGGTTTTGGTCCAGGCAGTAGGGGTTCGACTCCCTTCGCCCCAGCAACTAATGTAAAAATGAAAAGAGAATTAAAAATATTTAGCGGTAGGAGTAACCCTGCTTTAGCTTTGAAAATTGCTGAGTCAGCTGGTTGCAACCTAGGTGATATGTCAATAAAGACATTTTCTGATGGTGAAATTTGGGTTAAATATGAAGAAAATATTCGGGGGCAAGATGTTTTTTTAATTCAATCTACGAACGCCCCTTCTGAAAATATTATAGAATTAGCACTTATGACGGACGCTGCAGTTCGAGCGTCTGCGAGTACTGTAAATATCATTGTTCCTTATTTTGGCTACGGCCGACAGGATAGAAAAGACCAACCACGAGTTCCGATATCATCGAGAGTAATGATTGACATTTTAACTAGTGCCGGAGCAGATAGAATAGTCACAATGGACTTGCATTCAACTCAAATCCAAGGTTTTGCAAAAATCCCATTTGACCACCTTTATAGTAGAATGGTTTTAATGGATGCAATATCTCAATTAAAATTGAATCCTAAAAATTCAACTGTTTTATCTCCTGATGTCGGCTCTGCCGCGATGAGTCAGGCTTACGCAAAGCGGTTGGGTATGCATTTTGCTCTTATTGATAAAAGGAGATTCGCGCCTAACCAGGCTAAAGTCAGTCATCTAATCGGTGAGCTTGAGGGGATGGATGTACTTATAATTGACGATATGATTGATACCGCAGGTACAACTGTAGGTGCGGCAGAAGCAGCGATGAAAAAAGGTGCTAAATCTGTTTCTGCAATAGCTACTCATGGAGTTTTATCTGGGCCTGCAATCAAAAGGCTGCAAGAATCTCCAATAAAAAACTTAGTTGTGACAGACACAATTTTTATCCCAGAACAAAAAAGATTAAGTAATATGAAAATTGTAACAGTTGCTAACGTATTTGGTGCGGCTATAAATCGCATACACAACGGTGAATCCGTTAGTGCATTATTTGAATTTTAAAAAGGAGAAATAGAGATGGGTACATCTTATTATAAGTTAGATATTGAAAACAGAGATTCAGTTGGTAAAAAAGCAACAAAAGAAATGCGAAGAGCAGGCATGGTCCCAAGTACACTTTATTTTAAAGGGGAAAAACCGGAGAGCATTGCTGTTGAAAAATTAAAGCTATATCAAGCTCTTAAATCTGATCAGCGTATTTATGAAATAGAATTAGAAGGCGAGTCTCAGTACGTTATGGTAAAAGCAGTTCAGTATCATCCTGTTACTGATGAAATATTGCATTTAGATTTTATGCGAGTGCGAAGATCAGAAAAGATGACGATATCTGTTCCTCTTGTACTCGTTGGTAAGCCAATTGGTGTTACAGAGGGTGGTATTTTATCTCAAGCGCTTAATCAGATTGAAATAAGTTGTTTCCCGACAAATGTTCCTGAACAAATAGAAGTTAATATTGATGATATGGAGCTTAATTCTTCTATTAGTATTGCAGATGTCTCATATGATGATGAAGAAGTGGATATAATTAGCGCTGAAGATATAAATGTAGCTTCAATTACGGCTCCTGTAGCGGAAGAAGAAATTACCGAAGCTGATGTTGATGATTCTGTTGATGATTCTGCAGACGGCGGTGAAAAAGACGAAAAATCTGAAGATAGTAGTGATCAAAAAGAATCTTCTGAATAATAAAGTCAGAATTAGCTTTGATTGCATTTATAGGATTGGGGAATGTTGGTGATAAGTATAAAGAAACAAAACATAACGCTGGATTTTGGGTAATTGATGAGATGGCAAAGAGGAATAATGTCTCTTTCAAACCGGGGAAAGGTGATTACGTGATAGCAGCAAAGACAAACAAGTTTTTTCTTGTAAAACCTACTTCAGGTATGAACCGCAGTGGAAACGCTGTTAAGCAAATAATAGATTCAAAAAAGTTGCTAGCAGAACAAATTTGTATAATTGTAGACGATGTGGATCTTCCTTTGGGTAAAATACGGATTAAGCCAAAAGGTGGTGATGGTTCTCATAGGGGTTTAGAAAACATTATATATACATTGAGAACTGATAGATTCCCACGCCTTAGGTATGGTATTGGTACTGACGAGCAAATGCGGCCTGCAGAAAACTATGTGTTGAAGCCGTTTAAAAACGAAAAAGAAAAATCTTTTTCTATTGAAGTCATTAAAAAAGCAGCAGACGCGTTGGATAGCTTTATTTTTAATGGTTTAAATAAGACAATGAATACTTATAATTCTTAATAATGGAGATAAAAATAAATAATGCAAAATGAAAATAATTATATTTTGTTTGTGATATTATCTGGAGTGATAGCCATGGCATTTGCTTTTTGGAAAACTTCTTGGATAAACAGACAAAAAGAAGGAAATGAGAGAATGCAATCCATAGGTAAAAGTATTGCGGATGGAGCGATGGCATTTTTACGTGCAGAGTATAGGATTCTAGCAGTTTTTGTTGTAGCAGTTGCTTTTATTCTTGGGTATGCGAATTCAGGAAGAGCCGACTCGAGCGCGCTCATATCTCTTTCTTTTATTGTTGGTGCTTCTGCATCAGGTTTAGCTGGTTTTTTAGGTATGAGAGTTGCTACAAAAGCTAACAATAGAACCACGCATGCTGCTGAAACAAGTTTAGCTAAGGCTCTAAACGTTGCCTTTAGTGGTGGTGCTGTTATGGGTTTGAGCGTTGTTGGGCTAGGTGTTTTAGGTCTGGGTATTCTATTCTATAGTTATAGGTCTATGGCAATTTTTAATAATGATACTTCAATGATTTTAAATGTTTTATCAGGTTTTTCATTAGGAGCTTCTTCGATTGCGCTCTTTGCAAGAGTTGGTGGTGGCATTTACACCAAAGCAGCTGATGTTGGGGCAGATTTAGTTGGGAAAGTTGAATCTGGCATACCAGAAGATCATCCGCTAAATCCTGCTACAATAGCAGATAATGTTGGTGACAATGTTGGTGATGTAGCTGGAATGGGAGCAGATCTATTTGAATCATATGTTGGTTCGATTATTGGGTCAATGGTTCTAGGTTCAACTCTTTTTGCATACGGAGCAGGGTTTGACATAAGTTTTGTTATTTTACCTCTAGTTATAGCCGGAGCAGGGATAATAGTTTCTATAATTGGTACCTTCATGGTTTCTGTGAAAGACGGAGGAGACCCTCAAAAGGGGTTAAATCAAGGTGAGTTCGGTAGCGGTATCATAATGGTAGTAGTTATTTATTTTTTAATAACAAGCTTGTTGCCAGAAAAGTTTACAACCCAGGAGGGTGCTGGAATCACATATGATAGCTTAGGTGTTTTCTATGCTACTATTATTGGTCTGTTTGGTGGCTTAGGTATTGGTAAAATAACAGAGTACTATACTGGAACGGGAACAAAACCTGTAATGTCTATAACCAAACAATCTATGACCGGACCAGCCACTAACATAATTGCTGGCCTAGGTATAGGAATGGAGTCCACGGCAGTTCCAATAATAATTATATCAGGAAGTATTATGGGAGCCTATCACTTTGCTGGTTTATATGGTATTGCAATGGCCGCATTAGGAATGCTAGCTAACACAGGTATCCAGCTAGCAGTTGATGCTTATGGTCCAATTTCTGATAATGCCGGAGGCATCGCAGAAATGGCTGAGCTTCCTAAGGAAGTTCGTGAGAGGACTGATAAACTTGATGCTGTAGGGAATACTACTGCTGCTATTGGAAAAGGGTTTGCTATTGGTTCTGCTGCTTTAACAGCGTTAGCTCTGTTTGCTGCGTTTAAAGTTAAAACGGGGATTGAAATAATTAATATTTCTGATCCGATGGTGATGGCTGGATTGTTCATTGGTGGAATGTTACCTTTTCTTTTTTCTTCAATGGCGATGGGTGCTGTTGGGAGAGCTGCTATGGCAATGATTGAAGAAGTACGTCGTCAGTTTAAAGAAATTCCTGAATTAAAAAAGGCTCTAGAAATAATGAATCTCAAGAAGAGGGAAGATTGGTCTGAAAAAGATAATAAAGTTTATAATGATGCTCTTGGTAAGGCAGAACATGGAAAGTGCGTAGAGATTTCAACTGAATCCGCAATAAGAGAAATGCTTCTCCCTGGTCTTTTAGCTGTTGTTACACCAGTACTGGTAGGTTTTGCACCAAGGATGTTTGGCAGTAATCAAGGTCCTGAAATCCTTGGCGGATTACTTGCTGGGGTTACTGTTACTGGTGTCTGCCTGGCAATTTTTCAATCAAATTCAGGAGGGGCTTGGGACAATGCTAAAAAAATGATTGAGGAAGGTGTAGAGATAGACGGGCAAAAATTAAGCAAGGGTTCTGAGGCGCACAAAGCTGCTGTTGTGGGTGATACAGTCGGAGATCCTTTTAAGGACACTTCTGGACCTTCATTGAATATTTTGATAAAACTAATGTCAGTAGTGTCATTAGTAATTGCACCGTTAATAAAATAAAATTTAAGGAGATTATATGCGATATTACGAATTAATATATATTGTCAGTTCAAATGTTGAACGGAAAAAAAATGACCAAGCCATGAAAGAAATTGGTGAAAAAATACAAGAAACAGGGTCAAAAATCATTAATCATATTGTTTGGGGAAAGAAAAAACTAGCTTATCCAATCAAAAATAATACCTATGGAACTTACATGCTTGCTCATTATGAAGGCGGTGATAATGATAAGCTTCGTGAGTTTGACTCTTGGTTAAAGCTTAGTGATTTAGCTATTCGACATATGATTGTAAAGCTAGATGGAAAACCTGACATTGTAGAAAGTCTTGAAGAAGATAAGTCTGAAAACGATACTGCTGAAAAGGGAGAAGACAAAAGCTCAGATGAAAAAAATCTAAAAAAAGAAAAAAATAAAGATGAAGAAAACAAGGAGGCTGAATAATGGCTTTTCAAACAAGAAGAAAATATTGCTTTTTCAAAGAAAATAATATCACAGCTGTGGATTATAAAGATGTTAAATTGTTGAAAAGGTTTACTAATGACAACGGTAAAATTATGCCACGTAGGGTAACCGGCACTAGTGCAAAAATGCATCGAAAAGTTGTTAGTGCTATTAAAAGAGCTAGAACTATTGGTCTAATGCCATTTGTTGATAGCGGTTCTGAATAAAAATACGGAGATTATATCATGAAAGTTATTTTACTTAACGATGTCGAAAACTTAGGACTAGCTGGGGATGTTATAACCGTAAAGCCGGGGCATGCTAGGAATAGACTAATACCCCAAGGCCTAGCATTAAGAGCTTCTACTAAAAACGTCGCTGTTGCAAGTGAACGCAAGAAAGTTGCTGACACCAAACTCGAGCGTGAAAATAGCGCTTTACAGAATTTAGCTAAAAAGCTCAGCAAGGTAGAAATCACTATTGAAGTAAACGTTGGCGAAGAAGAAAAAATGTTTGGTTCTATTACAAATATAGATATTCATAAAGAATTAGCTGCTAAGGGTTTTGATTTAGATAAAAATCAAATAACTATTAAAGATCCTATTAAGGCATTGGGTATATATCATGCAACTGTTGAAGTAGCAAAAAATATAAAATCTGATATTAAACTATATGTAATTAAGGGTTAGCGCTCTAATATTTTATAATGTTTGCAGAGGTATCGTTACCAATATCTTCATTCCAAACATTTACATATTTAGTTCCTGAAAATCTAGAGAGCCAATCTTTAATTGGCTCAAGAGTTACCGTCCCCTTTGGTAATAGAAAAGTAAGTGGAGTCATAGTATCATTAATGGACAGCACTTCTTTTAGTGGTGAAGTTAAATCAATTTCTAGGTTTGATGATGATGCTCCGATTATTTCTCAAAATTTATGGAAGTTGGTTAGATGGATAAGCCATTATTATATCACACCAATTGGAGTGGTATATAATACTGTGCTCTCATTTAACATATCAAAAAATTATATACCTCGTCAATCATGGTTCGTGAAAAATATTAGTGAAGATATAGATCTTTTATTAAAAAAAACATCTCCTAAGCAGTACCTTGTTTACAAAGCTATTCAACTATCTTCTCAGAAATATATTAAAGTATCTTCTTTTAAAAATATAAGCTCTAATCCTTTATCAATTTGTAAAGCACTCCAAAGCAAAGGGTGTATTGAGTTAGTAAAAAAAGATGATAGTCAAGGTGGGAATAGATTAACGTTTAATCCTGTAAAGAAAAAAATTTCTTATAATGAAGACCAGCTTAAGGTTATTGATAATATAAAATCTACTCTTAGGACTAAAAAGTTCAAATCAAATTTGTTGCATGGAGTCACAGGTAGCGGTAAGACAGAAATTTTTATTGAAGTCATTAAAACTGTAATCAAAATGAAAAGATCAGCCATTATTTTAATTCCGGAAATTTCATTAACCCCTCAAATCGCAGGTAGATTTAAAGATGTATTCGGTCAGGACATTGCCTTGTGGCATTCTCAATTAACAAAATCTCAAAGGGCAAAAACTTGGAATGAAATAAATAATGGTGATTGTAAAATTGTCATAGGAGCTAGGAGTGCAGTTTTTTCACCAATAAAAAAATTAGGTTTAATTATCGTTGATGAGGAGCACGATTCCTCTTTCAAACAAGATTCTCCTTCGCCTAGATATCACGCGAGAGATGTTGCTATCATGCGAGCAAAAATCGAAGAGTGCGCTGTTATATTATCTAGCGCTACACCTAGTTTGGAAACATTTTATAATTATAAAAATTCCAAACATAGGTATTTAAGTTTGCCAAAGAGATATGGCAAAGCTGTATATCCCACTGTAAAAGTTGTGGACTTAATTGATGAAAGTAAAGAAACGGGGAAATTCAATATAGTTATATCTGGAACATTACAACGAAAAATAGAAGAAAAATTAAAAAACAAGGAGCAAGTATTGTTAATCCAGAATAGAAGAGGTCATTCCCCAACTATTAAATGTTCCGATTGTGGATCTATTGTTATGTGTTCTGCTTGTAAAACACCACTCACTTTTCATAAGTATGATAACAAACTGAAATGTCATATATGTGGATTTATAAGTAAAAAGATTTTAGATACTTGCAAAGATTGTATGAGCCAAAATTTTTTATATGTTGGAACTGGGACACAAAAAGTAGAGGACATTTTACAAGAAACCTTCCCAAATGCTAAAATATCAAGAGTCGATCATGATAGCACTAAAAAAGATGCGTCTGCAATGAAAATACTGCAATCATTTCTTGATGGGAAGGTCGATATATTAATAGGTACTCAAATGATAGCGAAAGGTTTAGATTTCCCAGGTATTACCTTAGTTGGAATAATTAATGCGGACCTAGGTCTTCATCTTCCTGACTTCAGATCTAGTGAGAGAACTTTTCAATTGATATATCAAGCGTCAGGGAGAGCAGGAAGAGGTCAAAAAAAAGGAGAGGTCATTATTCAGACATACGATAAAGACAACGCAGTTATCCAAGCGGCATCTAGACTCAATTTAGAAAAATATTATGAGGACATGTTAGATGATAGGCAGTCGCTTAACTATCCACCTTATAGTTGGGTTGCAAAAATTGAATTTATTGGATCAAATCCAAAAGCTGTTTTTTCATTATCAAATAAAATCCGTAATAATTTAATGAATCCATATAAAGGGCTTGAAATATTAGGCCCCGCACCCTGTTTCAAAGAAAAAGTAAATAATAAGTATAGATTTCAAATTATATTAAAATCATCGAAAAAGTATGATGTAAATAGCAATAAGCTACATTCTTTTGTTAGTCAAAACTTTGTCAAGTATAACAAAACAATTCCAGGTTCAAATAAAATTCACATTCATATTGACCCAATTACAATGATATGAAAATAGCGCTAGGATTGATATTAATAGCATCTTTATTTGCGAATGAAAATCGACCTGGTTTGTCTACCTGGTTTTCTGCCTCTGAACTATCTCGTGCTGGAGGGGGTAAGTTTTTAATGACGCCAAACTCAAGAAATGTAAATATGATAGCGTCTGTTAAAAATCAATCTTTCTCAACTTCATTTATTTTTTATCCAGCGGGTATTCAAGCACAATCTGCTTCATTGATTTACCCAAAGAATGATAAAATTATGATTACATCAATAAACCATATATCCTACGGAACTTTCAATGGTTATGATGAAAATGCTCAAAAAACAGAAAACTACACTGCTAGCGATACATGGATTAGGTTAGGCTATTCAAAGGCATCAAAATCAATACCAGTAAGTTTTGGTATTTCAAACCAGATATATATTTCTAAACTCGAAAACCATAATTCTACTTCAGTATACTCCTCTTTTGGTATTATTTGGAATTTGGATAAATACAATTTAGATATTGGAGGAAGGATTAAAGACATCCTTTTAATTCACAAAAGTACAGATATACGTGCTAGCGATAATTCGTTAGAGATAGAAATGGGATTTTGTAAAAAGTTAACCTACCTACCTTTAAAGCTTTCAATAGATTGTATAATTAGCAATGATTTAAGACCTAAAGATTATTTTATAAGTGGAGTTTTTACAATTTCTAAAAATATTTATTTGACTATAGGTACATCTACAAGAAAATATAGCCAAAACACAGAGCAAAACCTAACAAGCACAATTTTTGGCTCAAGCGGTCTTGGAGTCAATTATAAAAACAAAGATCTTACAATAGGATATGGTTTGTATTTCTATGGTACGGGAGGTTTCTCAAATGGATTAGATTTAACTATAAATTTTTAATGAAAAAAATTATAGTTTATCTAATCCTCAGTAATATTTTATTTGCTCAAAATAAATACCCCATAGTTTTAATTCATGGCTTTTTTGGCTGGGGCAATAATGAAATGGGAGATTATCGATATTGGGGTGGTAAAAAAGACATTCAAAAAATGTTAGAGGAGAAAGGGTTTAAGGTATTTAATGTTTCAGTTGGCCCAATATCTTCAAACTGGGATAGAGCCGTGGAGGTGTATTATCAGTTAAAAGGTGGGCAAGTAGATTATGGGCTTAATCATTCTAAAAAATATGGTCTTGAACAAAGGCCAATAGATAAAATTTACAATGGCTTATATCCTGAATGGAGCAGTGAAAATCCGGTTCATCTAGTTGGACATAGTATGGGAGGGCAGACAGCAAGAATGCTTCAATATTTATTAGAAAATGAAATTTTTATTGACGATAGTTTGGCTTTTATAGAGGACTCAGACTTGTTGGGCAAGTCTAAAGAAGGTTGGGTGTCTAGCATTACTTCTTTGGCAACGCCACACGATGGAAGTACTTTGACCGATATAGTTACGAAGACTTTTCCTTTTATTCAGTATTTCATTGGTGTTGCTGGAGTGGTTGGAACAAATTTTTATGATTTTGATCTTAGTCAGTGGAACATAAATCGAAAAGATAATGAAAACTGGTATAATTATGTTCAAAGAATGCGGAGTCATAATGCATGGGGCACAAAGAATATAAGCTCTTGGGATTTAAGTTTAGATGGCGCCTCAGAACTAAACAGTTTTTTAAATGCGAGCCCAGATGTTTATTATTTCTCTTATTCATTTTCAGCTACTTCTAAAGATGAAGAAACGGGTTATCATGTACCAAATAAAGATGTTTTCCTATTAATTCGTTCAAGAGCTAAACTTTTAGGCTCAAGAGTAGTATTTACTAGCAATGGAAATGAAACAGATTCTACGTGGTGGGAGAATGATGGTATAGTTAATTCCAGATCTATGAACGGGCCAACCACTGGACAAAATGGTGCAGATACAATAGTTAATTATGATCAATCCGTTCCTATTATTCAAGGGCAGTGGTATACCTTCGAACCAATAAATTTAGACCACTATCAAAGTGTTGGGCATATGCTTCCTAAAGGGAAAAGAAAATTTTTAGATTCTATCTATATTAATCATGCACAGTTATTATGGTCTCTCCCCGAATACTAGTGTGCTTATAATTTATTTTTATTTGTAATATACAACTATGAATCATGGTGAATTTCTTATATCGTTTTTGATCGACCTTCAACGAATTTTTAGAACAGAAGTTGTCCCTAAAGATTTGCCATATAGTCAAGTGCAGGCAATTGTCATAATCCCTAGCGACGGTATTGAAATGTCAGAATTATCGTGGACATTGGGTTTAGATAATAGTACTGTCACTAGATTGATTGAGCGATTAGAGGTCAAGGGTTTTGTTAAAAGAACAAAAAACAAGTCTGACAAGCGGTCAATTATTGTATCTTTAAAAAGGAAAGGGATGAGTGTCCAAAAAAATGTTGAAAAAAAATTAGAGGAAATTGGGAAACAAATATTTTATGAAACTAGCCAAAGTCAAAAAGAAATTTCTTTAGAAAATTTATCATCTTTTCAATGGGAATTGCGAAAAACTTTCTTAAAAAGGTAAAAATTAATATGTCAGAATTATCCACACTATTGCTTGAGTGGTTTGATTTAAATAAGAGAGGATTGCCTTTTCGAAAAAACAATAAACCCTATGATGTTTGGGTTTCAGAAATAATGTTACAACAAACTAAAGTTGATACCGTCATCCCCTATTACAATGCTTGGATGAAAAAATTTCCTAATATCGAATCTGTTTCTGAGGCTTCTGAAGAAAGTGTTTTAAAGTCATGGGAAGGGTTAGGCTATTATTCAAGATCTAGAAATTTTCATAAAGCAGCAAAAATCATTATAAAGAATTTTAATTCAAAAATACCTGAGTCATGGGATGACTTTAGACTTCTTCCTGGAGTTGGAGATTATACAGCAGGTGCAGTTCTTTCGATTGCATTTAATAAATCTTATGTGGCTGTTGATGGTAATGTTAAAAGAGTTATGGCTAGGCTCACATCTAGGAAAAAACTAAGTCAACATAATTTGAGATTTATTAAGTCTAAGCTTTTAAAATTTATGGACAAAAATCGTGCGGGAGATTTCAATCAAGCAATGATGGAACTAGGCGCATGCGTCTGTTTACCAAGAAATCCAAAATGTGAACAGTGTCCAATAAATAAAATTTGCAATGCATATATATCTGGGAAACCAACTGAATACCCTGCTAAAGTAGTAAAAAAAACGATTCCTTCTCATTTTTTTGTTGGAGGTCTAATTAGAGTTGGCAATAAAATTCTAATCCAAAAAAGAGAAGAAAAAATGCTAAACGGGTTATGGGAAATACCGATGAAAAAAATTAATGATCAAAAAAATTTAACAAAAGATTTTAAAAACTTCATCTTTAATAAATATGGTATAACAGTAAAAATAAATAAAGTCTTTTCAGCGATAAAGCACTCTTATTCACATTTTAATATGAAATTAATTGTTATTGATTGTGAAAAAACTACCAGTATTGTGAAAAAAAAGAACATGTATTCTTGGATTGAAAAAAACCAAATTAATAATTATCCTTTTCATAAAGTGAATCATAAAGTTTTCTCATTATTCAAAAAAAAAACTTGGAATGTTTAGAACGGTAGTTTCGTTAATTCTTTGGCCGATATGGTTTTTGTACTTAATTGCTATTCTTCCTATTTTTCTACTATTTACTTTAATTTCTGATAGAAAGTATTTTCATTATTTTTTAAGGCCAATGTGTTATTTCTTTTGTCTTCTTGGAGGTCAGTTAGTTAAAAGAACAGGGTCTATTCCAGATGCTAAAAATGGACCTTATTTATATTTAATTAATCATCAATCTCTTTTTGACCACTTTGTGATAGGATGTTATATCAATCATTATGTTACGGCCATTGCTAAACAAGAACATTTTTCGTACCCCCTTTGGGGTCAGGTTGCGAAATCATATGGAATAATTCCGATAAACAGAAAAAACATCAAAAAAGCATTATCCAGTTTAAAGGTCGCGGAAGATGCAATTTTAAAAGATAAAGTATCTATCTTGATGTTCCCTGAAGGCACGAGATCTATTGATGGGAACTTAGGTGTTTTTAAAAAAGGCGCATTTCATATAGCCAAGAATACGGGAGTTAAAATTGTACCTGTAATTATTGATGGCGCGTATAAGGCAAAAAGTAAATCTGATTGGAGATTAAGCTTAGGAACAATTAATATCCATTTTTCTAATATTATTAATAACGATAGATATAACGATATTACCGTAGAAGGCATAAGAGATTACACGCGAAATAAATTTGAAGAATATGTAGATTAGTTACATTATGAATTTACTGAATTTTAGTAATATCCAAATAAGTCAGATTTTAGTATCAATTTATTTTTCCATAGTATTTTATCAATCAAGCATCGATAAAATTATTGATAAGGAAAATAATATTATTTTCTTTAATGAGCATTTTAAAAACACCTTCATTAAGAATTTTATTCCTATGCTATTAACTAGCCTGGGATTATTTGAGTTTTTTGTTGCATCACTAAATACGTTTGGTATTTTTTATAGCTTGATTTATTCGGATTTAACTTTCATTTTTTATGGACTGCTTTCGTGCAGTGTCGTATTGCTGATGTTGCTGTTTGGACAACGTCTAGCTAAAGATTATGTTGGTGCTGCTGACATTACTATATATTTTATTTTGTGTATTATTACTATAATGAGTTTTTAGATAAGGATAATTAAAATGAATAAATCACTCACTTTAAAGATGATTGAGTCATATCAGCAGAGCTGCGAAACTGATTCAAAACTAAAACTATCTCGCAATGCAGCTACTCAGAACGAGATTACAGATTTAGCAATGGATTGGAATCAGTTTAGAAAAATAGACCATTCTTTTTCAAATACAATCTCTGGTGAAATGAAAATAACAAACCAAAAATCAAGTGGTCGATGTTGGGGGTTTGCGGGTTTAAATCTTTTCAGAATTTATTTGGGAAGGAAACACAATATTCGCAATTTCGAATTTTCTCAAACATATTTTATGTTTTGGGATAAATTAGAAAAATCTAATTATTTTTTGAACAGCATAATTCAGACTGCTGAAAGTTCATCTGATAGTCGCATAATAATGCATCTTTTAGAAAGTCCAATTCAAGATGGTGGGCAATGGGATATGTGGGTAAATCTAATAAATAAGTATGGTGTAGTTCCAAAATCTGAGATGCCAGAGACTTATCAATCTAGTCAATCGATGAGGATGAATCGTATGATTACTAGAAAACTTAGAGAGTTCGCAAAAGAATTAAGATATTTAATTAAAAACAATATTAATAATGAAGACTTATATGAATTAAAGAATCAAATGATTTCAACAGTATATAAGATGTTAGTAATTCATTTAGGAGAACCTCCAAATAATTTTAATTGGCAGACTAGAGATAAAAAGAAAAATTTTATGCGATTTGAAGATTTAACACCACAATCATTCTTTAAAGATCATGTTTCTATCGACCTTAGTAATTTGATTTGTTTAATTAATTGTCCGATGTCAGATAAAAAGTATAAAGATATTTATAGTGTTAAATATCTTGGTAATGTTATTGAAGGTCAGCCCATAAGATATCTAAATGTTGAAATAGACATTTTAAAAAAGGCTGCCATTGAATCAATTAAAAATGATGACCCAGTATGGTTTGGTTGTGATGTGGGTAAATATTTACATCGGTCACATGGTGTAATGGATACTAATTTATTCGATTTTGATCTGTTTTACGGGACAAAATTTTCTCTGGATAAAGCTAGCCGATTAGAATATGGTGAGAGCAAAATGACTCACGCAATGTTATTCACCGGCGTAGACCTAGACTCAAAAGGAGTACCTCAAAAATGGAGAGTTGAAAACAGTTGGGGCGATAGAAATGGAGAAAAAGGGTTTTATATAATGTCTGACGAATGGTTTGATGAATACCTATATGAAATCGTCGTAAATAAAAGATATTTACAAGATGAATACGTAAAACTTTATGAAGAAAAAGAAGCCAAACTATTGCCGCCATGGGATCCTATGGGCGCTTTAGCAAAATAACGAATTATTATGGATATAAAAATATATTGGCTTTTAGCATTTGTTGGGCTTTATTGGTCTTATTGTATTTTCTGGGGGATTAAAGGTGCTCTCACTTCTAAAACATCTGAAGACTATTTTGTTGCTGGGCGATCAATTGGAACCTGGGTTTTTGTCCTTGCTGCAACAGCAACTAGTTTTTCAGGCTGGACTTTTGTTGGGCATCCCGGGAAGATACTTACAGATGGGCTTCCTTACGCATTTGCTTCTTTTTATGCACTAACGATCCCTCTTACTGGCGTTTTATTTTTAAGGCGGCAATGGGTTCTAGGTAGAGTTTACAATTATGTAACTCCTGGTGAAATGTACTCAGATTATTACGGGGGAAACTCAATAAGAATATTAACTGTATTAGTCGCTTTTTTATTTTCAGTGCCTTATCTTGGAATTCAGCTTCGAGCTTCCGGAGCATTATTTGATGTTTTAACAGATGGTTTAATCTCTACTAATTTAGGGATGATTCTTTTGTCAACAGTTGTAGTCATTTATGTGGCTTCAGGAGGATTAAGGTCTGTCGCTTATGTTGATTGTGCTCAGGCTGTTTTATTAGCAGTTGGAATTATTATCTTAGGTGTTATCACGTTGAAATGGATAGGCGGATGGGAATTGTTTACGCAGGGAATAGGCGTACTGGTCAAAAATGATTTAGTTGTTGGAAACCGTTTAACTGCGGATGGGTTTTCTAATAGAGTTGCAATGCCTGGTCCAATTCAACTTGTATCCTCCGGATCAAACGCAATTGGTGGTGTATGGACAGGAATGATGTGCATGACATATATGTTCGCATTAATGGGTATACAATCTTCTCCTGCCTTCTCAATGTGGGCATATGCAAATAAAACATCTGAACCATTTCGCTGGCAACAAGTGATTGCTTCTTCTGTAGTTATAGGAATAATATTATTTTCCTTTACTATTATACAAGGTATGGGAGCAGATGTCTTAGTCCTAAATGGTGTCTTCGATACTATATCTGATAGTACGCTTGTGCCAAACCTAATTGATTTAATGTCTGAATCTGCTCCTTGGCTTGTAGGTTTATTAGCTGTATGTGCACTTGCGGCAATGCAAAGTACCGGTTCTGCTTATATGTCAACATTTAGTGCAATGATTACTAGAGATATATATAAAAATTTTTATGATGAAGATGTGACGGAAAACAAGCAAAAGTTTATCGGTCGTATATTTGTAATTGTTGTTGCTTTAGCAGCACTGCTAGTTGCTATTTTTTCAACTGATGCTTTAGTAATGTTAGGCGGGCTAGCAGTCGCATATGGGTTTCAAATGTACCCAGCACTTTTTGGCAACCTCTATTATAAAAGAATTTCTAAAACTGGAGTTACATTAGGTTTAATTGCAGGACTAATTGCAGTCACTTTCACAGATAAAATGGCTAGTTTGTTTTCACTCCCCTGGGGCGCATATCCACTTACTATACATTCAGCAGGATGGGGAATATTTTTTAATATAATATTTACAGGTATTGGGTCTTATTTTTTCCCAGATAGTATTGAAAGGAAAAAAATCAAAGAAAAGAGACATGCTTTTTTATCAGAAGTAGCAGGGGTTCCTAAAGAAAAGAAAAAATTAATACCTTTAGCTTATGGGATGGTTTTAGTTTGGTTCCTCTTTGGGTTTGGCCCTTTTGCCGTTATTGGAAATACTTTTTTTTCAGACCCTAGCAATCCATCCAGTTGGGCACCCTTTAATTTGCCGTCAATATGGGTTTGGCAAATAGTATTTTTACTTTTTGGAATTTTTGTTATGTGGTTTTTAGCTTTCTATATGGGTTTCTCACAACCTATTTCAGCAGAAAAATTAGAAAAATCTCATAAAAAATATTTTTAATGGAATCTTCAATTTTACAATTTCTTTCATTGTTTAAAAAAGAATAAATATATTTAGGGCAATGGATACAAATAAAAAAGCAGAAATTAAATTTTCTTCAATTGATGATATAGATAAAAAAATCCACGCAAATCAAGTTTTGTATGACCAACTTCATCAATCTTTGGTAGACGAAATTGTATCAAAAGATGATGAAGCTCAAAAAAAAGAAAAGTCAAGAAAATCTGATGTTTCTAAAACAAGAAATTTTCTTTTAAAATTTTCTGATTATTACCAATCTAATGAATTATTTAGATATGCTCTTTGGGGTTTTGTAGCTGTATTTTTTTCAACTACAATTTTAACTATTATTGAATATCCTCTTTTTAGTGGTAGTGTAAAAGATGACGTTGGTGATGGATTTATGTTTGGTGGGGACGAACCCAATTGGGTCGATACATTTTTTCATACTTTTTGGTGGGCTGTTGTAACATTTACTACCGTTGGCTATGGTGATGTAAGCCCAGAAACACATTTAGGTAAATTATTAACGATAATAATAATGATTTTAAATCTAGGCATTGTGACAATGCTTACAGGTGCTGTTTCCTCTGTTTTGGTTGCAGCTAGATTAAAAGGAGATGATACATTGGACGAAACTAAGTTTTATGGACATTTAATTATCGCAGGTTGGAATCCTGCGGTTCAGTCAGCATTAAGACTCATTGAGGCTAACGAAGATTCAGCTTCAGTTGTGATTCTTATAAATGAAACTGAAGAAGAAATAATCAAGCGAGCTGTTTCTGGATTTGATCGATTAGATATAACTCATTTATCAGAAAATTTCACTCAAGAGGGAGTACTCAAAAAAGCTTTTATTGAAGAATGCGGAACTTTTATGATTGTTCCAGATGAATCTGGTCTGCTTCCAAATGAGAAACCTGATGAAGATAAAACGGTTCTAACTGCGCTTACGGCAAAATCAATCTTAGAAGATATTCAAGTTGTCGCATACATTTTAGATGAAGAATATATTTCTCACTTGCATAGAGCTAATGTAAATGAGATTGTCTTTCCTGATGAGCATATACCGCATATGTTAGCGAAACATGTCACAGACCCAGGTGTGCCTCAATTATTTGATGAGTTGATTACCCAAGAAAAGCAGGATAAGGGTATTCAAGTTGTTTCTATACCTAAAGGTTTAGTAGGACTAACCCACAATAAAGTTTCAGCATATTATAAATTTAAAAATAAGTGGCTATTGGTTGGCTATGCAATTAAAAAAGCTGGATTTAGTTTGGAAGAACAAATGGGAGAAAGCGGCAGTCCTATCATTCGTGATATGATTAAAGAACAATTAGATGGTGCTGGAATAAAATTATCAAGCGATGAACACGTCATAGTTGAGATTAATCCAGATGATGAATACATTATTGATGGTAAACATAAAGCTTTGGTATTGAGGTAAAATTATGGGTGTTAACGCAAAACAAATTCAAAAAATAAACTATTTTAGTAAAGTCTCCGAAGACCTTTGTTCTGAAATTGCTAAGGTAGTAAAACAAAAAAAATGTTCTCCAAAAACCACTCTGCTTAAAGAAGGCGAAGCTGGAGATACTATGCTACTTATTTTTCAAGGTCAAGTTGAGGTATCTAAGAACATGATGGTTAAAACTTCTAGCGGGTTTACTATGTCGACTAAGTCTATTATTAGATTAGAAACTACAGACCCATCACCAGCAAATAAGCCGATAACCGAGCCAACAGTTTCAGTTGTAAAAGCGCCTGCTTTTGGTATAGGAGAATTTTCTCTTGTCCTTGATAATGCTAAAAGAACATCGCATGTTACTGCTATGACAGACATTAATTACGGGATTATAAAATTAGAAGATTTTTCGAATATAGTAGATAAACACCCGTCTATAGGTGGTTCTGTTTATTTTGAAGTTGCAAAATCAGCTGTAAATAATTTAGCCACTGCAACACAAGATATATCTAATCTTACTCAAGCATTCTTTTTTGCATTAGCTAAATAATATTTAACTTTTAAAAAATGTTTTTCTTCGAGTGTTTATTTTACTTTCGAGATCAACAATTTTTTCTTTTTCTATTGCGGTCTGGTCTTTTTTTGAATTTAGCTTATCTAGCTCTAGTCTTAAAAATTGAACATCCCGATCAAGTTTTTCGAGGCGCCCTTTCATTTGCTTAGATAAGATTTTTTTAAAATCATCTATTTTATCACTGTCTGGTGTATAGTATATATTTGTATTCCCTCGATCCGTATCTTCCCAGAATGTAGGTCCACTGAATCTAATTCTGTTATAAAGACCCTCCATAAGTTTAAGGTATGTCTGGTTATCAAAAAATGCTAAATCATCAAGGACATCAGAAACGATTGTTTCAGCAAAATTAATATTATTAATTTTTATAAAATGTAAAGCAAGTCCAATTTGTAAAACTCTTACTCCGTTGTTTACACTTTGATCTAGTTCTTCTTTTGAATAGTCTGGCGGGTTATCAAGCTGTAAAATTTCTTTTAATAGGTGTTCTTGAAGTTGATTATCCCAAGTTTCTTCCGATATTAAAATAGTAATCTTTTTTAGCTCAGCTGTTAGTACATCAACAATGAAATATAATGAAGGATTTTTAGCGGCCTGTTTATAAATCTCATTACTGTAGAACTTAAAATAAAAATAACTCTGCTTTAGTAAATCCTCTTTATTATGATCAACGTATCCTTTTAAAAGTGCAGAATAATGAAATGCAAGGTTGTATAAATTTCTAGGTTCATTATTACGGACAGCGTGTTTAATAGCAAATCGCATAAAAGTATTAAACCTTATATTAATATCCACTATCAAGCTGTGTTGTTTTAAATCTAAGGCTAGTAATCCAATTGATGAGACTTCGCTGGCGATTAGAGATGCGAGCTCATATTCTCCGTTTTCCATTTTTCGAATATATGCATTACCCATCATTTTAAATGCTTTAACTTCGTAAAAGGTTTTTCTTTCTTCTAAATCTTTATATTGATGTTCAACATATGTTCTGAAAGTGGGATTATTTCTAATTGTGTCTGTGGCAGCAAAAAAGCGAGAGTCATAAAAACTTTTATTTCGCATGTACGCTCTTACGGTGTCACCAACTCTACGTATTATTTCAGTTTGCGCTTCTTTAAAAGAAATGTATTCTAATAAATCATCAAACTGATCAATAGTAGACATCAATTGATATTGGTAGTGTTCAACATTTTTAATATCGTCCATTGATAAGTGCACAGATTTATTTTTCAACCTATTTATATCTTCAATATTTAGTGTATATAATTTTTTGATTACATTGTCTGTTTTAGAGTAGAGAAGTATATAAAAAATATAAGGCAGCGATAGCATGGATGAAGCTGGCAGATAAACATATGTATTTAGCATCACACTAGATAGCCTTTCCATCGGTCCGAAATAATACATTATCACTGTAGCGTGAATTGATGCTAAAATTAAAAACCAAATAAAAATAAGACTTACCCAATCTTTAACAAATAAATCCATCAGTTTAGGAGTGGATTCAGCTGCAATTGCTATTACAATAATTAATGTACCTAGTACTGTGGCTAAAACTCCGCCCCAAATTTCTGGTGCAAAGGTAAGGTCTATTGCATCGTGAGTTTCTTTGCCTAAACCAAATAATTTATCTAAAAGTAATACAATATCAGAGTAAAAATAATGAAACGTGAAATCGGTGCCAAGGACTACGAAAAAAACGAAAAAAAGAGAGGCTAATGATCTATTTTTATTAATTAGCCCTAAAATTTTACTAAAGAATATGGTTAGTTTATCATTCATCATTTGTCAAGTACTAAAACAACTTGGCTAGAAAATACGATTAAGAGGGTAATTTTTCAATATTGAAGAATAGTATTCAATATTTTATATTGAATAGGTATCAAGTAAAATTTAAAAAAATTGAAATCAATCGGTTTTTATTGTTCTTCACACGTACAGATGATAAATTCTTTTGAGCTCTTTTAAGTTTATTAGTTCATTGACTTAAGTATGAGCAATAAATGTAAATTAATTATAACGAGGTGTTTATGTCAGATTGGACAAATAGTCATGATTTAGTATACGCATTTGTTTGTGTTTCTTTTCTCGCAGACGGAGAAGTTGATGAGTCTGAGAAAGAAGCAATGCGTGGGAATGTTAAAGTTATGCTTCCTGATATGGGGGATGACGAGTATCACCAGGTTGAAAAAGAAGTTATTGATAAGTTCATTGCATTAGGTGATGAAACTTCTCGTTTTGGCCAGTACGGTTCTTCTCTTAGCGCAATCAAAGAAATGTTTTTATCCGATGATGATAGGTATAAGGTTATAAAAAACCTTGCTTATATTGCTAGAGCAGATCAATTCATTCATGAAAATGAAATGAAAATGGTTGAGCAAGCGGTTACTGATTTAGATATGGAAGATAAAGTAAGCTTAGTTAAAACGGAGTCAACTCTTTTCGTTGATTTCAAATCGTAGCTTTTTATTTTAAATAAAGCATATTAGTTAGTGCCCGATATTCATTATTGGGCACTAACATTTTTAAGATTAAATGGGGTAAGAAATAATGTCGGAAAAAAGAACGCATAGTAATGATAGAAGAAACGAAAGTAGAAGATCAGAGGATCGTAGGAAAGACTCTTTATCAGTAGAAAAAGAGAGGAGAGAGAGTAACAGAAGATCTGACGAACGCCGATCTAAAGAAGAGCGGCGCTCATAAGAACTTAATTCCTTTTTAGCAGTATACTCTTTCCATACCAGATAAAAAGTTGTTTAGTGAAGATAAAGCTAAATCAATAGATTCTAGAGCTTCTTCTTTTTTCAAATCAGAATCACAAACTTCACCCAACAAATCTTTAATTACTTGTCTATGAATAATATCAGCAGACTTGTGCACTTCAAAAAACTTTAGTGTTTCATCACCTTTTTCTGCGCCATAATATTTTTTTAATCCATCAATTTTATTTTCAGCTATTTCAGGTATCATGGACTCATAGCAATAAAGCGCACTAAAACCTTTATGATACTTCTCGTCTTTAGATAATTTCATAAAATTAGTTACTAGCTCTTCGGTCTCTTTGATAGCAGTGGTTTTTTCTACGCTATCCCTATTTTTACCCATTCCTTCAGCAAACCGCATCCATAATTCAGGATGGTTTTCTTCACCACGTTCTTCATCAATAAGGTTTTCAAGAATCTCTTGTCTTACTTTAATATCATCACAATTCGAATGAATTGATGACAGGTATCTCGGGAAGGCAGATACATGTTTAAAATATTGAGCTGCATATTCTTGGATTACAGATTTATTTAATTCACCAGCATTCCAGGCCTTATAGAATGAATGATTAAGAAGGTGATGTTTTTCAATTTTTCTTTCTATCGTATTTAGAAAGTCAGATTTGTTCATAGATTACTCCGAAGTTTAGTTTATTGATTTAACCAAGCCATATTCCGGCACAGAAAAATAACCCCGTTAAGAAGTGTAATCCAATAGTTCCTGCATTAGCTGGTTGTAATAATCTATTATCGTAGTGCTTGTAGAGGGTTTTTATCGTGAATATGCTGTAAACAGATGTTATTAGTGAAATTAGCGATAGTGTAGGAAATGTAGTTGGTCTAGTCCAAGCTAATGCTATGATACTAACAAATGCACCAACAACAAGAGCGACATACCCTATTCTAGCTTTTTCTGGTCCAAAAACTACTACCAGATTATTTTTGCCTGTTGCTTTATCACCATCATGATCTGGAAACTGATTAACAAAAACGATTGCTGCAACTAAAAGTCCAATTGGAATTCCAGCAAGAATGGCATCGTTTATGTGTATCATTTCTCCACCAGTCTGGACTAAAAAACTCCCCGCAACCATTAATGGCCCAAAGTTAAGGCCAATCAACAACTCGCCCAGACCTTTCCGTGATGCAAATCGGAATGGTGGTGCAGTATAGAAGAAACCTGATAAGAATCCGATGATTCCTAAGTAAAGAATGTTAATACCAGCTTTGTATATAAGTGGTATTCCTACTAATGCACTAAGAGCAAATGTTACTATAGCGACGGTAAGCATACCTTTAGGTGTTATTAAACCCATTTGAATGCTTCTGCTTCCGCCAGAAAACGGGACCATATAATTATAGTTTGCTTCATCAGTACCACTAATATGATCATAATAATCATTAGATGTATTGGTACCAATATGTAGAAAAAAGCCGCCTAACATTGTCAGTGTAAAATAAAACCAATCAATATTTACAAATTTACTTGCGACCGCGGCTCCTAATAAAATTGGAACGACGGTTGCTGTCAAAAATGGTAACCGCATTATTACCATCCAACTAAATAGTTTTGTTGCAAAATTTATTTTTGGTCGAACATCTTCTGGGGTTTTATCATGAAGAGGAGATGTGACACCGCAATATCCAATATGATTTCCATCTCTGTCTTTTGTCGGTGTTATTTTTATTTTACATGGCATTTCATGACCATCTTTGTGTAAAAAAACTGTGTTCCCTTCCCAAGCGCCTTTTTCAACTGATTCAGCTAGCCAATTTACGACGTGACCCAAAACTATTTGGCCAGCGCTAAAATCGCTGACGCGACCTTTACCAATTATTTCATCTTCTGTGTATCCGAACATATCTTGTGCGCCAGAACTAAATGTCTCAATTTTTCCATCTAAGTCACATGTGATTACACTTTTTAAATCTTTGCTCATATCTTAATTATTCCTTCTATTATACGAAATACTAATATTATAAATTTAGCTATCATAATTTTCTAAGAACGAAACAAATTTTAAAAAAAATAATGGGAACACCTGCAAAAAAAATAGCTTTTCATACGTTGGGATGTAAACTCAATTTTTCTGAAACATCTTCTCTGTCAAGAGATTCATTAAAATATGGTTATGAGAATGTAAATTCAAAAGAATATGCAGATATATATGTTTTTAACACTTGTTCTGTAACAGAAAATGCAAATAAGGAAACAAAAAAACTGATAAGAAGGAGCAAGCGAATTAATCCTAAAGCTTTCATTGCTTTGATAGGGTGTTATGCTCAATTAAAGCCAGAAGAATTAATAAATATTGATGATGTAAATATGGTTTTAGGTACTGCTGAAAAATTTGAGTTATTAAATCATTTAGATAAAGCAAAAATTTCAAATGATATAAAAGTTGTATTGAATAATGATATAAATGAGATTAGCTCATTCAATCCATCGTACTCTGGAGATGATAGAACTAGAGCTTTTTTAAAAGTTCAAGATGGTTGTGATTATAGCTGTACGTTTTGTACAATTCCTAGGGCTAGAGGAAAAAGTAGAAGCGCTTCAATCAACCAAACAGTTAATCTTGCAAAAAAAATATCAAAATCTAAAACAAAAGAAATAGTTCTTACAGGAGTAAACATAGGAGACTTTGGTGTATATAATAATGAATCATTTTTGGAACTAATAAAAGAAATAGATTCACAAGTGGATATCGATAGAGTTCGAATTTCATCTATAGAGCCAAATCTTCTCTCAAATGAAATAATCGAATTTTGTTTTAATTCAGAAAAATTTATGCCACATTTTCATATTCCACTACAATCAGGTTCAAATAAAATTCTTAAATCAATGAGGAGAAGATATAAAGTTGAAGAATTTAAAAGTCGTATTAATACAATTAAAAATTTAGATAGTCATGCCTGCATAGGCGTAGATGTAATTGTTGGTTACCCATCAGAAACTGAGGAAGATTTTATGGAAACATATGAGTTTTTAAAAAATCAAGATGTTTCATATTTACATGTTTTTACCTATTCTGAAAGAGAAAATACTAAAGCCACAGATCTTAAACCTGCAGTCCCTTTTAAAGAAAGATCTAACAGATCTAAATTATTGCGTGAGCTTTCAGATCAAAAAAAAGCTCAATTTTATAAAAAATCAATTGGGGCTAGTAGGCCTTTACTTGTTGAAAATAATAAAAATGGTATCTTATTTGGATATACGGATAACTATATAAAAGTAAAGATTAGTTCAGAGAGTTCTATTGAAAACACTATTCAAATGGTAAAGATTTTAGATTTTAGAGGTGAATACATGCTTGGTGAAATTATAGCCTCAGGTTAGTTTTTTTCTATTTCAGATAAAATTTCATTCCAAAACTTAATTCTGGATTTCATTACATCTTTACCACATTTAATGCATTCCTTCCATTTTATTTCATCATCCCCACAAATCTCTTTAATCATCTTTAATGCTAAGGGTGTATGCTCATCTTCATCTAAACCAATGTGCCTATCTAAGTAGTAGATAAATGATTTAAGGTTTGTACTAGAATTATTATTTAAATCATAGACTAATTCTCGAAACATATCAGGAATTATTTCCTCCCTACCCAAAGTAAAAATTGTTGCTGTTAAGTGTGGTAAACCTGATTCTATATATTTAAATGTATCTAGAACAAAATTTTTAGCTGGTTTAGGTGCATTGGAAGTTATCAAAGAAGAGGGTACATCTTGAGTATCAAGTTCTTTTAAAAAGTTTTCTATGCTTGTAGTATTTGCACCAGCTTCTTTCATAGCATGATAATATATTTCAAAATGACTTAGGTGTTGTCCATAACGATCAATATCTGATTCTTCTGCAAGAACTATTTCATTTAAAAGCCTTGATAAGTTGCCATTATTTTTCGGTCTCCAAGGTATTTCTACGCAGGTAAAGTCTCTTTGTAGTGATTTAAGCACTGACATAAAGTCCCACACCGCGTAAACATGATTCTGCATAAAAATGTGTAAGTGTTTTTGTGTTTTTATAGAACTATATAAAGGATGCATTTTTAGTATAGTCCTTTCTTGTTGGGTTTCATCAAGAATGTTTAACAGATTGTTTTTCAGTAGTCTGAACATTACTTTTTATAATCATCGATTGAGGGGCACGTGCAAACAAGATTTCTATCTCCAAATGCATTATCTATTCGTCCAACAGGCGGCCAATATTTATGCTCTTTTTGATATTCTGTTGGGTATGCTGCAACACTTCTTGAATATTTATGGTTCCAAGAATCTGAAGAAATATAAAGAGCTGTGTGAGGAGCATTTTTTAATGGATTATCAGACGAGTTAGCATTTTCTATGATTTCTCTTTTTATCGATATAAGCGCATCGCAAAATTGATCAAGTTCATCTTTAGATTCACTTTCTGTTGGTTCAATCATCATCGTTCCAGGAACCGGCCATGACATTGTTGGTGCGTGGTAACCATAATCCATCAATCGTTTTGCAACGTCTTCTTCGCTTATTCCAAATTCTTTTTTTATAGGTCTAATATCAATAATAAACTCATGAGCATTATATCCATCTTTTTCTCTAAATAATATTTCATAATGAGGACTAAGTTTTTCAGCCATGTAATTAGCATTCAATATTGCAACTTTTGTTGCCTTTATTAAGCCTTTGGTATTTAATAGGGCAATATAAATCCAAGAGATGAGCAAAATACTGCTGCTCCCAAACGGAGCGGAAGAGACAGGACTAATAGCATTTTTACCTTTGTTTTCTAGATACGGGTGGCTTGGTAAAAATTCAGAAAGGTGTTCTTTGCAGACAATTGGTCCCATACCAGGACCGCCACCACCATGAGGTATGCAAAAGGTTTTATGAAGATTAATATGCATCACATCTCCTCCGAACTCGCCAGGTTTGCAAATACCTACCATCGCATTTAAGTTTGCACCATCTACATAAACTTGCCCACCATGATGATGAACTATTTCACATGCTTCTCTAATTTCACTTTCAAAGATACCATGCGTAGATGGATAGGTTAACATAATACAGGATAAATTTTCTGAATGCAATTCTGCCTTTTCCTTGAGATTTTGTAAATCAATATTCCCATTTTCATCACAGGATATTATCTCTACTGACATACCTGCCATTATTGCACTAGCGGGGTTTGTACCGTGGGCTGAATCTGGGACAAAGCATATGTTTCGATGCTTATTACCACAACTATTGTGGTAAGCTCGTATTACAAGAAGTCCTGTGTATTCTCCTTGTGCTCCAGAATTGGGTTGTAGAGAACAGTCATTAAAACCAGTCAATTTTGATAACCAACTTTTCAAATCTTTAAATAATGTTAAATATCCTTTAACTTGTCCCAATGGTGCAAAAGGATGGATATCACTAAATTCAGGCCATGTTACTGGGACCATTTCCGTTGTAGCATTTAATTTCATAGTGCAAGATCCAAGAGGAATCATGCTTGTGTTTAGCGATAAATCTTTTGTTTCTAATTTATGAATGTATCTCAACATTTCTGTCTCTGAATGATATTTGTTAAAGACATCATGTTCTAAATAACTAGAATTTCTTTTTAATTGTTCAGGAAAATCATAATATGAGGTCTCATTAGTTTTTAAAACACCAAATATGTCACAAATTTTATCGATGTCTTTCTGATCTGTAGTTTCATCAATAGAAATACCAATGCTTCCATCTTTATAGATTCTAAAATTATAATTTCCATCATGGGCTAATTTCTCCCAATCATTATTAGGCTTAAATCGAATGGTATCAAAAAAATTATTATAGAAAACTTTAATTCCTCCATCTTTTAGCGACGATGATAGCTGGTGACATAAATTCTTGATATTATTTGCTATGGCTCTAATATTATTAGGTCCATGATATACAGCATACATTGATGACATAATTGCCAACAAGACTTGGGATGTGCAAATATTTGAAGTTGCTTTTTCTCTCCTAATATGTTGTTCTCTGGTCTGTAACGCCATTCGCAAGGCTCTGTTGCCATATTTATCGGTCGAAACACCTATTATCCTACCCGGAATTTTTCTTTTAAATTTTTCTGTTGTTGAAAAGAAAGCAGCATGGGGGCCACCAAAACCAAAAGGAACACCAAATCTTTGTGCGTTTCCAACACATACATCAGCGCCCAGTGTTCTTGGCGTTTTTAATATGCTCAGTGCGAGTAGGTCGCTAGCAAGACATGTAAAAATTTTATGATTTTTTGCGTCGGCGATTAAATTTGAGTAATCGTTAATATTTCCATCAGTAGAAGGATACTGAAGTAGCATGCCAAAAATAGAGTTATCAAAAATGAATTCAGTTTCATTTTCAATAATTAATTCTATCCCCAGAGGTTCAGCTCTGGTTTTAAGAACTTCTATTGTTTGAGGGTGACATCCCGTTGAAACTAAAAACTTACTTTTTTCTTGTGCGTTTGTGGCATTATAGAACATTGCCATTGCTTCAGCAGCTGCGGTCCCTTCATCTAGGAGAGAGGCATTAGAAATTGGCAAACCTGTAGAACTAGAAACCAGGGTTTGAAAATTTAGCAATGCTTCTAAGCGGCCCTGGCTTATTTCTGCTTGATATGGAGTATATTGAGTATACCAACCGGGATTTTCAAAAATATTTCTTTTAATAACGTTTGGAATAATTGTACCATAATACCCCTGCCCTATAAAAGATTTTAAAACGGTGTTTTCTTGAGCATATTTTTTAAGTTTTTTTAAAACTTCGTCTTCTGAATAGTTAGTATTAATTAAATTTTCATTAAGAGGGGAATAAATATCTCTTGGCACTGTTTTCTCAATTAGGTCATCAATGTTTTTGAGCTTCATTGATTTAAGCATGTCCTTAATATCGGATTCTCTTGGACCGATGTGTCTATTTAAAAAAGTAAATTTATTATTTTTCATAAGGTTTCTTATTTAATGATTAGCAATTCGAAGAGCAAATTTATGTCAATATATGTTTTAATTTCGAAACATATAATCTTAAAATTATATTTTATAATATAGTTTTTAATTAGATAACTTATGAAGACGAATTACATAGAATAAACTCTCTCATTGTATTTACATGAAAGTGTCCATGAAAAATAAAATTATAAAGCAGGGGAAAGAATGCCAATAACCAGACTTGTTGAATTACAAGATATAGATTCTCAATTAGAAGATTTGAACAGCTTATTAGGAGACTTACCTAAAATGGTTGATGAGTTGAACGAAAAAGAAAATAGTATAAAAAATAAAGTTGAAGCAGATAAAACAAGCTTAAAAGATATTAGTCTGAATACTAGTAAGTCTGAAACTGCAAACCTAGATATACAAAGCAAAATAGATAAACTCACTGACCAGCTATTTTTGGTTACGAACAATAAACAATATGATGCATTAACTAGTGAAATTGAGCACCTAAAAGCACAAAAAGAAGAACATGAAACGCTATTAATTACGTATTTAGAAGACAAAGAAACTTTAGAAGAAAATGTAAAAAATAACGAATCTTCTTTAGAAGAATTAAAAACTGATTTAGAGTCTAGACGAAATAAATTAGATAAAGCACTATCAGAGACATCTGAAGAAAAAAAATCTCTCGAGAACTCTCGCCAAAAACAAATTGTAGAAATTGATGAAAAGATTATGTTTACATATAACAAAGTAATCTCAGCCAGGTCTGGTGTTGCTGTTGTTCCCCTATCTGGAGGTTCCTGTGGCGGTTGTGGTGCTGCATTGCCCCCGCAAAAAGCATCAGAAATTAAAGCGGGAGATTTACACAATTGTGATAGCTGTGGGCGGTTTGTATACAGTAAAAAGAATTAATTGAGTTAGTTGGATGATTGCTCCATCAAAAATAAATTTTAATGGAGAGGAAAGTCCGGGCACCGCAGAACATAAAGCCTTTTAACAAAAGGAATCCGTAAGGATATGGAAAGTGCAGCAGAAAATAAACCGCCTGTCAAAAGGCAAGGGTGAAAAGGTGGTGTAAGAGACCACCAGTCTTTCTTTAAATAGATTGAGCTTGTAAACCCCTTTAGGTGCAAGGTTGAATAGTTTCAAAGATGTTGTTCGCATCATTTGATGAACGGGTAAATCGCTTCAGCTTAATGGCAACACTAAGCGCAGACAAATGATCATCTATCCCTTTTTGGGTGGACAGGACTCGGCTTATAGACTAACTCAAAATTTAATTTACAGAGAGAACATTTATGGAGAAAAATAACTTACCATTTTTCTTGTTAAGCAAGGAAATTCAATTTTTTCAACAAAACTTCAAACAAGTTGGAATTATTTTCGTGCTAGTATTATTAATTTCATTTTTATTTCCTGGTGGAAAAACTCTACAATATTCTTATAAAATCAATGATATTACTAGGGAGCCGATAATCGCACCCTTTACTTTCCCTATATTGAAAACATCCGAAAATTATGAAAAGGATAAAAAAGAAGAAAAAAAATCTGTTGCTTATATTTTTAACAGAAATCAAGAAGTTGTAAATAACCAATTAACTGAATTAAATGATTTTTTTGGTTCATTAAATGATTTAAGATCGTCAAAGTGGAGATTTAATCAATCAAAGCAATTATATTATGAAAGGAAATACCATGCCACCGCTGAGAAAGCAAAAAATGAATTTATAGCAGATAGTGCAAGTCTTGAGATAATTTCGAATGATTTTCAAAGCAAATACCCGTTTACGGCTTTAAAAGATTCATCATGGAATAAATATTTAACAACAAATGAGGACCCAAGAAAATTGAAAGATTGGGTTTTACATAAAAACATTGTTAGTCAAATTTGTAAAAATAGATGGTCCGAAGGTATTTATGATATACCAATAGATAGTATAATAAGTAATAAAGTAAAGATAAATCAAGGTAATGTCCCTATTTTAGCAGAAAAACTTGATTTTAACAGTTTAGAAGTAGCCTGGATAAAAGCAAAAGAAGAGTATATAAATAAGATCTCTGGAGAAGTTTTTTTCTTTGATATTGGATATGATATAATTGTTGAGCATATGAAACCAAATTTATTATTTAACAGAAAATTAACAATATCGAATCAAAGGCTTAGTATAAAGCAAGTTCCAAGAAGTAAAGGAGTTGTTTTAGAAAACGAATTAATTGTTGATGCAAACATTAGAATAACAGAAGGTGTCATACAAAAATTAAATTCACTATCTTTTTCAATCGCGCAATTGAATCAGGATAAGCCTTTAGATAATATTTGGAACTACTTAGGCAGAATTATTCTTTTATCTATTGTAATCTCTCTATTCTTTACATTTTTGTATATGTATAGAATAGATGTCTTTTCTGATTGGAAAATGATTTTACTGATGTCTATTATCATGTTAATTCAAATGCTTCTAGCGTACTTAATTATTAATTATTTTCAATTCTCAGAGTATTTAGTTCCTGTTTCTGTGGGGGCACTAACATTGACTATTTTATTTGATGCTAGAATTGGTTTTATGTCGACAGTTGCTGTATCAATTTTAGTAGGTTTAATGATGGGACAAAATATTGATTTTGTTATTTCATCTTTGTTTATTTCAACAGTTGGGGTGTATAACATTCGTGAATTGCGTAAAAGGAGCCAGCTTTTTACAACAATGTTCGCATTGATTGGGGCCAGCATCATTGTGATAATTGCTATAGGATTATTTAAAGAACATTCTTGGGCAAAAATTATTTTTGATATACAAATATTAACATTAAATAGTTTTTTAGCCCCAATTGTTACTTATGGTTTAATAGGTTTAACTGAAATGGTATTTGAAGTCACCACCGATTTAACTTTAATTGAATTACTCGATTACGACAGGCCATTATTAAAAAGAGCCCAAAGAGAAACTAATGGAACATTTAATCATAGCATTGTTGTTGGAAATTTAGCGGAAGCTTGTGCTACTTCAATTGGAGCACATTCATTATTATGCAGAGTTGGAGCCTATTATCATGACATAGGTAAGATGATAAAACCAGATTATTTTATTGAAAACCAGTATGCCACTGACAACAAACATGATGTATTAAAACCGACAATGAGTGCAAAAATTATTAGAAGTCATGTTAATAACGGGTTGCAACTTGCCAAAGAATATGGGTTGCCTAAAATTGTTTCTGATTTCATTCCAATGCATCATGGCACTACTAGAGTAGAATACTTTTATAGACAAGCACTAGAAGCTGTTAATGGAGATGAAACAAAAATTGATGAAAGCCAATTCAGGTATCCTGGTCCAAAACCAGATACTAAAGAAACGGGAATTTTAATGATATGTGAAGCTATTGAAGCGGCAGTACGTTCAATTAAGAACCCAGACATCATGAAAATCGAAAATATGATTGATAAAATAATAAAGCAAAGAGTTGATGATGGTCAGTTAAGTGATTGTCCATTAACACTAAATGAATTAGATAAAATTAAAGGTACTGTTGATGGGAATACAGGAATGCTTCATGTTTTAAGGGGTATTTATCATATTCGAATAGAATATCCTGATGATAAAAACCTTTAAACAATCCTTTTTATGTAATGAAAAATATTAATGTCTTCACTGATCCTAATTATAATGAGCCAAATAAAAGATTATGTATTTCAATAGTTGAAAATATTTTAGCGCATCATAGCATGTATAATTATGATATTAATATAATTTTTACTTCAGATACTCATGTAAGTGATTTAAAAAAACAGTTTTTTTCAACAGACCAGTGGACGGATGTAATAGCGTTCCCATTAAACTCAGAAAATAAAAACACTATTGAAGGCGAAATATATATTAGCATTCCAACAGCAAAGGAAAATGCAGATTTATTTAATCAACATTATAATAAAGAACTCACAAGGTTAATTGTACATGGGACATTGCATTTAATCGGGCATGAGGATAATACAATAGAAAAAAAGAAAGAGATGGTTAAAAAAGAGGATTTTTTTTTAAAAAATATTGTTTGGAGAAAATTATTTGAGTAACAAAAATAATAACGAAACCAACTTAAAACTTGAGGAGCTTGTCAATATTGTAAAAACCTTAAGAAGTCCAAAAGGTTGTGAGTGGGATAATGTTCAGACGAGTAGTTCATTGATCCCTTTTTTTATAGAGGAAGTATATGAATTAATTGAAGGGATAGATAAAAAAGATAACAAAAACATTCGAGAAGAACTTGGTGATGTTCTGCTACACATAGTTTTTCAATCTCAGATTGCATCGGAAGAAATGGGCTTTAATATCAATAATGTTATTGATGACCTAAATATTAAACTTATTAATAGGCACCCTCACATATTTGAAAATTTTGATGATAAAATAGTTTCTTCAAAGATGAGATCTTGGGAAAAACAAAAACAAAAACAAAAAGGAAGGAATTCAAGGTTAGATGGTGTTCCTACTATTTTACCATCTATTGTATCATCTCAAAGAATCCAGGATAAAGCATCTTCTACTGGTTTTGACTGGGATAAGATTAGCGAAGTTTGGGAAAAATTAGATGAAGAATTAATTGAGCTGAAAGAGGCACAAAGTCTGAATAATTTTGATAATATTGAATCGGAAATAGGTGATGTTTTATTTACAATAGTTAATTTAAGCCGTTTTTTTGGTATATCAGCAGAAAATGCTCTAAGGAAGTCAAATAAAAAGTTTATAAATCGTTTTCAAAACCTTGAGAAAAAAATAAATCAATCAAACAAAAAAATAGAAGATCATTCAAAAAGAGAGCTAAATGATATTTGGAATGAAGTTAAAAAGAGCTGAATTGTTCACCGTTCATTGTAGCCGTAATATTCCTTTCACTAGCGTTATTTCGATGCTCACACAAGTAAACCCCTTGCCACACACCTAATTTCAGGTTCCCGTTTTTAATTGGTATAGATAAAGAATTGCCAAGTATGGATGTTTTTAAATGCGCTGGCATATCATCTTCACCTTCGATTGTATGTGTGTAATATTGATTCCCCTCAGGTACCATTTTATTAAAATGATATTCAAAATCATTTCTAACGCTAGCTTCTGTATTCTCATTTATAGTTAAAGATGCTGATGTATGTCTAATGAAAAGTTGTAATACTCCAATGTTAAAATTTTTTATCTCTGGAAGAGATTTTACTATATCATCAGTTATTAAATGAAAACCTCTAATTTTATTATATATAGTAATATCTTTTTGTACCCACATATTCATTGTACGTATTATGTCTTTTTTTCTTTTTTTCTTGCTGCTGGGAAGAGAATATTATTTAATATTAACCTGTACCCCGGCGAGTTCCTATGAAGAGATAAATCTGTAGGGGGGTCGCCAACAAAATGTTGATAATCTTCTGGATCATGGCCGCCATAAAAAGTGTAGGTACCTTTACCGAAATTGCCATGGAGATATTTGGCCTGAACAGAAGCAGGGTCTTCGCCCAAAATAATCACATGATTTTTAATCATATTTTTGTTAAAACCCGTAGTTTGCCCCATAAAACCTTTGACAATAGGAACATGATTTTGAGTTAACATTGTTGGCACAGGATCGTATTTAGCTGAAAATTCAAATAAAGAAAAATAGTCGGCTTCAGCACCTCTAGTTATTGGATTGTGGCTAGGGGGATAGTCTATGTCTGAAAATTCGTAAACCATCGGGTCTGAATAGATTGAAAAATCTTTAAAAGCTAAAGTTTTAGAAAAATCTATTTTTTCGGGGAGATTTTTGTCTACTGGAGTACCATCAAATACGCTATGAACTCCATCAATATCTTCTAATGATAGTGCTATGTCATAAGAATCAGTTGCTGAACACATGGCAAATAAAAACCCTCCATTTGATATGTAATTTTTGATTATTCTAGATATTGTCTTTTTTTCTTCATGGACACTAACTATTCCATATTTTTTAGCTAACAATTCAAATCTATTTTTCTGTTCAACATACCATGGAGCATTATGATAATTACGGTAAAATTTTCCATACTGCCCTGTAAAATCTTCATGATGAAGGTGAAGCCAGTCATAATCTTCTAAACCATTGTTCAAGACTTCTTCATCCCATAATGTTTCATAATCTACTTCAGCATAAGTTAGAGCGAGGGTAACTGCATCATCCCAAGGTTGTTTATTTGGGGGAGTGTAGATAGCAATCTTGGGCGCTTTTTCTAAGATCACAATATCCATATTATTTTTTTCTATTGTAGAGTAGATATCAACAATTTCATTATTTATTTCTATGTAAGAAACTCCTCTAATTTTACATTCAGTTTTAATTGAGGACTGGGCTTCAATTAAAAAAGCTCCACCTTGAAAATTTAATAACCATTCTACATTTATATTTCTTTTTAATGCATAGAATGCTATGCCATAAGACTTAAGATGATCATTTTGAGTTTGATCCATTGGGATAAGAATTTTTTGGCAAAAAATAGTTCCCGTTATAAATAAGTACGTTATTAAACTTTTATTAAATTTTTTCATCGCTTTTAAGCTTTCTTATATGGTATCTAATTGGTTCAGAAAAAATTGAATTTGGGAATTCGTTAATTACTTTCATAAAGTGTCTCATTGCTATTTCTTTATCATTATATATCTGTTCGTATATTTGTCCAGACATCACTTCACCTCTATCTGAGTAAATTGTATTTTTTAATTTTGTGAGTAAGTCTAAGGCCTCATTATATTTATTTAATTTTGTTAAAATAATGGCTCTCCTTAAGCAAAGTAACGGGAAGAGCTTTTGTTCTTCATTTTGTTTAATTATGTATTTAAGTAATTGGTTCGCTTCAGAAATTTTTCTTTGCTTTAATAATGATTCTGATTTCAAGTAGTTTATAAAACCTTCCTTGCTTTTTTCATCAACCTCGACATAATAAAAATTTATTAGATCTCTTAATTCCATTAGATCATTGAAAAATTTATTTGTTGGCATTATTGTTAAAAATATTTCATTAATCATTATCAATGCTGTATCTGGTTTTCCTGAAAATAGATGCATTTCAACTAATTTATTTTTTATTTCTAATGTTTGATGAGTATTATACATTGAGTCTAAAAATGAGATTGAACTAGTAAAGTCGCCTTTTGCTCTTAGGACATCTGCAATCCTCAGTATAATCTGTTGCTCGAGTGTTTTTGTTAATGATTTTGATAGAGCTGATTTATATAAAATGTATGCTTTATCAAAGTCTTCAATTACTCTATATTGTATTTCGGCTAGACGAAACTCCGCTTCTGAAGCTAAAGAAGATCCTGGTATTGATGTTAAAATTGAATCATAAATTGAAAGACTTGAAGTCAAGTTTTCTGAAGAAATATTTGTGGTCAGTTGAAATAAGTCTTCAAAGAAAATATTATCATTATAAAAATAGGGTATTAAATCGTTGCTTTTAGTTGGCAAAATTTGATCCTCAAACGTTTTTGCTAAACCTAATAATCCTTCACCATATTGATATCCTTTTAGGTTGTTTTTCAAGGTAAGCTGATATGCTTTGATTGACAGAAAATATTCATTTTCTTTTCTCAAATTATTTCCAAAAGAAAGCCATTTTTTTGCATTAAATGGTTCGCTTTTACTTAGTTCTATTAATGCATTAAAAGATTTCTGGAACTCACGGTGTTTAAAATAGTGGTTAGAGAGTATAGGTAGAGCAATCGAAGGTTGTCTTAGACTTGTTTCTAATAACTTCATTTCAATAGTGTTTTTTGAATTAAGATCATCGCTCATTACTAGAATTTTTCGTGCGACTGTAGAAGATCTACCGGGATTAGATAATAATGAAGTAATATACTCTTCGATTGCCTTATCATATTCGTTTCTTTTCTGATAATAATTTCCTAATTCTATTGATAAAAAACCTTTATCAAAGTTATTTCTTCCTGATTCTATCAGTTGAAAAATTTCAGTACTTAAATTATATTTATCATAAATAGAAAATAATAACCTATGAAAAGACCGGTTATTTTTAAAAAGAATTAACCCTTCAGCCCAGGTAGATTTAGCTTTTGTAATATTTTCATTTAAAAAATAAAACTCACCTAGTTCTATGCTCAATTGAATATCTTTTGAATTTTTAGATAATTGATAAATTAGAAAATTAATCCCCTCATTGTACCTCTGGCTTTTTTTATAAAGGTTCTTCAAACTGCGAATTACTTGATAGTTGTTCGGACTTTTACTCAAGATGTCGTTATAAATAAATATGGCTGAATCCCAGTTTTGTTGAATTTCATACATTCTTGCTGTTTTGATAGATGCGTTATATTGACCAATCAGCATGGATAAAAATAAGATTTGGCTTAATATTTTAAGGATTAATAATCGCATCTTGCTTAATGGTTGGTTTTATTTGGGTCATAGAGTTAAAATATCTCTTTATCATTGTTTGGTACTCTCTACTATAACCTGAGTTTAGAGATCGATTTAAAGCTTCTAATGCAATATTTTCGCGCTGTCCTAAGCTAAGTGGTAGATTTTTTGATGATGAGTATATATCCTTTCTATCTACGGTGTATGACTTTCGCTTTTCCTTATACCCTCTCTGTGATAATGATGTTTGACTATCAAGCATTCTAGATAAAATTCTACGTTGCTTATTTTTAGTCTTTTTATTGTATTTAAATTTTGATAAATCAGATATAACATCTTCAATGTCATTAGAAATCCCTTTTAAATCTCCTTGACCATTTTTTTCCCCTGATTGCTTCATTTCTTTTATCAATTGCTGCAGACTTTTTTGAACACTTTTTTGCCCTTGTAACATCGATTGTAATATCTGCTGCTTAGCAGACTCTGAAAGCTGACCCATGCCCATGCCTGTTCCCTGCTGATTAAGGTTTTGTTGTTGACCTGCCATTTGCTGCATCATTTTTAAAAATTGCTCAAAACCGCTAGCAGAACCTGAAGATTGCATTTGTTGAATACTTTTAAAAAGACTCAATGCTGCAGTATTGAGTCCTTTCATTGCAAGTTCTTGGTTATTAATGGCATTTCGTATGTTTCTGTTTGTTAATTCTGATTTTGTTTTTTCAATAGAGTTGTTGACTCCACCAATTGCTTTTCCAATTTCAGGGGTTATTGAAAATGTTTCTTTAGATAATTCAACCATTTGCTTGGTAGCTTGCCTCAATTGATCTTGTATAAGTTGCTGTCTATATGCCATTGTTTTTAATTGTGAAGAGTTCCTAGAGAGGAGAGATGTTTCATCTTTTATGTCTTCTTGTACTTTTGATAAGTATAAAACATCTCGCATTATTTTTGCTAATTTTGTTGCCATTTCTGAGACAGTTTCATTTTGAAATTCTTTTTGAAGCATCGAAAGCTCATTTTGAAGATTGTGTAAATTGTTTAATGATTTTTGACTAGATGATTTTGCGCTTTTATCCTTTTGCAAGTTTGAAATAGTATTTTCTATATTAGTTTTTGCATTTTTATAATCATCGCTAGTGCTCAATTTCTGAAGCTTATCAGCTGACGTTTTACTAAACGGTTCAATAAGATAAGACGCAGTTTTGATTTCATCATTTAATTTCTTTAGTTCATCGAGTAGCCTAGATTCTTCTTGCGCGATTCTTTGAATATTATTTTTATCTGGAAAAGATTCAGCATCTTTAATGTCTTCATCAAGTTTACTTTTTTGCTGAGTTAACTTTTCTAACCTATTTTTTAATTCATCTAATTTTTGTTCTGCTTTCAGCCTCTTAAAAATATCAATATATCTATCAAGCTCAGATTCTATTTCTGCAATATTACTTGCCATTTTTTCTAAAGATTTTTGCAAATCTTCTAAGTTCATTTCTTCGAGCGACTTTTGAAGTTCATTTAGATCACTCAGAATGTTTTCTGGAATAATTTCATTAATTAAGTTTGAAAGTTCTTTGAATTTTTCTGATAAGTCAGGCATGAGAAGGTTATGTTTCTCGCTATCTTCCATCAAGCTTTCCATTGCGTTTGAAATGCTTTTTATTCGTTCAAGTTCATCTTTTGCTTTTGAGACCATTTCTTTAATTTTTTGTTGATCTTCCCACTCTAATTCATCTTCGGCTTTTAAAACATTTAACTCCATTTTTTCTAATTGTTCTTTTAAGTTAATTAGCTCATCTACACTATCATTGAATTGGCCTTCAATATTTTCTTCTTCATTTTCCATTTCTTTATATAAATCAGCAAGAGAAGGAACCTTAGCAACTAGTTTTTCTGATATCGTTTTTTTTGGCCCTGAAATAGTGTCATTATCTGTCAGTTCAAAATGGTAATGAACTTCATCGTCCGGCATGAGCATTATATCAGATAAATTCCAAGGTGTTTTTATAATTTGGTAATTAGTGTCTTGATCTAGCTCTGGGATTATGAACATTGCGATATACGGTTCTACATTTAAATATTTTGGCCGAATAACCTCATAAGCTAATTGGAGTTTATCAAAACCAAAGTCGTCTTTTATTTCTAAATCAAATGGTATTATTTGATTATTCCCAAGTGTTATTAATCGATCGGGGTTTTTTATCTTTATGGTAGGCTTAAGGTCAGATAAAATGTTTATTTTGTATTCAATGGGGTCTCTGTTTGTAATGCCTCTAGGATCAACTACATAAATTGAAAATTGGCCGTCACTATATAAATAAAAATTTCCGACTGCAGTATTTTCAAAAGTTCTTAAATATTTTATTGAATCGTTATGTTTTATAAAACTGGATTTGAGCATTCTATTACTTAATAAGTTTATTTTCATCTCAGATCCTTTTAGAGCTTGGACTGAGGCGATGCTCCCATCTAGTGTTTCAGATGGCAGTTTTGAATAAGAGGGAGGAATTATAAGAATTTCAAATTCCTCAAATTTTGGTCTATCCGTAACAAAAATTGTATCAGGTGTTGAGGTAACAGATTTCCAAGCTTCGTAAAAATATTCTGCATTTACAATTGCCTTGTATTCATAATCTTGGAACAGCTCTGGTAATAGAAATTGATAAAAACCATTCACATCTCTTTTCGTTTTAAGCGTGATGGTAGCTGAATCACGTTCGCTCGTAGATATCTGCGTTGGTGTTAAACTTAAAAAAATAGAATCTGGAGTTGAGCCTTCAGAAATAATTGTAATTGAGATTTTTTCACCTCCAAGGATATTTTGATTTTTTGTTAAGCTGTATAACTGGAATGGTTTTGAAGCATAAAATTTTTCATTATAGTTTATCCATCTGTGGAATGAATTCCCACTTTGTTTAGAAAATATAGATAAAGACATTATAGATAAAAACATGACGACAAGTGTAATCATTTTTATATTTATAAGAGGCTTTTTATCTATGAGATCTCTTGGAATGTGATCTTGCATTTTTTTTGCAACTTCTCTAGTAAAATTATTTGCTAGATCATTAGATTGACTTTTATTTTTTGAAGTTTCAATTTGGAAAGCATTTAAAGCGGTATCTGCATTTTTAGGGAAAATATTTTTACCAATTATTTTTGCAAGTGTTTCCGAAGTATAACTTTTAAAGTAATCATTTTTTACTAGAAATAAAAACCCCCCAATGAAGAAAACAGTTATAGTAGACATAACAAAAATAATTTTGATAATTATTTTTTTTGTTTCAGGGGAAAAGTAAAAAACTGATTCAAGTAATATTAGACATAGCGAAGTTGAAATAATAATTATAACGAATAAAAACAGGGTACTAAACAAATCTGTTTTGAGTTTTTCTTGTTTTAACGACTTTAAATAACTCGATATTTTCATACTATTGTGTGAGTGCGAAGTATATAATATTTACTCCCATTTTTAATGACTCTTGTCTCACTTCCCATGGGTTATTGTGAACAGACTCATCTTCCCAGCCATCTCCTAAATCTGTTTCGTAGGTGTATAGAATTATTAAGGTCTCGTCTTCAAATATACCGAATGCTTGAGGAGGTTTATTGTCATGTTCATGGATTTTTGGAAGCCCATTTTCAAATGTAAAATAAGATGAAAATATTGGGTGATCATGAGGGAGTTCAACGAAATCTTTATTAGGAAAGACTCTCTTTATTTCTCTCCGAAAGGATTTATCCATGCCGTAATTATCATCAGCATGAAGGAACCCCCCGCTCGTAAGGATTGATCTTAGAGCTATTATTTCATTTTCAGAAAACTTTATATTGCCATGCCCAGTCATATAAAGATAGGGGTAGTGTTTAGCATTATTATCTGTTAGTTTTATTTTTATTTCAGCACCTGCTTTTTTCATAGGTGTATGGGTTTTGAGATAGTCCAGTAAATTAGGCAAACTGCTGGGGTCCGAATACCAGTCGCCTCCTCCGCCGTACTGAATTCTCGCAATATTAAACTCTTGAGAATATAAAAAGCAGGTCAATATAAATGAGATTATGCAGTGTTTCATGTCAATTTATTAATGGCTAAAATTTCAGCTTCAGAATATACTGAGTCTCTCATTGTAAAAGATATACGAATACTTAAATTGTATCAATGATAAAACAGAATATATTTAATTGTATAATATTAATTGTTAGTATTTCATCTTTCTTGATTTCTCAAACTAGAACTGAGAAAGAACCAAAAAGTTATTTTTGGGGCCTGATAAATATTCCTTACGATAATAGCTCTGAAAAAGTTCCTATTTATGATAGACTTTTTAGAAACAGGGAATTTGCATCCCCTATTACTTATATGCCGATTGAAATGCGTTATGGTTTAGGAGTAACAGGGAAGTTAACTGGTAGTGCTGCAACTCCCTCTGCGGAAGATTTAGACAATTGGATTTGGTTTGATAAAGATGTGACTTCTTTGGACCAAGGTATTGAAAATATAGCAGGATCTTCTTTAGATATTGACTTTGGAATGATAAATATACCAAACTTAATTATGAAAACTAGTTGGATGAATATAATGACTGGTTTTAATTATAGGTCTAGTTCTATTTTTTCTCCAAAAAGTATACCAAATGATTGGAAAGAGGGGACACCTTTAAATGAAAAAATGATCCAGTTTAAACCTGATATCAAAGAATACCTCATTACAAACTCCCTACAATGGCAGCCTTATAATTCATGGTATTTAAGCTTAAGATATGGCTACGGATTGGCTTTTTCAAATTTTTATTTTGATGATGAACTAGAAACTATGAATGAATCCCCTAAGGGTAGTGGCACTTCAATGAGCATCGGCTTTGGGTTTCGATATATAATTGATCCCGGTAAATCAAACCGTTTTTCAATTGGATTTGATTTGAGACATTCTTACACAAAAATAAATAAGATAGATGACCCCCAAGACGTTACCCCTGTAAATAGATTTGACATTGCTAATTATGGACTTTATTTAACTCTTTCAACTTTTTATGGGGGCAAAAAAACAACCGGAGATGAAGCAAAGAGTATTTACTATGAAAAAGATTATATAAGCGCGAAAAGGAAGTTTTTAGAATTTATTAATGCATATCCAAATCATTCCAATAAATATAGAGCATTGAAATTCATTAAGATGTGTAATAAAAGAATACCATATCAAATAATGGAAGAAGGTCTATATTTTGACGACATTGGTGATTCTGAAAAAGCTCTTGATAAATACATTAAAGCAAGGGCAAGAGTTATAACGAACGATAGTCTTATTGTTAAATCTTTGAATTTTCGCATAGATGAAATAGCCAGGAAGTGGATGAACTCTGCAGAATTACTGCTTGATAGGGGTTTTTATAAGGATGCGCTCAATCTCGTAAAAAAGATTTCACAATTTTCAGAAGTTGATCAAAAAACATTAGATAAGTTTAATTCATATGTAATACTTGAGCAGGGACAAAAACTACAAACAATATTGATACTTGGTAAGGCCATGACAAAATATTCAGAGGCGCTCAAATTAAATAGTGAATTAGAATCAAATATTAGGGCACTGCAATACCAAGCTGGAATTCAATTAGTGGAGTTAGCAGATAATGTAAAAGATTTTGATGAGATAGTTTTAGCAATTCAGTCTTTAGAAGAAGCTTCAAAATTGACTTCTAGTATTGGACAAAGAAACGAACAATTGCTTAAAGATTTAAAACTTAAATTGAATAAGTACAGCGAATACAAGTCAAAAATGATTATCGATTATGAGATGTCAAAAGCACGATATGTTCAAGCGATAGCACGCGCTCCACGCCTAACAATTGGTATGACTCTTCCTTTAATTGAAGAACTTCTTGGCAAACCTCATGATAAGGTTGTTTCTAATGATTTAAATCAAAAAGAACAACTTTGGATATACTTTTTAAAAGATAAAAGCTTAGAACTCTCCTTCAAAGATTTTATTTTGTTCAAAGTCGAAGAAAAATAGTTGATTAAAAGAAAATAATGTGCGTTGTAATCAGTGAATTAATCTGACTAGCTTTCATTAGATGAAAATATTAAATAAAATAATACTTCTCTGCTTTTTTATTAGTTTTCTTTATCCGCAATCATCTCAAAGAGATTATAGTGAAGAACTTAGGTATCAAAATGACGCTATAAATAAAATGAAAAAGGAGATTGAAAAGTTAAGCTCAAAACTAAGGAAAGCAAATATTAATGAGACTACTACTTCAAAAAGGATTACAAACCTTGATGAGGAGTTAGCCTTAGTAAATAAATTAATTCAGTCCCTAAAAAAAGAAGAAAACTTTAATCGAGATAAGGTTAATAACTTAAAAAGCAGAATAAAAATAAAAGAGGATGAATTAAATTTGCTCAGATTAAGGTATGAACAGAGAATTATTAATACATATTTGAAAGGAAGGGTTTCAGACTTAGAAAAAGTTTTGTCTTCAACCTCATGGCGGCAGGCAGTATATAGAACACAATATCTTAAAATAGTTTCTTCAATTGAGCAAAAAATGACAGAAGAGATTGAGAGTGTTTTATTAGTAATAAATAAAGACAAATTAAAGCTTGAATCGCTTTTAAGGCAAAGTATTGCCTTAAAAAGAGATAAGCAAAAACAAATGGCCTCACTTCGAAAAATGAGGATAAAGAGAGAAAAAGAGCTAAATAGAATAAGGCAGGACAAATCGGCATTAGCCAACTATATGCAGGAAAAATCTTCTGGCGTAAAGCAACTTGAATCGATTATTAAAAAAGTATTAGAAGATAAGGCGCGGAATGAGCGAGAAGCGAGAATAAGACAACAGCAACAAGCGCTTAAAACAAAAGAGTTTAATTTATTAAGAGGTCAGTTGCCTTGGCCAACGGAAGGAAGAGTTATTTCAAAATTTGGTAAGCAATGGAATTCGCGATTAAAAACGACGACAGATAATCCAGGCATTGATATAAAAGGACAACCCGGGTCATCTATTCGTTCTACAATGAGTGGAGTGGTTACTACAATTACTTATATAAGGGGATATGGAACGACAATAATTATAGATCATGGTGGCGGATTTTATACTGTATATAGTCATGTAACGAATATCCAAACGCAAGTAGATAGTGAAGTCAGGTCAGGTGATGTAATTGCATATATGGGAGATTCTGGATCAGTAAATGGGGCCAAATTACATTTTGAAGTTTGGGGGAAGGGACAAAAGCTAGACCCAGAGAAATGGCTAACAAAAAAATAAAATGATGACAAACGATGTTTCAAGAGCTCAGTCATTAATTTGGAATAAATTATTAAATATATCAGGTTCAAATAAAGTTGGGAGTGCATATTTATTCACTGGGCCAATTGGCTCGGGAAAAGAGACTCTCGCACTAAAGTTTTCACAATTAATTAATTGTGAAAACTCTATCAAAGAAATATGTAACAAATGTAGTTCTTGTATAAAATTTAGAACACTACAGCATGAACGATTAAATATTATTGTTCCATTGCCAACTCCGAAAAGTGCTAGTAGTGAAGGAATACTTCCAAAGGAGTATTTTGAATCTATAATTGCAAAATCGGAGGACCCCTTTTATAAAATAGCAATTCCTAAGGCGAATAGAATTTTGATTCAATCAATTAGAGATTTGAAGAAAAAACTTTATTTTAAATATGAAAAAGATAGTGGCAGAAATGTCGTAGTTATTTTTGATTGTGAATTGTTATGTTCTGGACAAGGTGAATCAGGGAATGCTTTATTAAAGTTATTAGAAGAGCCTCCAGATAGTACTACGATTATTTTAGTGACTGATCATAAAAAAATGCTATTTGAGACAATTATTTCAAGATGCCAAACTATCGATATCCCAACCTTATCTGACAAATATGTTTATGAATGGCTAATTACAAATAATAAGAGTGAGTCAGACGCTGGGTTTTTTGTGACGATTTGCCGGGGTAATATTCATCGAGCACGTACACTTTCCAAACAGCCAGTAGACAAATTAATTAATCAAATTGAAAAATTAACAACAACGGTAGTTAGCAAAGACTCTGAAAAATGGCGAAACTTTACATCTCATTATTCTCGTCTTTTTGTCACAAATCCTCTAGATTTTAATCATCATTTAAACCTCATTATAATATGGATGCGTGGAGCGAATAAATTAAAACAAGGATTAAGCAGTGGTTTTGAAAATACCGGTCTGCACTCAAGAATGATTTCATTTAATAAAAAATTCCCTAAGGCAAATATTTTTGAAGTTATTTTATGTATCGAAGATGTAAAAAAGCATGCACGCCAAAATTTATATATGCCACTTATTTTGTTAAACATGTTGTTGGATATTCAAAAATTTGTCTATGAGTGAACAATTTTACATAACAACTCCAATATACTATGTAAACGATATCCCGCATATTGGTCACGCTTATACAACCATTCTTGCTGATGTTTTAAACAGATATCAAAAACAAGTTGGGAATGATTCTTTTTTTCTAACTGGTTTGGATGAGCATGGCCAAAAAGTTCAGGATGCTGCCAAACTACGAGGTATTGATCCTATTGATCATTGTAATGAAATGACAAAAAGATTTACCTCGCTTTGGGATAAGCTTCATATATCTAATAATGATTTTATCAGAACGACTGAAAAAAGGCATAAGAAAGTAGTAAGGGAAATATTAAATATAGTAAATGATGCAGGTGATATTTATATAGATGAATATGAAGGTCTCTATTCTATATCTGAGGAGAGGTTCATTACTGAAAAAGAAGCAGAGAACGGACAATTTCGCGATATTAAAAAATTAAAAGAGAAAAATTATTTTTTTAAAATGAGTAAATATCAGAATGCACTTATCAATCATATAAACACTAATCCTGAATTTATTCAGCCTGAACATAGAAAAAACGAAATACTGGGCTTCCTTCAACAGCCTCTCAATGACCTATGCATATCGAGACCTAAGTCAAGGCTTAATTGGGGTATCGATTTACCTTTTGATAAAGATTACGTTACCTATGTTTGGTTTGATGCTTTAATAAATTATATTACTGCAGCTGGATATAATCAAAATGATGAAATATTTGAAAAACGCTGGCCTGCTGACATGCATTTGATAGGAAAAGACATATTAACTACTCATGCAGTGTATTGGCCAACAATTTTAATGTCAGCTGGTATTGAGCTTCCAAAAACCATTTTTGCCCATGGTTGGTGGTTAATGAGAGATGAAAAAATGAGTAAGTCTACAGGGAATGTTGTAGACCCAATAAATTTAATTGAAGATTATGGGGTTGATCCTGTTCGGTACTACTTAATGAGAGAAATGGTTTTAGGCCAGGATGCAAGTTTTACCTCAGAATCATTTATAAATAGGTATAACAGTGACTTGGCAAATGACTTTGGGAATTTATTAAGTCGTATATCAACGTTGATAAATAAAAACTATGAAGGTGTCATGCCAGCAGCAGCAGAGTTGTCATCTGAAGAATTAAAAATTATTAAATTTTCATCCAGTGTTGTAAAAAACTTCGATAGTTTGATGGTGAAAATGGCAATTAATGATGCGATAGAAGAAGCTCTTCAACTTGTTCGTAAAATAAATAAATATTTTGAGCACAGTACCCCATGGAAAGCAGTTAAAGAAGACAAAACCTTAGCAGGAACAATCCTTTATACTGGAGCGGAATCTCTAAGAATTGTATCTGTTTTATTATCTCCGATAATGCCTGAGAGGACAAAAGAGTTGCTTGCTGTTTTAAATACCGATAACTCTGATAGATCTTGGGGTGGGCTAAAACCCGGGAAAAAACTAGGAAAACTAACACCCTTATTTCCAAGAATAGTGGCAGACACAAACAATGTTAATTGACACACATTGTCACCTTTTTTTTGACGAACTTAAAGAAGATTTAAGCAATGTATTAAAAAGAGCGGCTGATTTAGGGGTAACAAAGTTTATATGTGTTGGTACTAATATTGAAGATTCTAAAGAAAGTCATAATTTAGCTCTTAATTATGAAAAAATTTTTTCAACTGCTGGTGTGCATCCACATGATGCTGAGGAAGTAGCAGAAAATTATATTGATGAGCTTTACAATCTGTTAAAGGACAAGAAAGTATTAGCTGTCGGTGAGATAGGTTTAGATTATTTCAAAGAGCTATCAGATATCAGAGTTCAAAAAAAAATATTTGCTGAACAGTTGGAGCTCGCTCAAAAAATTAATAAACCAATAGTTTTCCATAATCGAGATTCAGATGACGACATTATTAACATATTATCAGAGTTTCCAAATGTTTATGGTGTCGCACATTGTTTTTCCAGCACATATGATGTAGCAAAAAAATTAATAGACATGGGGTTTTACATTTCATTTTCTGGCAATTTGACATTTAAAAACAGCCATCTCCCTGATGTCGCAAAACGACTCCCAATTGATCGTTTATTAGTTGAAACAGATTCACCTTTTCTCAGTCCTGCCCCTCATAGAGGGAAGACTAATGAACCTGGGAGGGCTCGATTTGTTGCCGATTTATTAGCAAGGTTACACAATTTGAGTATAAATGAGGTTGCTCGGATAACAACGACGAATGCAAAAGCTATTTTTAATTTTTCCTAACTTGTTTTTATTTTGATGAGAAAATCAAAACACTCATTTAGAAAAAAGTGGGGCCAAAATTTTCTAGTTGATCCAAATATTATAAATAAAATACATCATACAATAAAACCAGCTAGTATCGATAATATTATTGAAATTGGCCCAGGAGATGGCGCATTAACTCAGGTACTTCTACCAGATGTAAAAGATATGATATCAGTGGAAGTGGATCCATTTCTAATTGATAAATTGTATGATAATAAAAGCTTGAGTTCATTAAAAATCATTCATGATGATATCCTAAAAACTAATATTAATGATTTAGATATCATTAATCCTGTGCGAGTTGTTGGCAATATTCCTTATAATATTACTTCACAAATTATTTTTTGGTTAATTGAACAATTAGATTTTTGGGAAGACGCCTTTATTATGGTACAAAAAGAAGTAGCCCAAAGATTGGTAGCAAAGGCATCTACAAAACAGTACGGTAGATTGACAGTAGTCGTTGGTGCTTATCTAGATGTTGAATATTGTTTCTCTATTCCACCAACAGTCTTCATCCCTAGGCCAAAAGTAAATTCAGCATTTATTAGGTTCACGAAGAAAAAAATTGCATTAGTAGAGGATGAAAAATATGTAAAATTTAATAATGTTGTTAGAATGGCTTTTAACCAAAGAAGAAAAATGTTAAAAAATTCGCTTAAAGGTTGGGATGTCTCAGAGAATGTAAAAGAGAAAATTAATTTTTCTAGGAGGCCGGAGACCTTATCCATAGAAGAATTTGTAATGTTAGTTTAATACTTGATTATGTGATCATACACAATTAAGATTGCCAGCAAATTTAATATGCCACACTTACACTTTAGGAGGTGAAAAAAGTGGTAGAAATACAAGTTAGAGATAAAGAACCTCTTGAAAGAGCTTTAAGACGTTTTAAAAAGAAATGGGAAAGAGCGGGAATCCTAAGAGAGCTTCGTGGAAGAGCATTTTATATAAAACCTAGTGATGAGAATAGAGAAGCTAGAAAAAAAGCTACTCGCAGAATGGCTAGGAATGCCAGAATTGAGGCGTTGAGGAATAATCCAAGAGGTGCTAGACGTAGAAAAAAGCGCACAACGGATACACGTCGTAGTCGCTAAATACAATAACTCATATTAGTTATTAGATTATTAAGGGCTCGTTTTTTTGGGCCCTTTTTTTATGGGAATAGTTAGTATTAATCTTCTATCTTTTAAAAATTAAAATTTTATTTATAGGAATCAACTATGTTAATTCGAAGTATATCTGGAATAAGAGGTCTTGTAAATGAAGACTTAAAGAATGAAGAAATTACCAAATATGCAAACGCCCTTCATGATTTTCTTGATCCTGGTGTTATTTATGCAGGTAGAGATAGTAGACCTTCTGGTGAAGAGATTACTGAAATTATGATTGATGAATTAATTAGGCTTGGTCGGACAGTTATTTATTGTGGCATTGTCCCCACTCCTACAGTTCAATTTATGGTTCATACCAGCGAGGCAGTAGGCGGGTTTATTATTACTGCTAGCCACAATCCTATTGAGTGGAATGGGATAAAGTTTTTAAGAAGTGATAGTACATTTTTTCACCAAGAAGATTGTGAAAAATTATTTTATCTAGCTGATAATGTTTCTTCTATTAGAAAATATTCAGAGGAAAGAGGAATGTTATGGGAAGAAAAGAACGCAATTTATAAGCATACGATTAAATGCTCTGAATTAAAATGCATTAATCTAGATACTATCAGAGGCAGAAAATTCAAAGTTGTAATTGATGCCGTTAATGGTGCAGGGGCTAATGCGCTTCCAGAAATGTTAAACTTATTGGGTTGTGAAGTAGTGAAGCTAGATTGCGAACCAAGTGGCGTTTTTAAAAGAGGAACGGAGCCTTTGCCTGTCAATTTAAGTGAACTTTCAAAACAAGTATTAGAGAATAACGCTGACCTTGGTTTTGCGGTTGATCCAGATGCAGATAGGTTGGCTGTTGTAGATGAAAAAGGTCGCCCGTTAGGAGAGGAGTATACTCTGGTCCTTTCTGTAGATGGCTATATCAATACCCTTGGAGTTGAAAGTGATATTTTTGTATCAAATCTTTCTACTTCCATAGCATTAGATAAGCTTGCTTTAAAGAATAATTGTAAAGTTGAAAGATCTGCAGTCGGTGAGATTAATGTTGTTAACAAAATGAATAAATTAGATTCAAACTTAGGAGGCGAAGGTAATGGCGGTGTAATCTTAAGAGAATGTCATCTAGGTAGAGATTCGTTAGTAGCAGTGACAATGGTTTTGAACCGAGCTGCTCAGTCTACCTCTCCGCTTAGTGAAATATATAATTCATTACCTCAATTCGAAATAGTGAAAGATAAAGTAAGTGTTGATGGTATTAAGAGTGATGACTTTTTATCAAAAGTAAATAATTATTTTAAAGAGGGTAAAAAAAATACAATTGACGGATTAAAAATTACGTGGCAAGAAAAATGGGTTCACTTGAGAGCATCAAATACCGAGCCTATTATAAGGATATATGCTGAAGCGCCAATAAAAAAAGAAGCTGAAGAACTTGTCTTGCAAATTAAGAGTTTGATTTAGAGACTAATTTTAGTTGTATATAGCAAGTAAATTAAAGGTTAAAAAATGAGTGAGCCAGTATTAATTAAAAAAGGATCAGAGATAGAGTTGAAAGTTGAATCTCTAGCATTTGGTGGGATGGGATTAGCAAAAATAGATGATTTCGTTGTTTTTGTTAAAAATGGAATCCCAGGTCAACGTGTTAATGCTTTTATTTATAAAAAGAAAAAGGGTTTTGCTGAGGCAAGGGTTACAAAAATCATTGATGATTCTCCTTTTGTAGCTGAATCAAAGTGCAGTCACTATTGGATTTGTAGCAAGCTTCAGAGCCTTTCTTATGATCAACAGTTGAAAGAGAAAGAGAAGCAAGTGGAGGATGCCTTTCAGCGTTTAGGTGGTTTTTCAGATTTTAAATTAGATGATATTAAGGGGGCTAAACAAATCTATAATTACCGGAATAAAATGGAATTTACGTTTTCTCCTCATCGATGGATTCTTGAATCTGAACCTGAGGGTGTAGATAGTTCATTTGCTTTAGGTCTGCACATACCGGGCAGGTATGATAAAATTTTAGATGTTGATGAATGTCATATTCAGCCAGAATTAGGGAATAAAATACTTTCTATTGCCAAAGACGTATGCCTTAACAATCGAGAATTAAAACCATATGACCCAAAAACAAATGTGGGCTTTCTTAGATATTTAATGTTGAGGTTTGGAGTCAAAACCGATCAGTTAATGGTAAATATAGTTACTGCATATGACGATATAAATAAATTATCCCCATTGATTGATACATTGCTGAAAGATGTTCCAGAAATAACGTCCATGGTTAATAATGTTAATACTCGCAAAGCAGATGTAGCGTACGGTGAATTCGAAAATTTAATTTATGGTAATCAATATATTGAAGAAAAAATTGGAGAATTAAAATTTGAAATATCAGCCAATTCATTTTTCCAGACTAATTCGTATCAAGGTGAAGTTCTTTATGAGGAAATTAAAAAAGCAGCCGATCTTAAAGGGGATGAGATTGTTTATGACCTTTATTGCGGAACCGGCAGCATTGCATTATATCTAGCGGGGCATGTGAAAGAAGTTTATGGGTTTGAAGTAATTAGATCTTCTCTTGAGAACGCAGAAAAAAATTCTGTTATTAATGGAATTGATAACGCTCACTTTTTAAAGGCGAATTTAGATACTTTTTTTAAGTCTAGGCAGTTACCAAGGAGGGTTCCTAAGCCAGATATTGTTATAGTTGACCCGCCGCGCGCAGGGATGCATCCAGATATGTCTGGTTATTTACATAAATTAAAAGCTGATAAAATCATTTATGTTTCTTGTAATCCAACAACTCAAGCAAGAGATGTCCAAATACTTTCCGATAACGGATATAACATTAAAAACGCAGTCATGGTAGATATGTTTCCACATACCCCGCATATTGAGATGGTTGTGTTACTTTCGAAGTAGGGCTTTTGAAAATCTAGAATCAGGAATTTTTTTATTAAATTGGATATTATCTATTATCCATTCTGTCCCTTTACTATTTCTTTTTAATTCGTCCTTGTATACAAATTTTGAAGGAAACCACCGTCCATCTATCTTTTTAATACCCTTAAGCGATGCAGTTTTAAGAAGTTTCCCGCTCTTAGCATAGAGTTCTTCTTTCTTTGGTAATAGATATTCTTTATCAACCCAAGATCTTCTTTTTGGATAAGATAGCCCTTTTACTTTTGCATTTAATACCATAACCCAGTGTTCTCTACCATCTAAAATGGTCGATCCTTCTATAGTTGCGCTATAAAGTTCCTCCATTGGGCGGTCTTCCATCATGTCATTATATGACATATCAGAGCCCATTACTGATTGTCTGAGCATATGGCCAGAAATCTGGATAACTCGATCAGTTTGAGGAGAATATGTATACAGTTTTTCTCCTATTTTTAACATTTTTGTTCCTGATTCTCTTGGAGGGGATAGATATTCAATGAATGCGAGTTCTGTGCCAACTATCCAGTTCTTTGACTTAATTGTTCTATTACTTCGCCTACCTTTAACAACCATTTCACTGGTTATTATTCTAGACTCTGCATTGAGGTTTTTATCTATTTCTTTCATTATATCATCCGCACTCATATGATCAGATTGAGTGAATGAAAAAGAGGAAAGAAAAAATAAAATTAGATAATTCTTCATGCTTCAAGCTCCTTAAATAATTGTGACATTTCACGCTTATAAATGGCAAGACCAGCGAGCATTGTTCCTAGTGCAGTTGCCAAAACGCCGGGTATAAAACCTATATAATACAATTCTGATGTTACTTTAGCATAGAAAACATTAGGCAATACCATTTCACTTGACATTTGATTTATAGCCTCTGAATAATCTATGCCAAACTCTTGTACATAATAAGTAAGTGACACTCCTAAAAGTGTTCCTAATAATGTTCCTACAAATCCAATGAGTAATGCTTCAATTATCATAGATCGATATACTTGCCCCTTAGACTCTCCTATTGCAAGGCGAAGCCCAAATTCTCCGTAGCGTCGTAAACCACTCATCAATCCCAAATTCCATAAAACAATCATAACAATAACCAAAAATATTCCTGCCATAACGCCCATCGCTACATTACTAAAATCAACCATATTTGCTAGTTGGCTACCATCTCTTAAAGCAATCATTGTTGGGGTAAAGATGGCTGGGTCTTCTACAGAAAAATCATCCCACTCATCAATATTGTCATACATTTGATTATCAGATAATGCATTTGTTCTTTGTTTTGGTAACTTTTTTTTTACAGTGTTACTGATTTTATTCCATCCTGACATGTAAGATAGAGCATCATATGATTCTTCATTGCGAAGCATCTGTGCAATACTATCACTATATGTTAAATTGAAATTACTTCGGATTCTTACCGCTTCTTCGTCATCATAATAAAGAGAATTATGGTATCCAAATATTTCTGAAGCAGCATCTGTCATATCAAGAGCTTGTCTTGCGCCAGAAATATCAACTAGCATCATCTGTTTGTCTGCTTGACCTTTGTTCAAATCAAATGTTCCTGTTACATTAAAATTATATGTAGCAAAAGCATTGTCCATTGTAGAACTAATTAGTGTTATTGCACTTCCAATATCTACATTTAGTTGTTCAGCTAATTTTGAGCTTATTAGTGCATCATCTCTATTTTTTAGAAGATGACCGTTTATTAGATATTTTTCAAGTTCCCAAATCTCTGTTTGGCGAGATTTCTCTGAAAAAAAATCAATTCCAATTCCAAAAACTGGTGCCTGTTCTTTTGTTTCGCCATTTTTATCAGGGACATCTAGTAATCCGCCAAATGTAATTCGAGGACTCCAAAAATAATTTGGGTACATATCATAAAGATTTTGAATTGTTTTTTCAGTCTCGAAAAGTGCAAGATCATTAGGAAGCTGGTTGCTTTCCTTTTTATATGCTTTTGTAATCACTTTTACATGGCCACTTGAAATAACAGCAGTACTTTGTAAAAAATTATTCATTGCTCCCTCCATAAATCCTATTACAAATATTACAAGTGTAACAGTAATAACAATTGTTAATAGTGGGAAAAAACTCCTAGAACGATCTCTGATCAATCCTTTTGCTAAAAATTTTATCATACAGCTGCCCTTCCTCTTAGAGCCTCTGTTGGTTTCATTTTTGTAATTTTTCTAGATGGTATATAGCTTACTATAAGTACGATAATTGATATTAAAATTGTTGTTGAAACGATTAAACTAAAAGAATATACAGGTATCAATCTCTTTGCAACTAGCATGCCCATTTCTGTGTAATCCATAGGCAAAGGAATACCTTCTCTCCCAAAATAAAATAAAACCGGACCAAACATAATTAAAGTGATTACACTTGATAACAACGCATTTAATCCTCCTTCAAGGGTAAAAAGGGTAACTACTCTAGATCGAGTCATCCCGAGGGCCATGAGCGTTCCTATCTCTTTTCCTCGCCCAAATATTGATAAAACCTGGGCATTAAAAATTCCCATTGCAGCAAGTGCTAGTAATATAGAATACATAACCTGGGCGCCAGGTTCATCTGCTTTAATCATTGCCTCCATATCTCTAATCATGTAGTCAACATCATGATGAATCCAATCTTCAATATCTTTTATCACTTCAAGATCTTTATCATATGTAACATAAGTTGCCTGATCTTTCATAGCTAGCATAGATTGTGCTTTTGAAATGGGTATCCATATGTGTCCAAGATCAAGTTTAAAATTTTCTGTTTCCATAATATGAACAATAGTGCCCTCATCCGCATCGTATGTCCGGTCTGCATCTAGCCAACGTATTGTAAATGAATCTCCAATTTTAAGGTTTGCATTTTTTGCCATACCGCTACCTATAAGAACAGGAATAGTAATATCATTATGTTGATTAAGTACATTAGTAGGCATATTTATTATAGTTTGATCAGGGGTAATGCCTTTCATGACCACCGGCATTATACGTCCATTTGGATAGATTGATGCCTGACTAACAAGCACCTCGAAAGCATACTTTTGGTCTATTAATTTTTTGATTTGATTAGGGATAATTGAATGAGAATTTTCAAACGTTCGAGGATCCATTGAATCATATTCTCGGTGCCAGTATGTTCCGCCGGCAACTTCGGTTTCTATCGTTATGTTTTTTGCATATTCTCTCATGCCATCATACATGCCTGATACAAAAATAACCAAGAAAAAAGAAATTGATGTGACGAATACATTTAAGCTAGTTCTAAGTTTTGCTCCGAAAAGATTTTTTATTGCAATGTTAAAAAGCATTATTTATAAAGATTCTAATTTAGATATTTTTTCATCATTAATGATTTTTCCATCTTCTAAATGGATAATCCTTCTAAGGTAGCCCATGATTTTTTCATCGTGTGTTGCAAAAACAAAAGAGGTTGATATTTCTGAATTGAGTTTTGATAATATTTTCATGATATTGTGTGAGTTTTTGGCATCCAGATTCGCTGTTGGTTCATCTGCAAGCAGTAATGCTGGCTCATGTACTATGGCTCTGGCTATTGCCGTCCGTTGACATTCTCCGCCACTCATATCTGCTGATTTTGAGTTTTTCTTATCGCTAAGACCAACCCATTCGATTGCTTGAGATACTTTTTTTTCTCTTTCGGATTTCTCTATATTATTTAATATCAAAGGTAGCTCTACATTTTCAAATACTGAGTAGACTGGAAGCAGGTTATAGCTCTGGAAAATAAAACCCATGTATTTTCGTCTTATTATAGCTCTTTCATTGTGAGAAGTATTATCCATTGAATTTCCAAGAACACTTACGCTACCTTCAGTCGCTGAATCTAAACCACCAATAATATTTAATAAAGTTGTTTTCCCCGATCCAGATGGGCCAACTAAGCCAATAAATTCGCCCTCAGTAAGTTTTAGATTAACGTTTTGAAGTGCTGTGAAATAATCTTTTCCTACCGGAAATCGTTTAACCAAATTTTTTATGTTAATTACGTTTTTGGTTTCCATTAAAACTCCTTAGTGATTGTAGATAAACATAAATTGTATTCCTGTTCCAAAATTTGATAGAGATTTAGGAAGCGATTCTAATGGCAAATGATATTGTTTCCGCTTTGGATTTATAGAAATAATAATATTTAAGCTATAAGAATCATATGTGCTACTCCAACGCAAGTATTGATATGCTTTATCCTCTTCCCAATCAATTTGAGAAATATACATTACTTGCTGAACCATACCAATTGGTATGGTTGCCATAAAAGCTGAAAAACTTTGATTCGATTTTAAATTTTTAAGTCTGTTTTGGATATACATTGATTCCGTCATAATTAAGATCCCATTAAAAAATGGCAAAGTATAATCTGCGCCAATAGAAAATAGATTAATATTTGATTTGTCAGATTTAATTGCGGCACTTTCATTCCAAAATCCAATGAACCCATCAAATCTATAATCAATTGCTATTCTTTGATGAGGATCAATAATGGGGATACCTATCTGCCCAATTAGTTGTCTTGATTTTGAAGGATCTTTATGATACGTGAATCCAAAATCACCAAGCGAAGTAGTAATTTCGCCTCTTGCTCCAAACGTAAGTGTATCCAGCTTATTATTTATTATCCATGAAGATAATCCAACATTATCAGATGGAAACCACCGTAGTCTAAGTGCCTCAACACCTTTTGTTTGCCCAGTGGGATCTTTCAAGTCAAATGTGTCAAACCATGATAATGGCCGTAGGATTTGTGTCGGGCCAAAAACAATTTTTTGAAGTCCAAAGCGTGCTTCTATTCTATCAAACGAGTATCTAATCCATAAACGATGATTATTTTCATTGTTATTATAAAGTGAATCATCAACATAGTACCTTTTAAAATTATAAGCCCATTCGAAATCAAAAAGCTTATTGTTCGAGGTCTCTTTCTTTAAAGATAGCGTAGGTAAATACCCGATTATAGATTCATGAGTGTGCCAATCATTCGGAACATCATTACTTGTTAAAATAATGGTGTTGAATTGCCCTTTAAAATTTATGTTTTGTGAAAGTAAAAATGGATTGAGTAATAAAAAAATCTTTAAGTAAAGGATTACTTTACACATACATATTTATAAACGAAACTATCGCCATCAAGATCATAATTCCATTTTCAATCAGTGTTGCAATTGTCATAGGAAGTTTGATAGCTGTTCCTAAACAAGCGCATTTAATTTCTTTCTTATTTTTTAGAGTTTTTATTACTCCATATGTAGTTATGCTTAGTAAAAATATTGTCATAAGAATAGCAGCAAATAACTGAAATCGAAAAAGAAACATTAATCCTAAAATTGTTTCAATAAATGGATATAGCCAGCCATAAAATGGAATCACTTTTGCTAGTGGATCGTACATAGCGAAAGAATTTGGAAAACTTTTATAATCGAGAAACTTAAAAAAACTAAAAACAATGAAAAATAAACCCATAAAGTCTAACATAAGGTTTTCAAAAGAAGATTCAAGATTTAATAAGGTAGAAGTAATGCTGATGTAAAATAAAATAAGACCTAATGGATACAGTCGCTTAAGATAAGATGGTTCGGATTTAGTACGGTGATTTTCATGAATTTCATAATCATGAGCGGTGAATTTATTGGGTAATACGTTTTGAATATCTTGAATAGAAATGTTTTTTTTTGCTTTGATATCTGCGGTATTGCTTTTGAGTGAAACATTGACTTCGATTATATCTGTTAAACTTCGAATCGATCTAGAAACAGTTTCTTCGCAGCTGGAACAGGTCATACCAGAAATTTTAATTTTATAAATTTTCATAGTTTATTTTTTTATCATAATAAAGAACTGATTAAGTATGAGCAGAATAATTTAAATAAAGTTAATTTTAATACCTATTTAGCAATTAAAAATGTCTGATACATCATTAAATAACAAATATAATTCTTCATCTGTTGAAGATAAGTGGTACAAGCATTGGCTTGAAAAAAATTATTTCCACGCTGACTCAAGTTCAGACAAAGAGCCTTACACAATAGTTATTCCTCCGCCAAACGTAACCGGAATACTTACGGTTGGACATGTTTTGAATAATACTATTCAAGATGTCCTAATAAGAAAAGCCAGAATGCAAGGCAAGGAAGCGTGTTGGATTCCTGGTACAGATCATGCATCTATAGCAACAGAGACAAAAGTCATAAATATGCTTGAAGAGCAAGGGATTAGTAAAAAAGATCTTTCGAGAGAAGAATTTTTGAAGCATGCTTGGAAATGGAAAGAAAAATATGGTGGAATAATTATTGATCAGCTTAAAAAATTAGGCTGCTCTTGTGATTGGGAGAGAGAAAGATTTACGATGGATGAAGGATATTCCAATGCTGTTTTGGAAGCCTTTGTAAAACTCTATGAAAAAGATCTTATTTATAAAGGTCATAGGCTAGTCAACTGGTGCCCAGTATCAAAGTCTGCAATTAGTGATGAGGAAGTAATTCATAAAGAAGTTGATGGCCATCTTTGGTATTTTAAATATCCAGTTAAAAATGAAGATAGTTACTTAATTGTGGCAACGACTAGGCCTGAAACTATGCTTGGTGATTCTGCCGTAGCTATTAACCCAAATGATGGTAGGTATAAAGCTTTTATAGGCAAGAAAATTTTATTGCCGCTAGTTGGAAGAGAAATACCAATTATTGCTGATGATTATGTGGACCCTGAATTTGGAACTGGATGTGTAAAAATAACACCTGCTCATGACCCAAATGACTTTTTGATTGGTGAAAAACATGATTTAAAATTCATAAATATAATGAATGATGATGCTTCAATAAATGAAAATGCACCTCAAGAATATATAGATAAAGATAGGTTTGAAGCTCGCAAACAGATTGTAGCGGATTTAGATGAGCTGGGCCTTCTACATAAGACAGAAAATTATAAGAATAAAATTGGTTTCTCTGAGAGAGGTAATGTGCCAATTGAATTTTATATGTCTGAGCAGTGGTTCATGAGGATGACAGAACTAGCAAAGCCAGCTATTGATGCTGTGGATGCTGGCGAAATACAATTTCATCCTGCACATTGGGTTAAAACTTATAATCACTGGATGAAAAACATTAAAGATTGGTGTATCAGTCGCCAGTTGGTTTGGGGCCATCAAATTCCCGTATGGTACCACAAAAATGACAAATCAAAAATACATGTTTCTGTAAAAGGGCCTGATGATGTTGAAAATTGGGAACAAGAAGAAGATGTATTAGATACCTGGGCGAGTTCGTGGTTATGGCCTCTAGGAGTTCATGATTGGCCAGATGATAGCAAAGAATTAGATAAGTTTTTTCCAACAAATACACTTGTAACAGGTCCTGACATTATCTTTTTTTGGGTGGCTAGAATGATTGTTACTGGATATGAGTTTTTGGGTAACAAACCATTTTCAGATGTCTATTTTACATCTATTTTGAGAGATGAGTCTGGAAAGAAGTTGAGCAAATCTCTTGGGAATTCGCCTGATCCCTTTGACCTATTCGAAGAGTATGGTACTGATGCCGTAAGGTTTGGGGTTATGCTAATGGCGCCTCAAGGTCTTGACGTATTTTTTTCAAAAGATAGGCTTGAGATTGGTAGAAATTTTATGAACAAGTTATGGAATGCTTGCCGTTTTGTAGATATGAATAAACCCAATGGTTGGAATGATAAAGAGCTGATGGCTTCTCAAAGATTAGAACTAGCAGATAAATGGATTCTTAATCGATTAGAAAGGGCTATAAAAAATTATAATAATCAAATTGAGCGATTTCACTTTAATGAATCTGCAAAAGTACTTTATGATTTCATTTGGAATGACTTTTGTGATTGGTATATCGAAATAGCAAAAACAAGGTTTTACTCTGAAGATAGTGACAGTAAGGTATCTACTTATAATACTTGCGTAAAGTGCATAAGAATAATTTTGCCTCTTTTACATCCTTATACTCCGTTTATTACTGAAGAGCTTTGGTCATACTTTAAAGATAAAGACCAACCCGATTTAATAATTTCATCTTGGCCAGAACAAAAATCTGAATTTGATCTCAAAATTGATAATGAAATGGAAATACTTCAAGGTATAATATCATCAGTTAGAGCAATCCGAAGTCGCATGAATATTCCGCCTTCAAAAAAAATTGATTTGAAAGTCAAGTGCAGTGATAGTCAGAGCGAATTTATTGCGAATAATAGCCAATTTATAATTACACTAGCTAAGCTTGAATCTTATGAATCTAGCGAATCTATGCAAAAGCCATCGCAATCAGCAGCTGGTGTCATTCATGGGATGGAGATTTATGTACCCTTAGGTGGCCTAGTAGACTTAGATAAAGAAAGATCCTTACTCCTAAAGAGAAAAACAAAAATTAAAGAATTACTAATTGTCATTGAAAAAAAATTATCGAACGATAAATTTATAGATAATGCTCCTTTAAAAGTTGTGGCAGGAGAAAAAGAAAAAGAAATTACTTTGAAAGATGAACTAGAAAAAATTAACTCTAACTTAGGCATGCTATCATGAAGCTATTCATTCTTATAATTATTACCAATTTTATTTGGGCGCAATCATCAAAAGAATCAACTATTACAGTATACAAAGACGGTACTGCTTTAGTTAAGCAAGAAATAATTTGGGATGCCATTTCAAAAGGAACGACTAATTTGAAATATGGAGATATCCCAAAGAGTATTCACAAAGACACGCCATTTATTAGTATTAAGAACGCTCAAGTTTTAAGTCAAAAATTTGTTGAAAAAACTTTTTCTTCCGATGAATATTTTTCATCAAAAAAAGGTGATATAATAACGATTAAATTAAAAAATGAAAAAGCGGTTAGTGGAATTTTACTCGAGCTAACAAACAAAATTTTGACTATTCAGGTTAAAAATAGTTTGAGGAGCTTTAACAGGAATAATATTGAATATGTTGAAACCGGAGATGTTGTGTCTAATCCAAATTTCTCTCCGTATTTATATTGGGAAGTAAAAAGTAATAAGACTGGAAACTTAAAAGGAAACTTAGTGTATAAGTTGAGCAATATATCTTGGGATGCAATTTATCGATTAACTACAAATGGTCAGACAAAAGGAGAATTAGTAGTTGAAGGTGTGATATCAAACAATTCGAGTAAAAACTACATAAATACAAATGTAAACTTAGTAGAGGGGAAAATAAATAAAGTTAAGTCCATAAATAATAATAATTATGGCAAAATGGAAATGTCTCGAAGCTTGCCAAATAAAAACACTCCTGATGCTCTTGGAGATTATCATATTTATTCCGCGGGCAAAATTAAAAATTTTACAGCAAAAGAGAATTTAACAGTGGGTATATATGGACCCTTGAATGTTAATTATGAAAAAAACTACGTATTTGAGAATTTTGAGAGGCAGCAAAAAGAAGAGCCGTTAAAAGTTGAGTATACTCTCTCAAATACAGAAAAAGATGGCTTGGGCATTGTTTTGCCTGCTGGTAAAGTTGACATTTACACAAGCTCTAGCAAGGGAGGGTTTGAATACATTGGTTCTGACCGCCTTGGGCAGGTCCCGAAAGGAGAGTCTTCAACTATTCAGGCGGGATATGCGTTTGATATTACGGGCAAAAGGAGGGTGCTAAATTATGATAGACAAAGAAAAAGTGAAGAAGCTGTTATTGAAGTTTCTGTAAATAATACATGGTCAGAAACTGCATCTGTGAAGATATTAGAGCATATAAATGGAGATTGGGTTATAAAAGATCAATCACATGATTACATAAAGAAAGACGCTTCAACAATATATTTTTTAATTGATGTTAAGCCTGGCAAAAAAGAATTCATAACATACACTTATAGAAAAGAATGGAAATAGAACAGCTTTGCATAAAAGTTGTCATCTTCAATTAGGGTTATGAAAAGCTTTGATATTGAAGAAACAATAACAAAGTTAAATCAAATTAGCACCAAGCGTGCTGAAGTTTTACTTGACCACCAAGTTAAATCTATAAAAGATCTTTTATATTATTTCCCGAGGAAACATTTAGATCGAACTAATATAACAAAAATAAAAAATATTACTCCTTCTCATAAGTATAATATTGTGGGGACTGTTGAAACTTTTGGTGAAAAGCGAACAAGGTTTAAAAAAATTTATCAGGTTTTTATTTCTGATGGTACTGGTGTTTTAACATTAACTTGGTTTAATTCTTCAAAATATTTGAAGAACGTAGTAAAAAAAGGAGATCTCATTGCTGTCCATGGAAAGGTAGATTGGTATAATGGGTTCTCAATTAGTCATCCTGAATTTGACATCCTCGATCAAAAAACAGACCCAGCAAGCACCGGTTCAATTATTCCTATTTATCCTCTAACAAATGAGTTTAAAAGGGTGGGTATTGAACAGCGTTTAATTAGAAAACTAATTTTACAGTCACTTGATAAAATTAGTTCGTTCAATGAAATGTATGACGATAAGATCTTGAAATTTCACAAATTAGTAAAAATTGAAGAAGCCTTAAGTCAGTTGCATTTCCCTGATGACATAAATCAATTAAAGAGTGCTATTTACAGATTGAAGTTTGATGAGCACTTTATTTTGCAGGTTTTTTTAGCTTTAGTTAAAGAAAATATTAAACGCACAGAAGCTAGGCCGTTTAAAGATATTGGCCCTTACTTTCAGATTATTCGCGATGGTTTAAAATTTGAACTAACTAGATCGCAAAAAAAAGTCATTGCTGAAATTCATGGAGATTTGAAAAAAGGAAATCCTATGAATCGGCTTTTGCAAGGAGATGTTGGCTCTGGAAAAACCATTGTTGCAATATTATCTTCTTCATTAGCTGTCGGAAATAATGCGCAGGTTGCAATAATGGCACCGACCGAAATTTTAGCTACTCAGCATTATAAATCATTCCAAGAAGAATTATCGGAAGCTAGAATAACATGTTGTCTACTTGTTGGAAAAATGAAGAAAAAAGATAGGAATAAAATTATTACAAATATAGAAAATGGAAAAATTTCTGTTGTAGTCGGCACCCATGCAATCATTCAGGATGACGTAATTTTTAAAGACCTTGGTTTAGTTGTTATAGATGAGCAGCATAGATTTGGGGTAGAACAAAGGAATAAACTGACAAATAAAGGATTGAACCCTCACCTGTTGTCAATGACAGCCACTCCAATACCAAGGACCCTTTCAATTACATATATGGGAGATATGGATTTGTCAATTATTGATGAACTTCCAAAAAATAGAATTCCAATAACTACAAAAATTATTGAACCTACTAGACTTCCTAAAGTTTATGCTTTTGCAAAAGATCAAATTGATTCTGGTCAGCAGTGTATGATTGTATATCCTTTAGTTGAAGAGTCAGAGAAAAGCGACTTAGCTGCAGCAGTTGAAATGTTTGAAAAACTTCAAAAAAGCACTTTTTCAAATTATAAAGTTGGACTAATTCATGGAAAAATGAATGGTGAGGAAAAAAAAGAGGTGATGCGAAGGTTTAAGGGAAATAAAATTAATATTATCATCGCGACAACGGTTATTGAAGTGGGAATTGATGTGCCAAATGCAACATTAATGCTTATAGAGCATGCTGAACGATTTGGATTAACTCAACTACATCAATTAAGAGGCAGAGTAGGCAGAGGTATAAAAAAAAGTTATTGCATACTTGTGAATAGAGGTACAAATGAACTCTCTGCAAAAAGGTTGGAAATAATGGAGAGTACTAATGACGGATTTGAGATTGCTGATGAAGATTTGATTTTGAGAGGGCCAGGTGACTATGTTGGTTTCAAACAAAGCGGGTTTATTAAATATAAAATTGCGGATATGGTTACGGATGGGCCTATAATTAGAACCGCTAGAATTTTAGCTAAAAGTATTATTGAATCCGATCCTACTCTAGAAAATCATGAGAATGTTAAGACGCAAGTAATAAAAGATTATAAAAATAATCTTCATTTAGTAAAATTAAATTAAGTTTTTAATGTAATTTTTGTATTAATACTATTATATAAATTTGCCTTCTCTTAAATAAACGGAATAAATATTAACGTGAATAAAGAAATTTTATCAGAAAAGGAACAATTGTTTCTGTATTTAGTTGGAACTTTTCATTCGAGCGCTAGAATAGCGTTAGGTAAAAATGAAAACCCAATGACAAAATCAATAAATATAAATGTAGAACAGGCATCGTTTTATATTAACGTTCTTGATTTGATTCAAGAGAAAACCAAAGAAAATTTGACTGATTATGAAGAGCAAATGCTAATTAACACGATTAGCGAATTAAAATTAAATTTAATTGATGAAAAGAAAAAAAATAAAAGCCCGAATGGACAAAAACAAAATAAAGAATCA
>Ga0257126_1000038_pt1 | contig 100496 bp, 85 predicted proteins | sample SI060_120mmetaG_FD_190151 | JGI IMG/M metagenome (GOLD analysis project Ga0257126, IMG submission 190151) | Marine microbial communities from Saanich Inlet, British Columbia, Canada - SI060_120m | ecosystem: Environmental > Aquatic > Marine > Inlet | place: Canada: British Columbia | collected... | reverse complement strand
TATCGGCTGCAAGGCTTGATGGCTTACAGGCAGTGCGAGCTAATATTCTCTCGGAGTATGCTGAGGAGGAAATCGATTTCGCGGGGCTTGGGCACTTGGTGGCGGCCACTCCCAATAATGAGGTGAACTCGCTGGCGGCGCGCGAATTTCAGCACCGATTTGGCAAGGCTAACGTTTGGCAGATCACGCCATCGGATGTCGATTTCCATCACCAAAAAGCGGTCGCTAATCACATGCGTGGGCGGTTTTGTTTCCTTGGGGGGCCGAGATTTTCCGATTTGAGTTCTTTTGTGGAAAAGGGAGCCGAGATGAAATCAACCTTATTGACGGACGTTTTCACGATGGAAGATTTCAAGACGGCGCACGGCGACAATGCTATTATTCTTTTCACTGAAACCGAAGATGGGAAGTTGAGTCCGGTTTTATCGGAGGACGAGGAAATTGAAGGGTCAATCACGATCCATTCGCTCGTAATTGAACAAGATGATCCCGAGACTAAGGCCTTAAAAAAGAAAGAAGTGTCTGAGGGAAAATCTGAATCATGAATTCGGGTTACGAGGGTTTTGAAGCTTCTTGGCACGACTTGTTTTGGGAGGCCGAGGAAGCGCCTAGCGAATTACCTTTAATCGAGAAATTTCTAGAGGATAGAAAAGGAAGGTGTCTGTATATTGGCTCCGGGTCGGGGCGCTTACTGGGTCCTTTAGTCGCGGCGGGACACGATGTGCTAGGACTTGAATGCTCGTCTGAAATGGCGAGGCTTTCACGAGAAAAATTTCCTGATGCAAAAGTGCTTGAAGAAGAATGGCAAAAACATGAGGGCAAGTATGCTGCTATCGTGATTCCGGCCTTCACTTTCCAGCTTTTTTTAGATCCGCAAAAACAGCTCGCGCGGTTGAGTGAACAAGCAGACTCTCTTTATCTGACTTTGTTTTTCCCCTGGGCAGAGATCTCCGGAGATCTAGCCCCGAGCGAATGGTATTTTGATCGTAAGGTTGTTTTGCCAACTGGTGAAACTGGTGAACTGGAGACGCAGCATAAAATTAAAGAGCAAGTCGGAAGCTTAGTAAGGAAACATCGTTATACTTTGAAGGATGCTTCGGGGAATATTGTTAGGAGGGAAGAGACTGTTCAGCGGTTGCGATTTTTCACCGATGCGGGATTAAAAAAGCTCCTCAAAAAGTCAGGTTGGAAGATTATAAATGAGATTAATAATTTGGGCGAGGGCGACGACGGTGAACTTGTTTATGTCGCAACGCTACATCTTATCGCGGTGTCGAATTGAGTTTTCAGCTTAATCTGCTCCGGAGCTTACTTTCTAGGGACATCGTCCCAATAATCTGCTAGGGGTTTCTTGTGCAGCTTAAGAAATCTTTGGGGTTAGTGCTCGGTCTCGTTGTGGGATGTGCGGGAGGTTATCTCTTTTCAAAAAGTCAGCGTCCTCCCCCAGGTTCGATCCAAGACCGGTTAGAGCTTGCTGAGCAGGAGGCGGCTAAGAGTAGCAGAGAAGCAAGGGCATTGAAGGCTTATGTGGAACGTGCCGAAGGGTCAGGGTCTTCTAAGTTTCGGCGATTGGCTCGTGATCTCAAGGATGGGAAGGAAGTTAGCTTTGATGATATTTTGGGAAGTGCGAAACCTTGGATGCGGCAGGTTGCTCCAGTGATGGAGCGGGTTAGGAAGGTGAACGAAGCGAAGTGGGTCGATGCCCGGGTTTCTGAGTGGACGCGTAATTACACTTTGACGGTAGCCCAGAGGAATGAATTACGTGGACATTTTAAGAAACGAAGTGAGGGAAATGCTGAGAGAATCACCGAAGTGATTAATAGTGATCAGAGCGGTTTTGTGGAATTCGTGCAGGCTACTGAAAACGATTGGCGTGATTTCGAGGAAACGAACGACTTGATGGAGGGTTTTTTAAAAGGGGAAGAGTTGGAACAGTTTAAAGAAGAGCGTCTTGCAAAGAGGGTTGAGGCGGTGCAGGAGGAGGCGGACCGGAAACTTGGGCGACTGGATGAGATCGTGACATTGAATGATGAACAGCAAGCTGAGCTTTTTCGGGTGATGGCGCGGGGTTCCGAAGACTATCGACCGGAGGTTAACCCTCAAGATTATCGTGGAGCAACCGCTCCCTTAGATCGTGTGGCGAGGGATGCTGCGATTAATGGGGCGCTGACTCCGGACCAGAGAGAGGCGCTGAATGAACACCGGGAGAATCAGCTACGCAAAGTAGCCGAGCAATGGGAGCTTTATCAGTTGGCTCCTCCTAAAGATTTTGATCTTTTGGAGGGAGATATCTTTTAAATGAGCGAGTCAGGAATCGTAATTAAAGATCTCCGTGTTGATTACGGAGATTTTGTAGCGGTTAATGACATTAGCCTGACGATTCCATCAGGGGTTGTGTATGGGTTAGTGGGGCCCAATGGAGCGGGAAAGACGAGCACTTTTAAGGTTCTCACGACTTTGATGGAGCCAACTTACGGGGAAGTGAACGTGGCGGGGTTTGATATATTTGAGTCGGCTGAGGAGGCGCGCCGAGTTATGGCTTACATGCCAGACCTTGCACCAGTGCCATCCGATTTGAAGCTATGGGAGTTTTTAGATTTTCATGCGGATACTCATCGGTTGGGCCGCGCTAGCGACCGCCGCGAGAGATTAGATGAGTGCCTCAAGATCGTAAATTTGTATGATAAGCGAAGTGCTTGGTGCAAAGAGCTCTCGCGTGGGCAGACACAGCGTCTGGTTCTTGCCAAGACGCTATTGCATCGCCCCAAGGTCCTAATTCTTGATGAGCCGGCTAGTGGACTTGATCCACTATCGCGCCGCGAGATGCGGATTGCACTGCAGGCTTTGGCGGCAGACGGAGCGACGGTTGTTGTGAGTTCCCACATCCTTAGTGAGTTGGCGGAAATGTGCTCGTCGCTATGCGTCATGAACCAAGGTGAACTGCTGGCTAGCGGAACTGCGGAAGAGGTGAGAAGGGCGCTGGGTCGGGCTGAGCGCAATTTGAGCGTAATGACTTCTGGTGACTCGGAAAAAGTTAAAGCATGGTTGGAAGGCTGGATAGGAGTGAGTGAATTGAAGGTGGATGGTTCACGAGTCGGATTTCAATTTTTGGGAGGAGAGGAAGAGCAGGAAAGATTGCTGATAGAGCTCGTAAATGCAGGTTTGAAAATTCGCTCTTTTGAAGAGGAAAGCTCGTCCTTTGAGGAAATTTTAGTGCGAGTTGCGGAGGGGAATCGCGAGGTATGAGAGGCCGGAAAAAATTGAAGCTATTACCGGCGTGGATGATTTGGGCTAATCCGATCTTAAAACGTTACGCGCGAAGTCGGCTCCGTCCGGCGAGTTTGGGGGTGGCGTTGTTAATGACAATTCTCGTAGCTGGATTTTTCTTTTTTCTTGCGGGGGGGATTACGGCGAGATCAACCCAGAATCCCATTGACGTGGGGCGTGTGCCTTTAATTCCGTTATTGATTCTCCAAGGGCTCATTCTGTTTGGTCTAGGAACCGGACAAGCAGCGGCGGGAATTACTACCGAGGCTGATGAAGGAGTGATTGATTATCAAAGACTGGCTCCCATGACTCCATTTACGAAGGTGTTGGGTTATTTGTTTGGGCTCCCCATTCGTGAGTGGATTCTTTGCTTGGCGACTTTACCTTTCACTGGATATTCGATTTGGAAGGGGCAGGTTCCGCTTAATGGAGTCTTGCAGCTTTACGCAGTCTTTTTTATGGCTGCGATTCTTTATCATCTTACTGGGCTCTTAGCGGGATCAGTGATGAAGAATAGGCGGTGGGCTTTTCTCACTTCAACTGGTCTGGTGATGGTCCTTTATTTGATTATCCCGCAAGCTGCCAAGTTTGGGCTAGTTTACTTAAAGTATGTTACGATTTATCCCGTTTTTAATGAGGTTTATCCGAGTTTAATTCCGCGACGACTGGGGGATGCTGCGGAGGTTTTTAATACGATTATCCCTCCGGCTAAGTTTTTTGGGTTAAACTTCCCGCAGTATGTTTTCACCTTAATTTCGCAAGGTGTTTTAAGCCTTGCGATGGTGATGATGCTTTGGCGGCGGTGGCGAAAGGCAGATTGTCATCTCCTCGGAAAGTTTGCAGCGACTGGGCTCTTTGGCTGGCTTCAGATGATGTTGTTGGGGAATGCGTTACCCCTGATGAATTCGGGGGATTTGTTCCCCTCACGTGAACTTGACCGACGATTTGGGCGTTTGATCAATCCGGATATTCAGTTTTGGAGCCCGAAGACTTGGGAGGCTACTGTAATGATTGGGATTTATGGGTTGGTGACTCTTGCTAGTCTCTGGTGGCTAACTTTTATTATTTCGGCTGATCAGCATGGTCAAGTCCGTGGCTGGCGGCGGGCGCGTAAGCTTGGTAACCTGAAGTTGCCTTTGCTATCGGATGGCGCAACCTCAGTCCCGTGGGCTTTAACCATGTCGGTGATGGGTGCGGTGGGATGGTTTATCTTTGGCAGAGAACTCATCGACTCCCACTGGTATCCCGAGCTGTCGCTGCTAACAGTGACCCCTGTGGCAATGTTTTCTATTCTGGCTTGTGGGGGATTGGGAATGGCCGCTCTTCTGGAATCGGTAGGACGTAAGGTAACTGGGCTTGTGGTTATTCTCGGAGGAATTCTTCCTGTAATGTTGGGTGTTATTTTGGCCGTGAGTAGCGACGATTTTGTCGCTCTGGCTGTTTGGTTAGCTGGGATTTGTCCGGTTTCGTGGCCGATTTATGGATCGGGGGTTTTTCTTTCTGAGGAGGGCATGCCTAGAGATGTAGCAAGAGCGATCCCGAATGCCTTTTGGTTTTGGCAGGGAGTTGGAGCCATTTTAACAGTTTGGCTCCTGAAAAAACTCAGGAGTGCTCGTAAAAAAATCTCCGATTCGTCGAAGGAATTTTAAGCTCCGACCGGGTTGGGCTTTCCGGCACGCTCAAGGCTCTGACGGAAGTTATCGAGCATCTTGGATTCACGCTTTAGCATGTTGACGAGATTGCTTTCGTCTTCTTCGGAGATGAGTTCTCGCTCAGAGAAGAAAATGATAAGGTTGGCAATTTCTAGAGTCGCTCCACGCGCATGACTTACAAAGACGGCAAATTCAGGCTTAGTTGGGCAGCTGCTGCCCTCGGCAAGGATGCCGGAGATGCGATAACTGACCTCACGCAGTTGATTGGCAAAAGAGGTTTTCCCCAAAGAATCGATACCATCGGCGAGGTCGGCAACACGATGTCCAATCTCGGTTGCCATTTTCCATACCTCAAGGTTTTCAAATCGAAAGTCAGCCACATGTGGCAACTACCGACAAATCATGTTTTTGACAAGTGTCATCTCAGAGGTTTACGCAGTCAGACTCGTTTGATACGCAATGACCTCAGATGAGCGGAAGAATGGTGGCAATACTGGAATCGGGAGGGACAAAGATGGTCGCCGCTCTCTCACGTGGGCCAGGTGAGATTATCGTGCATGAGAAGATTCCGACCACGACCCCGGGGGAAACTATTCGTCGCTTAGTAGAGTTTTTCGAGAGAGAGCAATCTGCTCATGGAAAAGCGGAGGCTTTAGCTATCGGCACTTTTGGTCCGGCGGATCTTGAGGTGGGGTCAGCAACTTTCGGTTTTATTACGTCAACCCCCAAGCTTGGGTGGTCGGAAACGGATTTACTAGGCCCCCTTCGTAAGGCCATCGCGGATGTTCCGGTTGTGTTTGAGACTGACGTGAATGCGGCCCTATTTGGAGAGGTGAGCTGGGGCGCGGCGAAGGGATTTAAACATGCGGCTTACTTTACGGTGGGAACTGGCATTGGCGGAAGCTTGATAGTTGATGGTTCCTTAGTGCATGGATCGGGACATCCCGAGATGGGGCATATGCGAGTGACGAAGCATCCCGATGATGATTTCGCGGGAGTGTGTTCGTTCCACGGAGATTGTCTAGAGGGCCTTGCGTGTGGTCCTGCGATTGAAAAGCGCTGGGGGAGAAAGGCTGAGGAATTGCCGGCAGATCATCCCGCGTGGGAGTTGGAGGCCTACTATCTTGCTCAAGCTTGTGTGAACGTTTTAACGATTGCGCCGGTGGAGAGAATCATTCTTGGCGGTGGTGTAATGCATCAGGAACAGCTGCTGGCGATGGTGCGTCAAAAGGTGAGCCAGCTGGTCAATGGCTACCTGAAGCTGCCAAATGCCGAGGACCTTATCGTTCTTCCTGCATTGGGAGATCATGCAGGACTTCTTGGGTGCGTTGCCTTGGGACAAGAGAAGGCTAGCATGGAGTTATAATTTACGACATTGGTAAGTCCCCGCTAGGGGGCGAGAAACTTGTGTGTACAACTCAGAAAACACCCTTAAGGTGTGTTCTTGCTTTTTGGCTCAGGTCTAGTTTGAAGACCTAGTTCCTGATTGGCGGCAGCGACAAGAGGATCGAGCTTTTCGCGTTCGGAAGCAGCGCCTCGAGCCATGTCAGGTTTACCCCCTCCTTTTCCTCCAGCGATGGGTCCAAGGTTTTGGATGAGATTTCCGGCTCCGTGACCATTTTCCTTCCCTTCGTTTCCGCAGATGGCTCCCAGGTGGAGTTTGCTGCCGTCGTCGATTACAATAAAGGCGGCCTGGGTGAATTGAATTTTCTTCAAGCCGTTCAGCAGCTCCTGAAGAAGAGCGGGTGATCCTTCAGTGGAGATGACGATATTTCCGGTAATGTTTTTCTCGGCAATAAGAGAGTCGGCCATGCGGGCTGCTCCAGTAGCTTGAGCCTTTTTAAGGGCCTTTTCTGCTTCGATTGCCTGATTTTTCACTTCGAAGGCTAGGGCATTATCGGGAACCAAAAGGGTGGGAGCATCAAGTTTGGCAAGGGACTCGTTGGCCTTCGCTAGCTTCGCTAGGGCTTCGGATTTTTCTGCGGATTCCTTCTCTTGTTGTTCGCCGAGAAAGGCTTCGGCAGCGGGGCCGCAGACGGCTTCGATACGGCGAATTCCGGCTCCAGTAGATCCTTCGGATTTAATTTTGAAGATACCGATGTCAGAAGTTTTTCGGACATGAGTTCCACCGCAGAGTTCCATCGAATAACCGTCGAGAGTTTTGTCACCCCCTCCTATTTGGACAACGCGGACAAGGTCACCATATTTATCACCGAAGAACTGCATGATGTCTTCGCGGTCTTTCACCGTTGAGTGTGGGACTTCAACCCACGAAACCGTATCGTCAGCTTTGATTGCGGAATTAACTCTTTCCTCAATGGCTTCGATTTGTTCTGGAGTGACCGCTTTTGAATTAAAATCAAAGGTCAAGCGATCTGGCGAAACGCTGGACCCCTGTTGGGAAGCGTCGGGTGAGATGACTTTGTGTATAGCCCAGTGGAGGAGGTGGGTGGCGGTGTGGTGAGCTTCGATAGGGGAACGGCGCTCACGATTGATTGTCAGATCTACGGTGTCGCCAACTGCAGGAATATTACCTTCGATTTGGTGAGCGATCGCGGAGCCGATCTGTTGGGTGCTGGTGATGGTGGAATCATTAAGCGTTCCGGTGTCACCTTCCTGTCCGCCCATTTCGGTGAAGAAGACGGTTTTATCGGTGATGACGAGATTGCCGTGAATTTCGAGAACGATTGCCTCGCAGGAGTTTTTTTCGAATCCGAGGAATTCGGTGATAACATCGGTAGAAATCTCAGTCGCACGGACTACCATTTTCTTTTGTGAAGCTCGGGAAAGTTTGCGGGCCTCTTCCATACGGGCTTCGACCGCTTTTTCATCGAGAGTGATGCCTCGCTCACGACAAAGAAGAGCGGTAAGATCGAGGGGGAAGCCAAAGGTGTCGTAGAGTTGGAAGGCATCCTCCGGAGGGAAGACGTTTTCACCAGCGGCCTTCTCAAACTTTTCCATTCCCCGGTCGAGGGTTTTATTGAAAGACTCTTCTTCAAGCGTGAGAGTTTCTTTAATGACTGCGGCTCTGGTTTTGATTTCGGGGAAGACGTGGCTGAATTCCTCGACGAGTGTGTCGACGAGTCTAGGGAGGAAGGGTTCGTTGCCATTGAATCCGAGAGTACGGCCGTATTTGACAGCGCGTCGTAAGATACGGCGTAGGACGTAGTTTCGTCCGGTATTGCCAGGGATTATACTATCGGCGATCGAGAAGCTGAGGGTACGGATATGGTCAGCGATCACTCTGAAAGCGATGGCTTGTTCGAGGGCATCGGATTCCTCGCCGGGGTAGACGTCGACGTATTTTTTGCCGCTGAGTTTTTCGAGCATACGAAAAATTGGCTGGAAGACATCGGTAGCGTAGTTTGTGGGTTTTTTGGAAAAGTCAGTGAAGTTCTTGGTGTTTTGAATGAGTGAGCAGACACGCTCGAACCCCATGCCAGTGTCGACGTGTTTGGAGGGGAGGTCACGGTAAGTGCCGTCTTCTTCAGCGTTGTATTGGATGAAGACTAGGTTCCAGATCTCGATGCAGAGATCGGAATCCATATTTACAAGTTTTCCGCCGGTGTCGCCGTTGGGTGTCATGTCGACATGGAGTTCTGAACAGGGGCCGCACGGCCCGGTATCTCCCATTTTCCAGAAGTTGTCTTCGACGTTCCCATTAACGATGTGGATCTTTGGATCGAGGCCGGCTTTTTCAAAGAAGCCTTTCCAGAGCTGGTAGGCTTCATGATCAAATTCCGAAGGGTCGCCTTCGCTGGGAGCGTAGACAGTCGCGTAGAGCCGGTTGGCTGGAAGTCCCCAGCGTTCGACGACGAGTTCCCAAGCCCATGCGATCGCTTCTTCTTTGAAGTAGTTGCCGAAGGACCAGTTCCCCAGCATTTCAAAAAAGGTGTGGTGGTAGGTGTCATAGCCGACATCCTCAAGGTCGTTGTGTTTGCCGCCGGCACGGATGCATTTCTGGGTGTCGGCAGCGCGTGGAGGATCGTAGGGAGCTTTCTCAGTGCCAAGGAAGTAAGGAACAAACTGATTCATTCCTGCGTTTGTAAAAAGGAGTCCGGGCGACTGTGGCAGAATAGAGGCGGAGGGGACAGTGGTGTGCTGTTTCTCCTTAAAGAAGTCGAGGAAGCTGTTGCGAATCTCTGCCGAAGTCATGACGAGAGCTTTAGGACCACATTTTGAAGGAAGTTGGAAGTCTTTAGAGTAGAGAAGGTAATTTGAGCAAAAAAACGTCGAATGCTAGAGCATTGAGAGCTAGATCTTGAATGCTTGGGACAGGTTAAATCTGATGCAGAGCAGCTCAGGCGTGTTGGGAATGGTGGATCGGGATTTGGGAGATTGTCAAATCAGTTTGGATTTACTAGTTAGAGGGATGTCTGATGAAGCTTCTCCTAGTCTGATCCCGGTTTCCAGTGGGCGATTAATGTCGTTGGATGCTTTTCGGGGGTTTGTGATGTTTTGGATTGTGGGTGGCGAGGCGCTCGCTCATGCGCTGGCGAAGTTAGACGGGGTGCAATCAGAAGTTCTAAATACGGTAATGATTCAGCTAAAACACGTGAGCTGGGAGGGGTTTCGTTTTTATGATCTCATTTTCCCGTCCTTCGTTTTCATTGTTGGAGCTTCGATAGCGTTTTCATTAGGAAAATTACAAGCGTCGAGCAGTCGGCGTGACGCGGTTCGGCGGGTGATTTGGCGGGGGCTTTTGCTTTGGTTGGTCGGGATTATTTATTATGGAGGAATCTCGGGTGGATTAGAAGGGGTGAGGTTGCTAGGTGTCCTACAGCGGATAGGGATTTGCTATTTGGTGACGGGTTTGGTGTTTATCTATTTACCAGTGCGTGGGTTGGTCGCGGCATTTCTGGTTTTGCTTGGCGGGTATTGGGCGCTTTTGTCTTTTGTCGCGGTGCCTGGTCAAGAAGCGGTGAGTTTCGAAGAGGGGCGGAATATAACGAATTGGTTTGATTCAAAATATCTGCCGTTTTTTAAATGGAATGGAACACATGATCCGGAAGGAATCCTTTCCACATTGCCGGCAATCGCAACTTGTCTGCTGGGAGTTTTTACGGGGCTAGTTCTGAAAAACGAGCGGATGGCAGGAGGAAAGAAAGTTCTAACTTTGTTGGGAGTCGGGGTGGCTTTGGTTTTGGCAGGGCATTTATGGGGCGGTTATCATCCGGTCATTAAAAACCTTTGGACTTCCAGCTTTGTGGTTTTGGCAGGTGGTTGGAGTTTGATCTTACTGGCCTTCTTTTATCTGGTAATAGATGTGGTGCGGGTCAAAAAGTGGGCCATGCCGTTTGTGTGGATTGGAATGAATCCGATTGCGATTTATTTGCTCTCGAGCGTCGTGGATTTCACTCAGATTGCGGAGCGGGTTTTGGGCGGTTCGATCGCCGATTGGGCGAATGGAATGGTGTCCGGGCTGGGTGCCCTAGTGGTCGCGGTGGGTGGAATGATCTTGATCCTTTGGTTGTGCCGGACCCTCTACAAACGAAAGATCTTTTTCCGGATTTAGTGAAGATGCGGTTGTGTCCAGAATGTGATTTTCCTATCGATCATTTTAGGATGAACCATTGCCCGAAGTGTGATGGCCCTGCTTCGCGCGAAATCCGAGAGGGGGTCCTAGAGGTGGATGTCGCGCATGCTGGCGAAACGTGGGAGCAGGCGCGGGAAAAAATCGTGAAGGCGCTGGATCAAGCCATTCATTATCGCCACGCAGGTTTAAAAATCGTGCATGGTTACGGTTCGACGTCGGGCCACTCTATCATTGGCCCGCGTGCGACGGCTTTCTTGCGTCATTTGGCCGAGGAGCTGGGAGGAAGGTATGCGAGGGACCGAAACAATCGTGGGGCTTCGATTATTTGGCTAAATCGTTGATGACAAAGCTAGTTCTTCGGGAAGTCGATGCGCATTTGGTCCTCTTCGAAGATGATACGTCCACCACCACGTTTCGTGATTTCTTCTTCCATGGCGGCAAGTTCATCGGCAAAAAGACTTCTCAGGCTCTGAAAGGCATCGTGGGTAAAGAAGAGGAATCCTTGGGGGACGCGGGCGGGGCCGAAGCGACCGCCAGCGGCAAGGAGATTCCAGATGCGACCGCCATCTTCGTAGATGTAAGTTGTGAAGGAGCCGTCTTCTTTTTTCTTACGTTCAATGCGGATGAATTTGGAAACGGTTTGGGGGTGGCCCTTGATTTCGCGTTCAATAATAATCTCTGCGCGACCGCCTTCCTCTTCATCAAAGCGGACCCAGACCCCTTTAATTTTGACGTGGTCTGCAAGGAGTCCTTCTTGACGGGCTTTCAGTTTGTCTGCGAGCCAACTGTTGAGCTGGCGCTCGGTAATGGTGACGCTCTCGGTGCGATCTTTCGCAGCCTCTTCAATGAGGCTGGGAACGCTAGATGGATTCTTGGTGCGATCGTCCTCCAAGCGTCCCTTGATGTCGGAGAGGTCCTGCGATTGGAAGCCAAGGTAGATTCCGTAGCCAAGCGCCCCGACGAGAGAAAGAGTGAAAAGGATGAAATAGCGCTTCATGACCAAACAGTGAAGAGGTTGCGAGAGGCAGAGCCAACCATGAAATTAACGAATTTTAGGAGCGACAGAAGGCCCCACTTGGTATGCGTATCGTCCTCGGGGCGAGGTTTTCGGATTATCGAGTTTAGTCGGAGGATTTGGCAGGCTTTGATTCCTTTTTCTCAGGCTTTGATGAACCAGATTCGGAGGCTTTTTTCTCGCCGGCTTTGTAAGAGTCTGATCGGTAGTCGGTCTCGTAAAATCCTGATCCTTTAAAGATGATGCCTGCCCCAGTTCCAAGGAGGCGTTTGATCTGACCGCTGCAGTCTGCTTGGGGGCAGTCAGTGAGTTTGTCGTCATTCATGCTCTGAAAGACCTCAAAGACGTGATCGCATTGTTTGCACCGATAGTCGTAATTTGGCATGATGTAGGTTTGTTACGCGGATTCTTCTGGAAAGTTTTCGAGTCCCCACCCACTTTGACCGATCTCATCGGCCAATTCCTTAAATTCGGCAAGTTCGGCGTTGGTGAAAAGAAGTCCGCCAGCAGCGTCGCTACGCTTACGAAAGCCGGCTTCAATTTGTCCAGGAAGGAGGCATTTTTCGTTTCCGTGACCTAGGATGTCATCGAGGACGGCTTTCATGTTGGCCGATTGGTTGCCGTGAACGAACGCTCCGCTGGACCAAGCATCTGGGTGAATGACCTGAAAGTAGAAACAGGACGTGGTTTTGGCGCCTTTGCGCCCCCGTTCAGTGGGGAGGTTGCCGCCGATGAATCCGCCGACGAGTTCGTTAATGAGAGCCATGCCATAACCCTTGTGTGCTCCAAAGGGGAGGAGGGAGGCAACTTCATTTGGGTCAGTAGTTTCGTTGCCATCTTTGTCAACGGCGGCTCCGGGAGGGAGGGGCTTGCCTTCGCGCTTCAGTTGCTGGACGCGGCCCATGGCAACGGTCGAAGTGGCCCAATCAATGACGATTGGGAATCCATTGGCATCCTGGGTCGGGAATCCCCACGAGTGAGGGTTGGTGCCAAGAGTCGGATGCTTGCCAAAGAAAGGAACGACTTCGGCTAGCGTAGAGGTGCAATTGGTGTAAGCGATGTAGCCTTTTTCGGCAGCCTTCATAACATATCCGCCGCCCCAGAGGTAATGGAAGGCATTGTCGATCGCGACCTGACCAACGCCAAATTCATCGGCCATTTCGATGCAGCGATCGATCGCTGCTACGGCAACAGCCTGGCCTAATTTCTTGTGGGCATTCCAGACTTCAGAAGCCTTAAAGCGATCATTGACGACTTCGATTTCTGCACCAGGAACGCAGCCACCAGTGGCAGAACCAAAAAGGTGGTCGAGGTGAAGAGCTTTGAGGGCATTATGGGTTCGGATTCCGTGGCGAGCGGCTTCCTGGCAAACTGATGCGGCAACCGAAGATTCTTCTGCCGTGTAACCTCTCGCCTGATAGGCTGCAGCGACTAAATCATCGTGTTGCTTAGTTGGGACTACCTGAAATTCGCTCATTTGTATGACGGGTTTTGTCGCGCGAGAGACTGGCTTTTTTCGCCGAGATGGCAAGTGCCAAGCGTTGGATTCTGGTGATGGTGGTTTCTGAATTGATGAATTCGTACCCGCCCGAAGCTCCGGAGCTTAAAGGCCATTTTCCAGATTTACTACTTCACGCGTGGGCGGAAGTTGGCTTTGGTTTTCACGCTGGTGGTGGTTCGCATTTTGCTCTTCCACTCCGGTGGCTTTTCTTTGAGAACCGTATCGTCGCCGTAGCCTTTTTGGAGTTTGAGGAGTTGTTTGCGGACATCGTCGATAAGCTCTTTTTTCTCGGGGTTACCATAAAGGTTTTTGAGCTCATCAGGGTCGGTTTTGAGGTCGTAGAATTCCCACTCTCCAAATTCGTAAAAGTTGATGAGTTTGTAGCGTTCGGTGCGGATGCCGTTGTGGCGGGGGACCTGATGGTAGGAAGGATACTCGTAGTAGTGGTAGTAGATGGATTTACGCCAGTCGTTGGGCTTGTTGCCTTTGAGCAGTGGGACGAGGGAAGTGCCTTGCATGTCGCTGGGTGTTTTTGCCCCGGCCATCTCGAGAAAGGTTTGTGCGTAGTCGAGGTTTTGAACGAGATCGGTATTGCGTGAGCCGGGTTTAATAACACCAGGCCAAGAAATAATGAGAGGCATCTTTAAAGATTCTTCGTACATCCAACGTTTGTCGTACCAACCGTGATCGCCAATATAGAACCCTTGATCAGAAGAGTAAACGAAGACCGTGTTATCAGCGAGACCTTGGTCTTCCAGCGCTTTGCGGAGGCGTGCTAAGTTCTCGTCGACGCCCTTGATAGCGCGGAGGTAGTTTTTGGCATAGCGCTGAAACTTCCAGCGGACGAGGTCACGACCGGTAAGTTTGGCTTCGCGGAAAGCCTTATCCTTAGGGCCGTATGCGGCGCGCCAAGTTTTCAGCTGTTCCGGGGTCATGCGTTTCATGTTTAGGTAGGCGGAGCGATCCTGGCTTGGAAGGCGCTGTTTTGGGAAGTCGAGGCCTGGGGTGAGGTCGGTGAAGAGGTCGTGGTCGAGATACATGTGACGATCAATTTCCATTTCTTGGTGCTGGGCTGGGATGCGCCCTTCGTATTGGTCGAAGAGGGTTTTGGGTTCGGGAATCGTGATGTCATCATAGAGATGAAGGTGGCGCAGAGCTGGCATCCAAGTGCGGTGCGGGGCCTTGTGCTGGCACATAAGCATGAAGGGTTTGCCGAGTTCCTTGGATTCCTTGATGAAGTCGATGGCCATGTCAGTGACGATGTCGGTGCAGTAGCCATTCATGATTTTTCGCCCTTTTGGCGTGATCATGGCCGGGTTGTAATAGTCGCCCTGACCTGGAAGGACGGCCCATGAGTCGAAGCCTTGAGGTTTTCCCTTGAGGTGGGATTTGCCGTAAAGCGCAGTGTGATACCCGGCGGCTCGGAGAATTTTCGGGAAGATTTGTTGGTTCCAATCAAAGGAGTTTCCGTTGTTCATGAAGCCATTTTTATGGCTGTGCTTTCCGCTCATGATGACGGCGCGAGAGGGCCCGCAAATGGAGTTTGTGCAGAAGGAATTCTCAAAGAGCATGCCGTCGTCGGCAAGCTTGTCGATTTCGGGGGTTGGGTTTACCGATTTGAGCCAGCCATTATAAGCGCCTATGGCGTGAGGAGCATGGTCATCGGTGAAGAAAAAGACGATATTGGGCCGCTTTTTCTCTGCGAGGGCGGTGAAGGGGAATAGGAGAAGAAGGAAAAGCTTCATTCGCAGACGTTAGCGAAGAGGGAAAGACTTGTCCAGCGAGGGAGGCGTGATTGACTACTTTAAGCGATGGCGAAGGTATTTGTTTCAGGTTGTTATGATATTCTACATGCGGGGCATTTACAGTTTTTTGAGGAGGCCCGGGCTTTGGGTGATCACTTGACAGTTTCGTTCGCAAATGAGGATATTTTATGGAAGCATAAGGGGCGCAGGCCTTCGTTACCGGATGATCATAAGGTGGAGCTTTTACGGTCTCTGGTGATGGTAGACCGCGTAGTTGCTGGGAATGGAGAACGACAGGGCTTGGATTTTGAGCCAGTTTTTCGCGAGCTTAAGCCGGATATTTTGGCGGTTACGGAGGATGATCAATATGGGGCAATCAAAGAGAGACTGTGTGAGGAATTGGGTTGTCGGTATGTCCGCCTTCCGAAGACTCCTCCAAAGTTTGAGCCAATTTCGACGACCGCTATTGTAAATCGGATTGGTGGGGTGGCGGAGGCTCCTCTGCGTGTTGACTTTGGTGGTGGCTGGCTGGATGTGCCGAAGTATGCTCGGAAGGGCGGTTTTATTGTGAACTGCGCGATTTCACCGAAAGTAAGTTTGCACGATTGGCCCTATGAGCAGAAGGCGGGGCTGGGGGGGAGCGGAGCTTGGGCCTTGTTGAATGGCAAAGATTCGGTGCAGTCCGAGCTAGATTTGGGCGTAGGTTGGCAGGATCCAGCAGTGATCCGCGAAACTGGGATTTGTGTCTGGAAGAGTGGCGAAAGGCCGAGGCTGGATTTGAAACGAGATGGATCGTTTCTGGCTGGATGCATGGGTTTGCTCTGGACTAGAAAGCAACACGATACGCCGGGTTCGGTGGGTTTTGAACGGGATTACGATTTGATTGAGCGCGCGGGAGCCGTAGCTCGAGAGGCCGTGATGGCCGAGTCGGTTGCCAAGCTAGCTGAGGCGGTTTTGATGTCTTATTCCGCCCAGTTGGGAGAGGGCATGGAAGTGTTGCCTGAAATTCTAGGCAGCGTGGCTCGGAAATATTGCGGGGGTGGCCATGGTGGTTACGCGCTCTACCTTTTCCCTTCCCGGGAAGCAAGGGATGCAGCACCCGGCCTCGTCGCAGTCGAGCCGTATTACAGCTAGTGGGGGCGCTGAAGGGCCATTGTTCCTTTGTCACTATTGCCTTGGAAGCGACACTCAAATTGTGTCGGGCCGACTCGTCCTTTGATACGATAGGTGCCGAAGTTGTTGGGCAAAGCCATTGAGTGGTTCAAGGAAAGGGCTCCATCTTCCTGTGTGGTTGTGATGGGGTGGGTATAATCCCCGAATTGCAGTAAGCCCCAACCAGCACGGTAGCGGAAGTTGTAGGTTTCGGGTGAGGCCTCATCCTTTGTAATCATACACCAGAGCGGACCATGATGCCCGTTGACTTCGCTTTTCCAGGTTCCCTTCCAAGGGCCGGTGGGAGTGGTCTTGAGCTTGGCTGAGCGAAACTCGGTTGTAGATGCTTTAAACTCTCGCTGGTAGCTGGAGCATGACGCCAACAGAAGAGAGGCGAAGATGGCAAGCCAGAGAGGTTTCATCGTGCTAGAGACAAATACGTTTGAAGAGTTCGTTGAGTGGGAGCTGCATCCCAATGTAAAAATCACCAAAGTCAGCGAAGCGGGCGGAGACTTCATCGAAGCGCATTTCGTAAACGATGTTTTTAATTTCAATAGTGTCCTTGGCTAGGAGTGTGACGCCCCATTCATGCTCATCAAGTCCGGTGGAGCCGGTTATGAGCTGGAGGATTTTTCCAGAATATTTGCGACCGGTGGTGGCGTGGCCCTTCATGAGCTTGGCACGTGCGGCATGATCAAGGGAATACCAATTGTAGTGATCGCTTGGCGCGCGGCGCTTGGACATCGGGTAAAAACAGATCGCGGGCCAATCGGGGAGAACTGGATAGAGGCGGTGCTGAAGGTAGTGCTTCATGCGTTCGTCGAATTCCTTGAGGGCGGCTTCGTATTCTTCACTGCCTTCGGTCATACCCTGTTCCCCGACAAGGGTGTCTTTACCGTATTGCTCGGATGTGGTGGTGTATTCTGAGCGCTCGGTTTGAGAGAGGTAGGAATAGGTAGGGGTTAGGACGTCGGGTCCCAAGGCGAGAGTGAGACGCTTTTCAAAATGAGTGGCGTCATGCAAGTCGGGGGTGAGGAGCATGAAGCCTAGATCGGCCTTTGGAGTGGCTACGGCGAAGACGAGGAGTTGAGTGTCCTTGTGTGAGCGGATCTCCTGGACCAATTCGCTGAGTTCGGTTTTGGCCTGGCGTTGCTCGGCTTCGGATAAAAGTGACCACTGGCTGTGATCGATGGAATAGTAAAGATGCATGACGTGCCAGCCTTCGACGGGCACGAGGGGAGTTGGGTTATCGGACATGAATTTTTATTTTTCTTTGCGGTTCGCTTCGATACGGGTCTTGACGATGGGTTCGGCCCCGTTGGCGCTTTCGACAATGGCGAGGGTCCAGGGAGCGATGTCTTGGTTGACGTAAGGATTGATCGTGGTGGGATTGGTAAATCCGTCAGTGGCGTATACCAAGGCCTCATTCGAGCCATTTTCAAATTTACCGTTACTTACGGAAAGATTGAGAATGTCGCCGATCAGTTGGTCTTCACCATCGCGGAAGCTCACTTGCAAGGTAGATGTTTCTCCTCCACTAATTTTGATGGAGGCACAGGGGATGAGGCGGGCTTCAACCACCACGCCAACGTCGGGATCACCACCGTCGCGGACGGGCTCACGCCACCACGTCTCAACGCTTTCAATGGTGACGGACTCGCCCTGAATCGGAAAGTCTTCCTTGTATTCTGCGAGATTACCATTTGGAGCAGCGCCGACATAGGTGTAACCTCCCCAGACCATAAGACCGACTAAAACAGCCAAAAGCGAGCCAATGAATATTTTTTCGATCTCGGTTGTGGGGGTTGCTTCTCGGCCAGTCTCTTTAGCCCGATATCGTCTTGGCGTAGGCGTTGTCTCAGGAGGGTCGGTCTCTTGGGGAGGAAGAGCGGGTGGGAGTGGATCATCGCCTAGGTCGCTCAAAATTTCTTCCAGCGGGGCTGCTGGAGTGTCTTGAGCGGATGCCGAATCGGTTGACTGCTGTTTTGGCTGGCTTGATTCTTTTGCCTCATCGGGATCGAGATCGTCGTCACCAAGGTCCCAAAAGTCATTTTGAGGCTCATTTTGGGGTTCGGTGGGCTGATTTTGCATGATTGGTGCCAAGAGAGATAGTCACCGCGGCGGATCATTGCAACCCGTGAATCATGTTCGGAAAAAGTGATTGCACTTTGCGATCAGAGATAGAACATTTGCCGCACCAAGCCATGGCTGATCTTGAAGACAAAAACCCCGAAAGTGTTGCAGGAAAATTCTACGTCGATTCTCAGTGCATCGATTGCGATCTCTGCCGCGAAACCGCACCAGATAATTTCCAGCGTTCCGACGACGAAGGATATTCCTACGTTTATAAACAGGCTGAGAATGACGAGGAAGTCGCTCTTTGCATGGAAGCCCTCGAAGGTTGCCCGGTCGAAGCGATCGGTGATGACGGCGAGGATTCCTAAACCGAGCCATGGGACGGAAGCCTAGCACCGGGAAAGAGAAATTAATTTCCCGGAAGAATATGCGGGCTGACGTCGTTGGTCAATGGGTTGGCGCTTCCCGACCGCTGAACCTCGAAAAGAATATCAGCGAAGCTGGGGCGCACATTGAGGCGATTCTTGAATCTATCGGCGTTCAAGGAGGGCTAGACGAGGATCGTGTCAAAGAGGCGTGGTCTGTGCTGGCCGGGGATTTAATCGCAAAGCAAACGGAACCGGTCTCGCTTCGGAAGGGCTGCCTTACTCTCAAAGTGTTGCAGCCAGCAATGCGTTATCACCTTGAGCAACTTAAGCCAGGCCTACTGCGCAAACTCCAAAGCGAGCTGGGGGCTGAAAATGTTACTTCTCTCCGGCTTACTATCGGTTAAAATTTAGAGATTTATGAAATATCGTTCGCTCCTTTTTGATTGGTCGGGAACCTTAGTCGATGATCTTCCTCCAACGCTTTACGCGACCAACATGGTATTGGGTGAGCACAATGTGCCTACGCTTAGTCGCGAGGAATTCCGCCAGCGTTTCCGGCTTCCGTATCCCGAATTTTATGAAGAGGTGCTACCCGGTGTTCCTATTGAAACTTTAGAGGATACATTTCGCACTTCGTTCAATTCATCGCCAAAAGGTGTGACCGTTTTACCTCATGCCCGTGAGATGCTCGATTGGTGTCGTGATCAAGAGATTCGCTGTTTCGTTCTCTCCAGCATGGACGAGGGGCTTTTTACAGAGCAGGCGCATGAATTTGGTCTACATAGCCATTTTGAGGCAATTTACGCTGGGGTGATTGATAAGCGCGAGCGGATTGGCGACATTTTAAAATCGCACGATTTATCAGTTGCCGACACTGCTTTCGTAGGGGATATGGTCCACGACGTCGATACTGCAAAACATGGAGGGATTGCGTCGGTCGCGGTGGCCACGGGGTATGACCCGGTCGAGCGGCTAGCGCAAAGCGGCCCTCATCATTTCTTTGATCACCTCGGAGATTTCCGTCAGTGGCTGGAGAATTCCATAATTCAACCTACGGTGGGCTTATGAAGGATCAGATCGTGATTCGAGGTCTGGAATTGTTGACGCATATTGGTGTGCCGGCCGAGGAGCGGGCCGAGGCTCAAAAGTTGCGCGTTCATCTCACGCTTGAAGTGATTCGTTTTCCGGAGATTGATGGTATTGATGGTACTGTTGACTACAAGGCGGTCGCGGATCGTGTTCGTGAATCGGCTGCCGAAAAAGAGCGTAATCTCATTGAGACTCTGGCGCAGGACATTGCCGCAGTAGTGCTGGGCGAATTCGAGGTCAGCAAGGTTCGTGTCGAGGTTGAAAAATTCATTTTGCCGGAAACCGATTGGGTTGGCGTGATCCTGGAACGATCTTGTTCAGAGATAAATTGAACATGTGTTGCTCTGGTTTGTCTTTAAGATTGTGTCGGATGATTCTTCACCGGACCCCATAAAATAGATGTCTTCCGAGTTTGAGAATGAATCTCCCACCGATGCGGATGAAGTGCTCGTGTCCCGCGCTCAGAGTGGTGATACTTTAGCTTTTGATCAGCTAGTCGTTCGTTACAGTCCGCGACTCTACGGGATGATTTATCACATGACCTCAAACAAAGAGGATGCGAACGATCTCACGCAGGATGTTTTTGCGAAAGCCTACCGATCTCTTAATCGTTTTCGCGGACGATCATCCTTCTACACGTGGATCTATGCAATCGGGACGAATATGACTTTGAATTTTCTCAAGAAGCGCAACCGCAGGGCTGCGTGGAGTCTCGATAACCTTGATTCGGGAATTCAGAATGATGAGGCGATGGTCGATTTAGCACATGCTGCGAATCCCCGTCACCAAAGCGATTTGAACGAACTTCAAAAAAAATTGAACGAAGCGATGCAATCGCTTTCTAATGCCCATAGAGCGGTCGTTACGATGTTTGATATCCAAGGAATTCCTCATGCCGAAATTAGCAAAATTCTAAAAGTATCGGAAGGAACCGTTCGTTCGAGGCTTTTCTATGCGCACCGGCAATTGCAGGGGCATTTGGAAGAGTTCATCAAATAATATCCCCCCTTATGAACGAGCCAGAAAAACAGGTCCAAAAACTCATCCGCCTCAAGCGGTTTGAGGAACCTCGGGATGGGTATTTTGAGGATTTTCTTAAGGAATTCCAGAGCCGTCGGAATGAGAGAGAAACTTCCAAGGGGTTTTTGAATTCCCGGGTGTCTGGTGGAGCGGGCAATCGTAAATGGTTTATTGGAGCAGGGATGGCTTACGCCGCCTTATTGGCAGTTGTTCTGATGTGGCCTAATGGACCTGAAGCCAAGCAAGACGCCTCGAGGCAACCAATTATCTTTGAACCGAAGCAACCGGTGAGGAATTCTGTGACATCTCCCAAAGCCCCTGTTTCGATTCCTCGGCCCTGATTTGGGTAATCGGGTGGCTTGCTCTCATCGGCAATGGCATGTCAGGATCCCGCGTATGCCAACGCATGCTGCCACCCTTTCAGTCCGTTCCTCCGGAAAAGGAACATATGAGATTACTCGCCAAATAGAGAATATCATCGCCGAAGCGGGAATTACTACTGGAACGGCGACGGTTTTCGTGCAGCACACCAGCGCAAGCCTCGTCATTATGGAGAATGCTGACCCGAGCGCGCGGACCGATCTTCATGCTTTTTTTGACCACCTTGTTCCCGAGGATACACCGTATTTTGTCCATACTTATGAAGGTCCCGATGATATGCCTTCCCACATTCGTATGGCTCTCACTCGCACCAGCGAAGTAATTCCAGTGATAAATGGTCAAATGACCCTTGGCACCTGGCAGGGGCTTTTTCTTTTTGAACATCGGAATCAACCTCACTCGCGCCGAATCGTGGTGATGGTTCAAGGTGAATAGATTCACGACTGCGGGAAGGAGCGAGAAACTTGATTTGCGATTCTAGAGGGTAGATGTCTTTTAGCTTGAGCTTGGAGATTTTAAAAAAGCTTACTTATTTGGGGGTCATTTTTTGGATTGATAACTCGTTTCAAAACTGGGCGTAATTATGACCGGTAAATGGAAATCGGTTCGATTTGACCCCGATATCGTTATGATGACTCGTAGAAAAACCCTTCAGAGCTTAGCCGCTGGCTTCGGTGCCTCGCTTGGTTCCACCGTGCTGCCTTCATTCGGCAATGGTAATAAATTGATTTCGTCCGCATCAGGTGGCCCGAAAAGGGTGATCTTTTTCATGCAGAATCAAGGCTTTGAGCCCGGAACCTGTATTCCTGACGGAATGGGACATAGCGGCTCCCTCGCGAAGGCGAAGTTGCCTGAGCCAATTTCGGCGTTAGAGCCGTTTAAAGACCGCTTGCATATCATTAGTGGTCTGCATGGAATTCATACTAGTCCATCGCACAGTGCCTTCTTTGGTGCCTTGGGTGGATATCGTGGTAGCGATGGAGTGCCACCTAGTGCTTCAACGATTGATTATGAGCTGAGTAAGGCTCTGCCTGACACCTTGTTGCCTCATTTGTGTATCGGGATGGACTCGCTGGAGAACATGAAGACCAAGCCAACTGTTGCAAACCTTTCGGCGAGCGGAGCTGGGCAGCCCATCTTCATGCATTCGAATCCGAACCATCTTTACCAGACTCTTTACGGAGGGATTTCCAAAGGTGAGATCCGCAAGCAGCATGAGGCGCGGTCCGGAATGTTGGAGAGAATTGGCCAGTTGGCGGCTGCAAAGGGGGGCGCTTTGCCGCTGTCGGATAAGCAACGCTACGGTGAGTTTGTGGGAGGATTTGAAGATATGAACGGGTTGCGTGAGCGGCTCGGAAAGGTTTCTGATCACCTGCGAAATTTTGCGCCTAAGGTGGATGCCCGCTATTCCTCACCGGAGTTTGAAACCGACTGGCACGATGTCCTTTTAGACTTGGGAATTTCTTCCCTCAAATCTGGCATCACCAACGTTCTCACAATTGGATCTGGGCGGGGTGAGATTTTCGGATCTTGGAAAGGATTGGGGGTTGAGAAGCAGGGGCACAATCTGGGGCATATGACTCAGAAGGATAATCCGATTTGGATCAAGATCCGCCAGTATAACTCACGGATGTTGGTCAAGATTATGGAAGAGCTAGAAAGCGTGCCAGAGGGAAGCGGCACGATGATGGATAATACTTTGATTGTTTACACCAGTAATAATGCTGACAAACAGCATACGAATGGTGCAAACTGGCCGGTTATGCTCCTTGGGAATTGTGACGGGATCTTTAAGTCGGGCTGCTTTACACATGTTGAGGGTAAGCGTCCGATCAATACACTTTACTCCACCATTCTTGGTTCAGTGGGAGTATCGTGTGATCGCTTTAACATGAGCGAAAAAATGGCGAAGAAATTCGACTCAGGTAGCGGTCCCTTGAAAGAAATCTTGGCTTAAAAGATGAGTATGATTTTGCGTGGAGTGGTATGCGCGCTCGGCGTGGGAATTGGCTGGGCGAAACCCTACATTCCCGGCGAGCCGGTGAAGCTTGGTTTTAAGGACTTTGCGGCGGAGTTTCTCGACTACCATTGTGTGGAGTGCCATGACGAAGCGACGAAGAAGGGTGATTTGTCGCTTGAGGATTTGGGGCCGGTCGACGAAACCAATGCGGCTTTATGGAAATCGATTTGGGCGCAGGTTTCGCTGAGAGAAATGCCGCCGAAGAAAAAGGAACAGCCAAAGGTGATCGAGCGGCTGAAATTTTCAGATTGGATTGTCGATGAGCTTCAGCGGGTCATGAAGGATAAGGGCGAATTCCAAGCTCATCTTGATCCTCACAAGGGTAATTTTTTGGATCACGATCTCTTGTTTGGTAAGCTGCCGGATGGGATCGAGTTGGCGCCACCGGCCTCTCCAAAACGGATTTGGCGGGTCACTCCGCAGGAGCACATCACGCGGCTCAATGAGTTGATCAATACCGAGCCAGAGTATGACCCTGAAAAGCCCGGAATACGGACGCGCGGTGATACGGTGCCGACAAACCATGGAGGTGAGTTGAAGCTCTACTTTGGTGCCGATCGTATTATCAAATGGCAGGGTGGAACCGTCGCCTATGCGACTTCTGTAAAGAGTGTTCCAGTAGTGCTCTCTTCAGCAAGGAAGCATGGCTTTGAGAACTATCCAAATTTTCACACCGTCAATAGTGCCGAGGCGACGCAAATTCTAGGGAAAGCTGAAGACATTCTCCGCTATATGGCTTATGGCCCATTGAGTATCGCAAATCCAGAGCAGATCACTGATGATCCCGCAACTTATGAGAAGATAAGACCGAAGGGCGATCTTCGCGGACTGCCGACGGCCTTGGTCTACAGCACAAAAGTAAAGCGTCCGCTGACGCCGGTTTATGAAGTGATGAAGGCCTCGCAACTCACGGAGGATCTTTTACTCAGAGCGGTTAATTATGTTTTCGAAGCAGTGACCTTTCGTCCTCCGACCGAGAAGGAGTTGGAGCAATATTTGCTGGTCACAAGTGAAGCGATCGAGAAAGTCGGAAAGGAAGACGGTGTTTTTATCGGGCTTTCGGCGATCTTCCTTGATCGCGATGCCTTGTTTCGTCCGGAACTAGGGGTGAGTGGAAAGCCATCAAAAGATGGTCGAGTGATGTTGCAGGACTGGGAGTTGGGTTTGGCCGTCAATCATGCGCTGTCCTATATTAAACCGGATGAGCAACTTCGGGAGTCGATTGTGGAGGGTCGGATGCGAACCAGAGCAGATGTAAAGCGTGAGGTCACTCGGATGTTGATGGATAATAGCTTTCGTAAGCCCCGGATCTTGCGCTTCTTCCGTGATTACTTTGATCACGATCTGGGTGGATACATTTGTAAGGACGACAAGGCCTTGGCCGCAACCGGAGTTTCGGGTCGCGGGAGTAATCACTACCGGGCTATGTTTGATGCCACCGCGAGTACAGATCGACTTATCGAGCTCATTCTTGAGGAGGATAAAGAGGTCTTGAAAGAGCTTTTGACGACCCAAAAAGTGGTGGCAACCCGAAGTGACAGCAAGTATTTTGGGGGCCTAAAAACGAGGGAGGAGAGAAATGCCGCTATTGCAGAGCAAAAGAAGGCCGATAAGCTTGCTAAGGAGAAAGCGGCTGCTGATTTGGAGGCTCTGAAGGAAGAGCTAACGGTATTGGACGCTAAGATTAAGGTCGCCAAAGATGGGCAGACGAAAAAGGGTTTGGACCGCGAGAAAAAGAAATTGGAAGGAGCGAAGAAGAAAGCGCAGAATATCGTCAAAAAGGGGGCTGGAACGAGGGGGAATCCTGCGCTGAAGGAGGCTAAAATATCGGGGCCAAAGATTTTTGCACGGGTGAGCCATCGTTCTTTTGGAAATGGTTCAATGAAGCCAGAACGAACTTTAGCGACTGCCCCCAAGGGCGAGCGGATGGGGATTTTGACTCATCCTTCGTGGTTGGTGTCGCATTCCGATGCGATGGACAATCACGCGATCTTGCGCGGCCGCTGGATACGGGAACGACTTTTGGGTGGGGGTATTCCTGATGTCCCAATCACGGTGGATGCGATGTTGCCGGATCAGCCAAACACAACACTGCGATCCCGGATGCACGTGACGCGTGAGACCTACTGCTGGACTTGCCATGAAAAAATGGACCCGCTCGGTCTTCCCTTTGAGATGTTTAATCATGCGGGCTTACACCGGACCACAGAGTTGGGGAAGCCGGTCGATACCAGCGGTGTGATTGTGGATTCGGGTGATCCGAAATTGGATGGTCCGGTGGAGAACGCACTCGATCTCATCAAAAAACTTTCAGAGAGCGAGCGGGTCGAGCAGGTCTTTATTCGTCATGCCTTTCGTTATTGGATGGGGCGAAATGAAACTCTCAATGATGCGCCAGTTTTGCAGGAAGCGCACCGGGTTTATCGTAAGAGCGGAGGAAGCATGAAGGCTTTGATTGCCTCGCTGGTGACTTCCGATGCTTTCCTCTACCGGAGGTAGTCTAACGACTTTTTTGGCTGTCGATTATTTCAAGCCAACTTTGAAGTTTTCTCAAGAACCATGGGGAACCTCAGGGGTAATGAAATTAAAAAACCTAATTCTTATAGCATAGGACGGGTGCTTTAGAAGTGTGGCTATAATTTAGGAGGTGCCCAGTTTGGGATGCCTTTTCCGACGAGCTGCTTTTGGTAATCCACCCGGAAGGGCTGGGTTGGTGACATGGGGGTGGTTTCGTTGACCATGAGAGGACGGGCTTCTTTCCAGAATTTGTCATAGGCAGCGCGCATTTTTTCCACGACTTCGGGGTGCTTGGCGGCGATGTCGTTCTTTTGGCCAGGGTCTGCGAGCATGTCGAAGAGTTGTTTGTCAACGAGGCGGTATTGGTGGCTGCGGACGGCGAAGTTCTTCCATTGGTGCTTGCTTGGTTCGGATCCGGTAGGCCAGCGGGCCTTGTTTGTGAAGAGGTAGCGGTCGGGCCAGGCTGATTTGGGATCCTTGAGGAGGTGGAGGAAGCTGCGGCCTCCAACTTGTTTTTCGGGGATTGTGGCTCCGGCGAGTTCGACGAGGGTGGGGTAGAGATCGATGTGGGCGGCGACGTTCGAGATGTCGCGGCCGGCTTCGAGGGTTCCTTTCCAACGGATGAAAAAGGGAACGCGGACTCCGCCTTCGTCGGCGCTGCCTTTGAGGCCTTTTTGGCCGGCGTTGAACATCATCATGGCTTTGCCGTTTTTGTCTTCGCCGAGGGGCTTGCCGGTGCGGCCGGAGCCTCCGCCGGTCATACCATTGTCGGACATAAAGATGAGGATAGTGTTTTCCTCAAGGTCCCATTCGGCGAGCTTGGTCATGAGCCGCCCTATGTTTTCGTCGATGTTTTCGATCATACCATAGAAGCCGGCGGTCTTGGCGGAGAAACCGAGGTCGGTGAGGCGTTTGGTATTGGAAGGCGGCGCGATGAAGGGGCCGTGGGGTGCGTTGGTGGTGATGTAGGTGAAAAAGGGTTTTTTTTCTTTTTGGGCCTCTTTCATCCAACCCATGGCGGCGGTAAAAAAGAGGTCGGTGCAGTAGCCTTTGGTTTTCACGAAGGAGCCGTTGTGGCGAATGGTGGGATCGAAGTATTTGTTGCCGGGGACGTCGGCGCAGGAGCATTTGTAACTCTGCCCAATGCCACCGGCGCCGTGGATGAAGGCTTCATCGAACCCGCGCTTATGGGGTTGGTAGGCTTCCTCATCGCCGAGGTGCCACTTGCCAAAAATTCCGGAAGTATAGCCAGCCGTTTTCAGAACTTGGGGAAGTATCGTGGCATCAAGCGCCATGCGCTCGCGTTCGAGAATGGTGTGTGTGATGCCATTCTTGAGCGGATGGCGTCCCGTCATGAGAGCGGAGCGGGTGGGTGAGCAGGTGGGGCTGACGAGAAAGCGGGTGAGGCGGGTACTTTGATCGTAGAGCTTGTCGAGGTTGGGAGTCTTGATCCACGGGTGACCGTGACGGCCAACCGGCCCGTATCCTTGGTCGTCGGTCATGACGAGAATGATGTTGGGTTTGTCGGCAGCAGCGAGGAGGCCGGGGAGGAGAAGGGTGAGAAGCAGTAGGAGACTTCGGGTCATAGAAACATCTTACCGGAATAATTCGGTGGATCTTTCCCCCCTTTTGGGTAGATCGAGGTTGTGAAGTTTATAACCTCGATCATCTTTACGCTGTTAGCCGCTGCATTTTCGGCCGATGACGTGAAGGTTTCTGATTGGAGAGTTGAACTTCTTGGGGAGGAAGGAATCGGATCATCGGTGGAAGAATTACAAAAGTCGTTGACTGCGGTGCCGGAGGTGACCAACGAGCTAGATGATGCTTTGGAGATGCTCGCTTCGCAGGATTTCGATGAAAGAGAGGGGGGGCGTAAGAAATTGATGAGCGGTGGTGAGGATGCCTTGAAGTGGTTGCTAGAGATAGAGCCGTCCGAGGATCCCGAGTTGAGGCGTCGGGTTCTGAGTGTGATTGAAGAGCTAGGACTAGTTTTTCGCAAAGACCGCGAAGTTGCCGTTGAGCATGCGGTGAAGTCATTACTAGCGGAAGGTTTGGAAGGACGTGAAAAGTCAGCGGATACGGGAGGAATGTTTTTCGAATGGTTTGGTGAGGGCGATGAGAAGCTCAGGGAAGACTATCGTCAATTTCGTTTTGAGACTTCATCAAAACGTGCAGGTAAGGTCGAAGGAACGCGGCTGATCTTTGCGGGAAAAGCGGGACAAGATGGTGACCAACGATTGATTTTGGAATCGAAGACTTGGCCGGGGGAGATTGAGTTTGGCGACCGTTTCCGGGTTTCTGTGATCCTAGGAGGTGAAGATGTTTCACCCGGCGCCTGGCACATGGGGATCACGATCGGGAGAATCCGGACGCTGTTCCACCCGGGAATGCAGGGTGGCTCGTTTCGATTTGAGCGAATCGATAATCACAGACATCTCAGTGGCACGAAAGGGGTTGGATTTGAGCCTTTGGGGGATAGCCGACAGCGGATGTCGATTGATGTAACGAAGATGCTGGGTGGTCATGTGCGGCTAGATGTTTTGCTGGAGCAATTGGGAGAGGGTGGGCGAACTTTTCAGAGCTCTATCACGGTGGATGTAGAAGATATTGGTGATCTCAGCGAAGTGAGTCTAGATCGTAGCGGGAGATCAGGTGGGAAAGCTTACTTTCGCGATTTCATGATCAGTCTTAATCATTGAAGATTGAGGGTTAGGGTAGTTCTCACAGTGTCGTGATTCACGAGCTTCCTTTTTTACTCTCTTCGAAGAGTTTCTATTGAACGAGAGGCTGTTGAAATTTATCACTCCCAAGTGACTAAATTATTTTTGCTAGGATGTTATCTTACGCTTTCGTGCCTAATTCGGGCTGAGGAAAAGAAGCCCAACTTTGTGTTTCTTTTGGTGGATGATTTAGGCTGGGGCGACTTCGGGTGTTACGGTGCAGAGTTTTATGAGACACCTCACATCGACAAGTTGGCGAAGGATGGGATGCTTTTTACGAATGCGTATTCGGCATGTACGGTTTGTTCTCCGAGCCGAGCGGCGATTTTAACGGGTAGGTATCCGGCGAGATTACATCTTACTGATTGGATAACCGGTCATAGGAGGCCTTTTGCAAAATTGGCTGTTCCTGACTGGAAGATGAAGATGGATCACGAGCGGGTGTTGCTGCCGGAGGCGTTGCAAGATGCGGGCTATGCGACGGCTTTTTTGGGGAAGTGGCACTTGATGCCGATTGGTGAGCCGGATTTCAAGGAACACTTCCCAACGAATCATGGATTTGATGTGAACGTGGGTGGCCGCGAGTGGGGACAACCTAAAGGACCGGGGAAGTATTTTTCGCCTTTTGGAATGCCAGGTCTCGATGATGGTGAGATGGGTGATTTTTTGACGGATAAGCTGACGGATGCCGCGATGGACTTCCTAGAAGAAAAGAAGGATGAGCGGTTTCTCCTCTATTTTTCGTATTACACGGTACACGGGCCCATTATGTCGCCCAAGGAGTTGACAGAGAAGTATCAGGAAAAAGCGAAGACCTTCGACAATCGGCGGAATGAAAATATGAATCCTAAGCGGGCCGGGATGATTGAGGCTCTTGACCAAAGTGTGGGTCGGATTGTGGCCAAGCTGGATGATTTGGGTTTGGCCGAGAGTACGGTGATCGTTTTGACGGGGGATAATGGTGGCGACTATGATAATACCACGTCAGGCCTTCGGGATCGGAAGGGATATTCCCACGAAGGTGGAGTTCGTGAACCTTTGATCGCGAAGTGGCCGGGCAAGATTAAGAGGGGATCTCGATGCGAGGAGCCGGTGATTGGGATGGACTTTTATCCAACTGTCCTGGAAATGGCAGGCTTACCCGCTATGAAAGACGAGCATCTTGACGGGGTGAGTATTTGTCCGCTTTTGAAAGATGGAAGTGCAAAGCTGAAGCGGGAGAAACTTTACTGGCACTATCCTCATTATCATCGGACGAAGCCCTATGGCGCGATTCGTGACGGGGACTGGAAGTTGATCGAGTTTTTTGAAAATGGAGACCTAGAATTGTTTGATTTGAAGGCGGATCCATTTGAGGAGAAAAATCTAGCTTCCGAAGTTCCGAAGAAAGTGGCGACCCTTTTAAAGGATTTAAAGGCTTGGCGTCAGTCAGTGGGGGCTCAGATGATGACGCCAAACCCGGCTTACGATCCCAATTCTGCAGGTGGTCGCCGGAAGGCTGGGGAAAAAAAGAAGTAAGGTTTTCTAGAGTGATTGAAAGTCAGGCGTCAGAGGTCTCGTTTTAGTAGGATGGCCCAATCATCGACTAATCGACGTCAATTTATTAAGAAGTCCGGTCTCCTTGCGGGAGGGGCATTCGGGATGCCTGCTTTTGTAAGCGGTAAGAATCTGAATTCCAAGATACAGGTTGCCTGCATTGGAGTGGGAGGTAAAGGCAGGAGCGATACGATGAATGCGGCCAAATGTGGTGGCGAGATTGTTGGCTTGTGTGATATCGACGGAGGGAAACTCGCTGAGATGGCAAAGCGGTATTCCAAGGCCGCCAAATACTCCGACTTTCGCGAGATGTTGACTGAGATGGGAGAGAAGGTCGATGCGGTGACTATTTCTACTCCAGATCACCTCCACGGGGTGGCTGGTATCATGGCAATGCAGATGGGGAAAAATGTTTATTGTCAGAAGCCTCTGACCCAAACGGTTTGGGAATCACGCATGATGCGAAACTTGTCTCGCGATAAAAAGTTGGCAACTCAGATGGGGAACCAAGGAAGTGCTGGAGATGGATTACGTAGATCAGTTGAACTTATTCAAGCTGGTGTTATTGGGAATCCCAAAGAGCTTCACGTGTGGACGAATCGTCCGGTTTGGCCCCAAGGCTTAGAACGCCCTGCAGGAGCAGACCCGATCCCAGATAACTTAAATTGGGACTGCTTCATCGGGCCGGCACAAATGCGACCCTACAAGAAGGGTGTTTATCATGACTTCAAGTGGCGGGGATGGAGTGATTTCGGAACTGGTGCCCTGGGTGACATGGCTTGTCACACTGTAAATATGCCTTTTCGTGCATTGAAGTTGGGCTATCCAACGAAGATTGAATGCGAGATGGCTTCTCGGATCTATGATGAGACTTATCCCCTAACTTCGAGAGTGCGGTTTGAATTTCCGGAGCGAGAAGGGTTACCACCATTGAAGTTCTGGTGGTATGACGGTAATCCTCGCCAAAGCTTTGATCCGGTTCGTCCCAAAACGGAGGTTGTTTCTGAAGTAATCGCCCTTCGGGGAGGCAAGCTCCCTGGAAGTGGTGCTGTTATCATTGGAGATAAGGGCAAGTTATTCTCCCAAGATGATTATGGCGGGAACCCTTACGTGATGTTGAATGGCGAGAAAGGATACCTTGATGCTGGTCAGCACGAGGCTTGTAAGGCGATTCCGCAAGTCGTCCCTCGATCTCCTGGACACGTTGAGGAGTGGTTCGAAATGATGAAAGGTGGTTCTCCAGCCTACTCAAATTTTGAGATCGCAGCTTACTTGAATGAAGTGATTTTATTAGGATGTATTGCCCAACAAGTGGGAGAGGGACAGCCCATTGATTGGGATGGCCCTAACATGAAATCGACTAATAATGATCGTGCTAACCAATTCGTGAAGAGAGACTACCGTGAAGGTTGGGCCCCTCGAATCTAAATTGAAGTCTCCTGTTATTTCGGCAGAGCTAGGAGATCTTAGGTTAGGCGTCTGGGGCAGAATCCGGCCCCGGCGTTTGATCTCTTTCTTGGCTCCTGCCTAAGCAGATTGGGGTCAATACGGCACGATGTAAGATCATGCTGTGTTTCAAACTCATCTTGGATTTCGAATCGCTTTATAAAATACCCATTGTGCTACGTGGGTGAGAGTGCTTTTTTTCGAAGTGCCTGAAACGGAAATCCCAGAGTTTGCGGCTTCTGGCCTAGTTCCTGTCGGTCGGTTTCAATCACCGGAGGAAGCACAGGAATACGCCTTGGTCGTTTTGGCAATGAGACTGGATTGTCTGATTACAGTTGAGGAAGAGGGTGGGTTCTTAGTCCACGGCGACGAAGCATTTGTAGAGGCGATTCAGAACGAATTCCGACTTTACCGAGAGGAGCAAGTCTATCAACCCTCTCCGGTCGCGATTCCAATTTTTGGTTCGGGAGTGGAGCTCGCTCTGCTTTGGATCGGAACTCTTCTTTTTTGTTTTACCCGGCAAATCCAGTATCCAGAAGTTGAGATAAAGTATGTCAGTTCGACTGTTGGGATCGTTATCGGGGGAGAATGGTATCGAGCTTTTACTGCCTTGTTCCTTCACGCCGATATGCCGCATTTATTGGGTAATGCTGCATTTGGTTCAGTTTTTGGAATCTTTGTAGCAAATTCTTTTGGACCATTAAGAGGATGGGGGCTCATCATATTGAGTGGGTTTATTGGGAATCTCCTTAATGTCTTTATTCGATTTCCGGAGAGCTATTTTGGTCTGGGTGCATCGACTGCGGTCTTTGGGGCTCTTGGCTTGTTGGTAGGTTCTGGCTTGGAGGTGGCTTGGCGAGAGCGTTCGTTTCGAAAAGGGCTGAGGTCATTCACCCCGTTATTGGCTGGGTTAATGATCTTTGGGATAAATGGAATTGGGGGGCCGGGAATCGATACATTGGCTCATTTCACCGGGATGGTAGCTGGGATCTTCTTGGGTTTTCCTACGGCATATCTCCTTGCTAGAAACGCAGATTAGATGCGTAGTGATACGATGCGACTTTTGCTCTTTAGCTTTTTTGCCATTGGTTCTCTTTTTGCCTATAAACCTGTACCATTGACGGAAGGGCAAGGAGCTCCAGATTTCAAATTACCAGGAGTGGACGGGAGAAACTATACCTTGAAGGATTTCAGCGGGGGGAAAGCTCTCGCGGTTATCTTTACAACAAATCATTGCCCTGATGCGATCGCCTCCCACGGGCGCATGGTGGCCTTGGTTGAGCATTTCAATGGTAAGCCTGTGAAGTTTGTTGCCATTAATAGTAATTCGCCGGAAGGGCTTCATTTGCCGGAACTTGGATGGACGGTCTATGACGATGGCTTTGCAGACATGAGGCTTATCGCCAAGGATAGTGGCTTCAATTTACCCTATCTCTACGATGGTGAGACTCAGGAGGTAGCCAAAGCCTATGGGGCGGTTGCAACTCCTCACGTTTTCATCTTCGATGAGAATCTCAAACTCCGGTATAACGGCCGGATGGACAATGGTCGTCGTAGACTTGGAGTGGTCGAAAAGAATGAAGCACGCGATGCTATTTCTGCGATCCTTGAAGGGAGAAAAATTGAAGTTGTGAAGACTCGTCCGGTGGGATGTAGCACAAAGTGGAAGGAAAAATCGGAAATGGTCGCAGGGGAAAACCGCAAGTGGAAAGCCCAACCAGTGACTGTGGGAAAAGCGGATGCTAAGACACTTGGGAAGTTGGTGGCAAATCGGGGACGGACTGGTATGCGGCTTATCAACCTCTGGTCAACAAGTTGCGGCCCCTGTGTGGCGGAGTTTCCCGAGTTAGTGAAAATCTACCGTCAATATTCGTGGCAGGAGTTTGAATTTATTCCTATCAGCCTCGATTCCGCTGATGACAAAGACAAGGTGTTACGGTTCCTAAAGAGAACTCATTGTGGGCTTTCGCCCCGGACAAAACCATTTTTGGATGAAGAAAAAAGAACGACAAACAACTACCTTTTCGACGGAGACACTGAGGATTTGGCAAAAGCCATTGATCCCACGTGGGATGGAGCTCTGCCCTTCACTTTGCTTGTTGGTAAGAATGGTGAAGTTCTCTTTCGCCATTCTGGTGTGATTGATCCGCTGGCTTTGCGGAAGAAGATCGTCGAGCAGGTTTGGCAGGAGTCGGGAGAATAAAAAAAAGGGGAAAAAGAATCATTCTTTTGTTCCTTTTTTCCGATGCTTGTGGCAATGGTGCTGGCCGTCACCTTTGCCATGTCCCAATCGATTGAAGATCTCACCGCCATCTTGAGCGGAACTCCCGAGTTGACTGTCACTGAACCAGAATCTGGCTTCCCTGTCATCGAAGTTCAAACTCCTGTTTCAGCAGCTACTATTGCTCTCCACGGAGCGCAGGTTCTCACTTGGGCTCCTACTGATCACCCGCCGGTTTTATATGTGAGTCCAAAAGCCAAGATGAACGAGGGGAAAGCTCTCCGCGGTGGTATTCCCATATGTTGGCCATGGTTTGGAAATCATCCTGACGATCCAGAGATGCCAGCGCATGGCTTTGCCCGGACCCGCTTTTGGGAGCTCGTCTCCGGCGAGATGGTAGGCAAGATGGCCACCCTTGTTTTCAAACTAGTCTCTGACGAGGAAACCAAAGCTCTTTTTCCCTTCGACTTCGAACTAACTGCAACGATTCGTGTCGCCGATAAATTGCGGGTGAAGTTGAACATGAAGAATACTGGCGAGGAGATCTATAAAGTGAGCTCGGCACTCCACACCTACCTTTCGCTCGGCGATATTGAACGTATCCAACTCGAGGGAGTTAAGGGGTCCCACTACATTGATCAGGCGAGCGATGACAAGGAGCCTGTTTATCAGGAAAAGAACCTCCAAATCAAAGGTGAGGTGGATCGGATTTATCAATCTATGTCGTCGGTATTGATTCGCGATCTTGATCGCTACCGATCAGTCTTTGTCGACAAGGCCGGATCACGCTCCACGGTCATCTGGAATCCGTGGAAAGAGAAATCAAAGACCCTCGCTGATCTACCGGATAAGGCTTACAAAGAATTTGTTTGTGTGGAGTGTGCGAATGCTGGAACGGACAAGCCTACCCTGCGCCCAAATGGATCGCACACCCTTGAGACAGTAATTGGACTTCGTCCACTGTCCTAAGCTCTGCGCGATAGAACCTCGCCGTGGTTGAAGCAAAAAACCAAAGCGAAGTTTGAGACCTTTTACCCCGGTGACCCGGACCCGGGAGCAATTATTGGAACTTGCGTGCTTTCAATGAGTTTTTGAGCTCTTTGAGGAAAGGCTCAACGCCACCGCCGCTGTATCCGGATATTGATTTGAAGACTTTTCCCTGTGAATCCATCAACATTACGGTGGGGTAACTCCGGAGATTATATTTCTTGGCCACTTCCTTGTTCGTTTTGGTCTGGGCTGCAGGGAGCTTTTTCTTTCTTGGATAATCGAGCACGACCACGACAAAATCTTTTTCGACTCCGGATTTGAAAGCTTTCTTCGAGAAGACTTCCTTATCCAGCTTGATGCAAGGAGGGCACCAGTCGGAGCCGGTGAACTTTACAAGCATGCATTTTTTCTCTGCAGCGGCTTTTTTCTTTCCCGCGTCGAAGTCAGTGAGGAAGTCTCCGGCCTGCGAGGTGGCAGTGAAGGCGACTGAAAAGATGGCGAGAATAATCGTTTTTAGTGGGCTCATGATAGTATTAGGCGTTTCAAAGGTCGGTTTTATTCCAAATTTGTCGAAATATTTTTGGAGGCTGCTATTCTTGGTTTGTGAAACAGCGATTGATTGTGGCGACAAGGAATGTCCATAAAGTCGAAGAGATTCGAGCCATTCTCTCCGCTTTTGAAGTTTTGGATTTGTCTGTTCTGACCGATCCCCCGGAGGTCGAGGAAACGGGCTCAACTTTTCTTGAAAATGCTATTCTTAAGGCTCAAGCGATTAGTGAATTGACCGATGCCTTGGTTCTTTCTGACGATTCTGGATTAGAGGTTGATTCGTTGGGTGGAGATCCGGGCGTTTATTCCGCACGCTATGCAGGGGAGGATGGGAATGATTTCCTGAATAATGAGAAACTACTTCGTGAAATGGATGGGCAAAGTGAACGCACCGCTCGCTTTCGATGTGTGATTGTCCTAGCTCGAGGAGGAAATGTTCTCGCTGATTTCTCAGGCGCGGTGGAGGGGCATATTCTTCAAAGAAAGCAGGGAGAGGGTGGCTTTGGGTATGATCCTTTGTTTGTTCCCGAAGGCTATGAAAGGTCTTTCGCTGAGCTCGGGGAAGAGATCAAAAATGGCTTGAGTCACCGATCTCGTGCTCTCGAAGGTGTGGTCGATTGGTTGAGGCAGCTCCGTGAAATCGATTGACATCGTTCATCAACTTGCAAGCTTGCGCCGTGAAGGCAATTGTTTTGCTCATTGTTTTTTCGACGTTTTTCTTGATGGGTTGTGCTGTTGATCCCCGTTGGGGTGGTCGGAGGGAGGCCAATCAGCGTTTTCCCGGTTCATTTGGAGTCGATAGCCGTTGGGGTGAGCCTCGTAGTAGCTTGCTCAAGGCGATGGAGTGGCAATACCAATAGCTTTTCAGAGAAGCGGCTGGCGGAGTTAAAAGAAACGAGGGATCTTTGCCTTACTTTATCAAGAAGGAGTATTTTCCTGATTGGGTGATAAGGGAGACTTTTCCATCTTTTCTCTCAATAATCTCAACCCCCTCTGCGTCAGCAATTGTATCTCCGCTTTCAGTGATTTTTTGATTCTCTCTAATTGGTAAAATAACCCGCGAAAGAGTACCAGCAGGTATCACGATCTCTGCTGTGAGTGCTGAGTCGGAAGAAAGCTTTTGCCAGTGAACCGAAATTTTTCCAGTCGGCGAATCATGGTAGGCCTTCACCCATGTTAGAGAATCGTCGGAAGGGATGCGGGGGGCAATGATTGCTTGATTAAATCCGGGTGCGATCGTGTCGATGCCTGCTACGAAAGCCATGAGCCATTCAGCGACCCCACTTTCGGCATAGGTTTTTTGTTCTTCTGCGTTGAGATCGGTCAGAGCCTTGAGTGCGAGATCTTGATTCCCTGTTAATGAAAGGACACCTGGAAGGAAATGAGCTCCGATAGGGCCGACTTTGGATCCGTTTTTTGCGACTAAGGCGATCAAATCGGTGAGGACTTTGGCTTTTTGTTGGGGGTTCAGAACGGCACTCCGGAGTGCCAGAACATGGCCGGTTTGTGATGTTGATTTTAGCGAGCCATCTGTGTTGACGAACTGGCGTTCAAAGCTCTTGCGTATCCGAGATGCGTAAACTTGGAAGCGGATCGCTTTTTGTGGCTGCACGGCGGGCAAAGCGAGTTCGAGAATCAGGCGACAGCTGAATCCAAGGTAGCAAAGATCAATAAATTCAGCTGATACGTTTTCCGAGTCAGCAATTCCGCCCCATCTGGTTCCCTTCAGGAGGGTGTCCTGTGCCTCGCGCGCAATGATGTGACCCTCATAAGCATTCCAACGAGATCGAGTTGGTTGAGCATCTCCGCTCATCCACCATAGCGGGTGGGTGACAAGAACTCCTGAGTCAGATGAAACTGGAGCGGTAGTTTGAGCTCCGGGATGGATCGGGAAAAAATTGTCCTTGGTGATTCCAGAATCCATCAAGCGAAGCCATTCGGTGAGGTGAGGAATGGAATCAAAGTGATAGAGAAATGCACGGGCAGATCGATGGACGGCACTACCATCCCCTAGGGCGGTCACATCACCATCTGTGAATGCGGTAAGACGTTTTTCGAGACTGGTAATACTCTGGGTGTAAAGTTTGTTAATTTTTTCGGAGCTGCTTTCGAAGCCTGATATCCGATTGGGTTTTACAAGCTTCGCTTGTTTTCCAACAACAAAGGTCGCAATGCTACTCCAGTCGCTAGGCTGATCTTGCTTGTCCCAAACACGAACTTTCCAATGGACTTTTTGGCCGTTTTTGAGGGGTTTTCCCTGCCACGAGACTAGGAGTTTGGCAGCTCCTTGTTGTTTTTTTGTCGCCCAGAGATCAGCTGTTTTGTCATTAAGTTTTTCTTGGTTCGTAGCGGCAAGGATCTCATAAGCGCTCTGGAAATTCCCCCGCTCGTTGGAATTAAGTTTCCAGCTTAATCTTGGGGAATTTGAAACTCCAATTGGATTGGTTGCAGATTCGGTCCGGAGCTCCTTAATTTTGAGGGGTGCTCCCAGAGTGAAAACAGTGGAGCAAACGAGAGCTGTCAGGAAAGCTTGTTTCATCGGCAGTAAGAAAACCCGCCAAGCCTCAGTGTGCAAGCAGACAAACGGACTCTCACTGTGTGATTGTTAACCGAGCTTGGACCAAATTTCCTCAAACTTTCTAGTAAAACTCCTCACGAGTCGTGGATTATTGGTAATTACGATATTTTCGTCGTTTTCCGCGGCGGCCGCGCGAGTCCAATTGTAGCTCCCTGTGAGGAGGAGGTCTTGATCAGAAATTGCAAACTTGTGGTGCATGTGGGCATCGGTTCGGTCGAGTCGGCAGTCGATTCCTGATTTGGAGAGATGGGTTAGATCTGAGCCTGAATCCATCGATTTGTCGTTGTCAGAGATGATTCTGATTTTCACTCCGCGTGCTTGGGCTTCTTCCAACCGTCGTACAATGCGGTTGTCTGTAATGGTGAAAACGCAAATATCGAGGGCTCTGCGACTTTCGCTAATCAGTTGGCGGATCCGGTGGAGGCAGTCGTCTCCCGGGCTAAAAAATGCGGAAGCCTTAGTTTTATTTTCCTTCGTGTAGAGCAGTTTGATGCATCCTTGAAGCCAGTCGAGAGCGGTGATTTGCCCAAATTCATTGATGGCTTCTTGCGTCAATTTGAAAGCAAGCTGTCGAGCTTTGGCTTGTTCAATGGGATTCCCAGCGATGCGCGACAAGTGGTTTTTAAGGCTCTTTTTCTCGGATCGACTCAGGGCGAAATCTTCGAGTGACTCCTTCATAAAAACTTCCAACTCAACCATCTCATAAAGACCGTAACGAAAAGTTCACACTGTGACAATGATGGTTGCACCCCTAAGTTTCCTATACTTCCGGGGGAAGTCCGAGATTCTTTGAAAAAATGATGTTAATGGAAGAAGCCCCCTGGCCATGAGGAGATGGCCTACTTGCCATGCAAGTGGTTAGCGATTCAAAGAAGAATCTTAAAGATCCGTGTTATTCACTCTCTTGTGTTTCTCCCTCCGGAGTCCCGCCTTCGACAAGAGTCGTAAATTGAGCAATCCACTTGGGGGCGGATTTATGAGTAAGGTGCTTCTTCAAGTGCTCGAGCATCCTGAGAGCCCCTCCGCGTTGATCGCCGGCCTCAAAAAGATCGACTTCCATAGCCCAAGTTAATTTTGGACGCTCTTCAATGAGCCATTTTTCGAAGGCTGGTTTGCGATCACGATCACCGCTCGCTTCGCTGGTCCATTTCTCAAGCAGGTTTCCTTCGTGTTCAACCCGCTTGAGCCACGCCTTACGAAGGGAGTCGAGTGTTTTAGGAGTTCGCAGGGGGGGGAGGATAACGTTTTCGTAGAGATCGGCTATATCGAGTGGAGATTTCGGCCAAGTATCAATTTCGATAGTGCCGACCGAGTAGGCATCAGCGAATATACTACTCAAGGGATCACTTCGGAGAAGCTGGTCTTGGCCCTTGAGGTCTTCGGCGTCGCGAATGATTGATTCTAGAACACCAACTCCCCTGGTTGAGAGAACAGAAATGTCGTCTACTTGTGCTGCCTCGAGGGTCAGCACTAGCCAATTAAGTTGATGCCGGAGCGCGAGACGAAAAGCGGGACTATCGCCGCGTTCCTTGTGGCGCTTTTTCCAATCACGAAATTCACTGGCCTTCCGTAGTTGATCTTCAAATCGGACTTTTTCGATGCAGTTGAGATAGAGTTCATGTGCTGCAGCTGAACTTTCACGGGCTTTTCGGAAAGCTGAAAGAGCAACCCCATATCGACCTTTGACTGTGCTATCGGAGGTGCCTTGGACTTCCTTAAGCTTTTCGAGAAGAAGTTCACGATCAAGTTCGGAGAGCGGTTTCTCCTGCCCGTTGGCAGGAAGGAGTAACGAACAAAAAAGCAAAGCAATACATTTCATAGACGGGGAGGGCTGTTTTATGGTTTCCAACATTTCATCGTTGGGAATTTGAACTAAACATGCCTCCGAAATTTGTCCAAGTGATAGTTTCGTTTTGCAGGAGCCTTATGGGCGCAATTAATGGGTGAGATGGAAGCCTGAATTGGCCTATCGCGGACGAGAGGTTGTTTAGCGGTAGCCATTTGGAACGGGCGAGTCTGGTCAAAAACAAGAAAGGACCGTGAGAATTCCCACGGTCCAGTTCTGACTGATTCTGGTTGGAATGAATGTTTGGCCTTATCCTCCAGTCTTGGGCGCGCGAGGTTTCTTCGGCTTAGCTTGTTTTTGGCCAGGTCTTTGTCCTCGGCCTCCTTTTTTCTGTTGCTTTTTAGCTTCCTCAGCTTTTTCAGCGAGCTTCTGGGCCCAGCTTTTTTTGCCTGCTTTTTTCGAGGCCTTCAATTCGGGCTCTGGCATCTTTTGCATGAGCCAAGTTTGGCCGATCGAGAAGATGTTTTGAGTGGTCCAATAAAGGGCGAGGGCGGATGCGAAGTTGTAACAGAAAAAGAAGAAAATAAGCGGCATTAACATGAAGATGCGCTGCTGCATCTTATCACCGGTCTTTGGGGTGATCTGCATTTGAATAACCATCGTGACAGCCATCAAGATAGGGAGAATATTAAGAGGCAGCCCCATGATGAAAGTGACCGTGTCTGGCTGCGAAAGGTCTTTCACCCAGCCGAGAAAGGGCTGGTTACGAAGCTCAACGGCATATTGAAGCATATTGTAAAACCCGAAGAAGATGGGGATCTGCACTAGCATGGGAAGACACCCGCCCATCGGGTTAACCCCAAACTGCCGGTAGAGCTTCATCATCTCCTGGTTCATTTTATTGGGATCGTCAGGATACTTTTCTTTGAGTGCCGCGATCTTAGGTTGGAGCTTGGACATCCGCTTCATGGTCCGAGTCGACTTGGCGTGGAGCGGCCACATAAAGGTTCGAATAATGAGCGTGAGAACGACAATGGCCCAACCCCAAGACCAGTCATTGTCTTGCCCGCCGAAGAGATTGGATAGCTTGTTGAGTGTCCAATTGAGTGGTCGGCTGATCCATCCGAAAAGGCCGTAGTCCATGACGTCTCCTTTGTCTCCATCGAGGCTACGAATAAGCGCGTTATTTTTTGGTCCCATGAAGACATCGAAGATGTATTCGCGACTTTGTCCGGCAGGGATCGCTTCGTTGGGAAGTGCAAGGTAAGTGTTGAAAGCTTTGACCCTTTTATTTCCCCGGGACTCAGGAAGGTCGACATCTGCCGGGATGGCACGGAAGGTCGCAGGATAGGGTTTTTCCGGGGTGATGATGGTCGCAAAGAATTGGTTTTCTACTCCGGTAAAGAGTAGGTTTTGCTCGAAATTTGTTCGAAACTCGGTGGGGTCTGCTCCAAAAATTTTACTGAAGTAACCCGTTGTTTCGGAATCGTAATTACCATTTTCGTTCCAGAAGAAGTTGAGGTAGTTGGGGCGTTCGTCTTCGTATGTAGGGGCAGCTGAACCATTAAAGATCGCAACGTCTTTGAGCGAAATCTCGCCGTTGGTTGTGTTCTCAAGAACTAGCTTAAACTGCAGCCGGTACGGGCTTCCGGCGGACTCCTCTTCGACGACCGTCCAGGTTTTCTGAGCAATCAGGTTGTTGGAAAGAGAGCCTTTGTAGGTAATCGAGGTCTCAGATTTACGACTTTCATCTGGTTCGTAGTAACCTTTCTCTAAGCTTTCTCCTGAGATCTTAGTAATGGCGCCGATACGATTAAGCCCGAGGTCGTTCATCGTGATCAGCCCGTCCCCAGAGAATGCCTTTTCTTCGAGGAACTTGTTTTGAACGATTCCGCCTTCAAGGTTCGAAAGGGTGAAGACGCTGAATGGAGTTGCAATCTCGTGGCTTTCCTCGGTTCCGATGTCTTCAGGAATGGGGCGGGGTTTGACGGTGACCGAAGGGGTTTTTTCGGCAGGAGTTTTTTGGGCGTCCTGGTCCTCTTTTTCTGCCTGCTCTGCGAGCATAGCTTCCCGCTGTATTTTTGCGTTTTCGCCTGAGTAATAAAGATTAAGGGCCAGTAAAATGGCGCAGATTGAGATGACGATCCAAGCTTTTCGATCCATGATCAGTTGTGGGTTGTGGGAGATTTTTTGGAGGAGACTTGAGAGCCTCCGGTTGATGAAACGGGGTCATAACCGCAGCCACCCCAAGGATGACAGCGTAAAATCCGACGAATCCCAAGGTAGGTGCCTTTGAGCGAGCCATAGGATTCGACGGCTTCGAGAAAATAGTGAGAGCAGGAAGGGGTGTAACGGCACCCGGCATTGGGTCCGCCGACAGCATGCAGCACCGGGCGGATAAAGATCTGGTAGGCCCGAATGATCAGTCGAATGAGAGATTTCATGAGGGATCGATGGGTTGTTCGTGCCAAATTTTGAGTCGTTTGGCGGTTTTGATCCAATCGGCTTCAAGTTGCTGGAAGGTGGCTTGGGAGGCGCGCCAGCGGGCGATGGTGACAAGCATGACGTTTTGGTGGAGATTGTCGCCATGCTTTCGGATGATTTCGCGAAATCTGCGCCTGAGAAGATTCCGGGTGACGGCTTTTCCTGCTTTTTTGGAAGTGATGAGCCCAAACTGGCGGTCCAGAGTCGCTTTACTTTCAAGTTTCCCAAGAACGAGATACTTTCCTGCGGCAGATTGGCCGCCATTCCGTACGATTTGAAACTCGCCCCATTGGCGCATACGCCGTTTTCGGGTCAGTCTCATGACTGGAAAAAAATCCCAAGATAAACAGGTGAGGTCCCACAAGAGATGCGGGACAAAACCAATTTACTTGGTGTTGTTTTGCACCGTATGGCGCTTGAAGTGAATCTCGGCACCCTTCGGAAGAAGGCGCTTCCGGCCTTTACGGCGACGGCTCTTGAGGATGCCACGTCCCGCTTTGGTAGCCATGCGAGCACGGAAACCGTGTTGCTTCTTGCGGGTGCGCTTGGAAGGCTGATATGTCATTTTCATGGCCGTAGAAAAAAGGTGAGTTTTTTAAAAAAATCCAGCTACGAGGAGCGGGGAGGCGGAGACTAGCTGGCGAAAACCGCTTGTCAACCCATCGTGGAGGTTTTTCGAAAAAGATGATGGAAATGTTTGAAATCAAATATTCGCGGGGCTTTCGCTAATTCAAAAGGCGTCAGGACTGGCCGGTTCGCGCTAAAATGGGCCTAATTGCCGGTTTCTCCCGAGAAATGTTGTGCTATCCTCCAGATATGTCGGCGGAGGACACACTCGCAGTTTGTATGTTGCTCGTGCTGCTTATTGCGGCGGGTACATTGACGACAATTCTCTTTTCTATGATGCGGAACGCCGGGAAAAAAGATGAGTTGGCTGACTTATTGAAGGACGATGAGGCTCCGACAGGGCTGGAAAGCGAGCCAGCCGGCCCCGATGAAGAATCGAGTCAGCCTTGGGAGAAAGATGCTGATTGGTGGAGGGAATGATTCATTCGTCGCCGAGAAGGTATTTGGAGGCCTGCTCGACGTCCTTGTCACCACGTCCAGAAAGGTTCGCAATAATGATATCCTCCTTGCGCATGGAGCCCGCGACTTTTGAAACGTAAGCCATGGCGTGGGAAGATTCGAGGGCGGGAATGATTCCTTCAGTATGAGCCAAATCTCGAAAAGCGGCTAACGCCTCGTCGTCAGTTGCATAGGTGTATTCGGCGCGCCCGATATCTTGGAGGTAGGCGTGTTCAGGGCCGACGGCGGCGTAATCAAGGCCAGCGCTGACGGAGTGGGTAAGCTGGATTTGACCGTCATCGTTGGCAAGGAGCCAGGTTTTGGAACCTTGAAGAACGCCCAATTTGCCACCTTGAAATCTGGCGGCATGCTTCTCTGGTTTAATTCCTTCACCACCGGCTTCCACTCCAACCATCCGGGTGTTTTGATCATCGACAAAGGGATGGAATAGCCCCATGGCATTTGAGCCTCCGCCGACGCAAGCAACGAGAAGGTCAGGAAGGCGACCTTCTTTTTGAAGAACTTGTTCGCGTGCTTCGAGGCCAATGACACGGTGAAAATCGCGCACCATCATGGGAAAAGGATGCGGTCCTAAAGCGGAACCTAGGATGTAGTGGGTATTATCGACGGTGGCTACCCAGTCGCGCATCGATTCATTGACAGCTTCTTTAAGGGTCGCTTGCCCGGCCGTGACAGGAACAACCTTGGCACCCATCAATCTCATTCGGGTGACGTTAAGGGCTTGGCGCTCCATATCGACCTCGCCCATGTAAACAGTGCACTCCATTCCGAAGCGGGCGCATACAGTTGCGGTGGCGACTCCGTGTTGACCAGCCCCGGTTTCGGCGATAATACGCTTTTTACCAAGTCTCTTAGCTAAGAGAATCTGGCCGATCGCATTGTTGATTTTGTGAGCTCCGGTGTGGAGAAGATCCTCGCGTTTGAGGTAGATTTTAGCACCCCCGAGTCGCTCGGTCCAACGCTCCGCAAAGTAAAGAGGGGTTGGACGGCCGCAGTAATTTTGGAGGAGATCATCCAATTCAGCCTGAAAAGAAGGATCTGCCTTGGCCTCGTCGTAGGCGGCCACGAGGTCATCTAGGGGGGTCATGAGTGTTTCGGGAGCGAAACATCCTCCAAATTGACCATAGTGACCCGTTGCGTCGGGAACAGCGCTAGCCTGTTTGCTCATGACGGCAAGGTAGCCGATGAGTGGGGATTGGCACGCGTAAATTTAGGCGTCTTGTGAACCATTACGAACTGAGGCCCGAAAGGTTTCTTGGGGTTCTTATTTGGTTATCATCCGCTTGAGAGTTTTCACATTTGTGTGAAACACAAATCAAGTCGTGATTTTGTGAGGTGTTTCTGCTGGATTCCCTTCATGGCGAAGATCGTAGTGCTAGGTTCTGGAGCGGGGTCGAATTTCCAAGCCCTTGTGGAGGAATTTGGTGATGAGATTGTGCTGGTGATTTCTGACCAGCCTGGTGCCGGGATTTTGGAGAAAGCAAAAGCATTCGGAATTCCAACCGCGGTAGAGGTAGGTGGCGCTGATCTTAGCGCGCGAATTTTGAAGCGACTTGGTGATGTCGACCTCATCTGTCTCGCGGGTTATATGCGCCTAGTGAAGGAGCCACTTTTAAGCGCTTTTCCAAACCGGATTCTTAATATTCATCCGTCACTCCTTCCAAAGTATCCCGGTAAGGCAGCATGGGAGCAGGCTTTGGCTGATCAAGCAGAAGTGACGGGCTGCACCGTTCATTATGTCGATGCCGGAATCGATACCGGAGAAGTTATTTTGCAGGAAAAAGTAGAGGTCTTAATAGATGATACTGCGACAACTCTGCATGCCAGGATCCAAATTGCAGAGCATCGCGTTTATCCACAAGCAGTGAAGCGGGTGCTCAAAAAAATGAGTGGCAGAGTGTGAGGAAATCACCAGCGAAAGAGATGAGAGTATCAGCTCAACTCACTGCTAAATTTATTTCAAGCTGCTAAAGATAAAAACCCCTTTCTTGTTTCCAACCCCAAGGTCAGTTTTGCCGTCGCCATTCACATCGCCAGCGGCAAGCTGAGTCCCGACCCCTGAATCGGTGTCGAGGAGGTGGGGAGTGAACCGGGCTCCGTTGTCATCGCGGACGAGCTCAAACCAGTAAAGAACGGCAGGTTGGTTAGCCCCAGGATCGTTTCCGTTATGCGCAAAATAACGCTTACCAGTTGCGAAGTCGGTGAGCCCGTCTTTGTTGAAGTCGCCTGCTACAAGAGCGTGGGCCTGGCTAAATGTCACGTCCCCAATACCGGGTGATTTGTCCTCGGGAATGAGGTTGTGTTTCTTGAAAGTGATACGGCCTTCGCGTTTTTGATTTTCAAACCAGGCGAGTCCCCAGGAGTGCGCCGCGGTACTCGAAACGACATCGTTGTCGCCATCGCCATCGATGTCGAAGACCAGCATTTGAGCACCACCACCCGGTGAAAATTGGTGGCGGTGAAAATTCCAATTTCCAGATTTGAGGGGATCGGTGGGAGCTTCATACCAACCTTCTTTCTCGAGAACATCAGCGCGACCGTCGCCATTGAGATCACCGAAGCCGAGCCCGTGATAGTAAGGCGACTTGGTGCGCTCGGGCGAGATGGAGTGGAAAGTCCAGGGCTGCTCGGGAGCTTTGGGATCTGGAGTGAAGAAACCGAAGCGGCCATCCTTCATCGCGACGAGCTCAAGATTACCATCACCAGTCAGGTCTGTTAATTCGGGTGATTCGTTGCCGATCTTCGCTACCACGCGATGCTTCACCCAGTTCTGCGATTGTTTTTCGGGCTGTAAGTAGAGGTCAAGGTGGAATTTACCATCGTGTGCGATCTGGAAGATGTCGCTACGTCCATCGCCATTGATATCAAGAACCCAGCTTTGAAAAGAGTTGTGTTTGTAGCCTTTGGCAGGGACGGCTTCGCCCGGGCGGTAGCGGTTTGATTTCTTAAATTCGGGGCCGGACCACCACAAGGGCCCAGCGAGGAGGTCGATCTTGCCATCGCCGTCGACATCACCAAAAGAGGCCCCTTCGGTGTAAACACCGGGCGAGACTACCTGGCGTGCGTGGCTGGGTTTGTCTTTGGCGGAGTCGTGCGCTGCCAGGACGAGGGCCACGAGGCCGATGGGGAGGGTGAGTTTGAGGAGTTTCATTTGATGACGATTTCGAGTAAGACAGGAGCCTGGCGGTAAGCGGAATTCACGGCGAGAGTGAAATGCTCGGGATCTTCGTTTCCGGCGAGCTCAATGATGGCAGGGCCTTTTTCAGGAAGAACGATTTCTTTCTTGCCGGCGAAGAGATCTAGCAGAGTGGTGTCGTTGATCTTGAGTTTCACTTTGCCTTTTTGAGTGATGCCAAAGCGAGCGACTCCCCAGGTGTTACGGCCTCGACCTCTGACTTTGGGAAGTTCAGAAGGTAAGAGTTCTCCGCTGACTTTACTGCCGTAGGTCTGCCATTGGTAGCCCTCGAATTTCTCGGCAAAGACGGCGGTTCCATAGTGGCCCATGCCATCAACAGTTCTTGGGTGAGGCTGCAAGACCAAGTAGTCGCGGATGAGAGGTTTCGCGCTAACCTTAAAGTCACCGTCCTTACCTAACTCGGAGAGAAATCGAACTAAGTCTATGAACTGGTCTTCCCGAAGCCCGGTGGTGAGCCCGGGTGGCATCATGGAAACGGGGCTGATGGTGATGTTCTTGATGTCACTCCTGGCGATACGGTTCATCTGGCCCGCGTAGTCGCGGAGGACAACTTCGGTATCACTTTCGCTAACCAAACCACCTGTGTGAGCGTTCCCATTTTTTTCGCTGACTAAGGTGGTGTGGTAGCCTTCCTTGATCTTGTCGTTAGGATTGAGAAGCGAGGTGATAAGGTAGTCGACCGGGGCGCTGGCTCCGATGCTGACGAGGTCGGGGCCGATTGGGCTGCCGACTCCGCCGATGGCGTGGCATGCGATGCACTGGAGATCGGTCCGCCGATAAACCGTTTCGCCGCGATGAGGATCGCCTTCCGTTCGCACGCGCTCGATGAGCTTGGCCATATCTGCGCTGGAGGGTTGTTGAGACATTGGCTTGAGCTTTCCGGAGAGTTGTAAGGCTGCCATTAGGTCCTTGGGTGGTCGCCCAGAGGTGCCGGCGCGCTGGAGACCGAGAGTGGCGATTTTGGTGGGCAGGGTTTTTCCCTCAAGGGCTTTAGCAAGCGAAGTAGATGCTCTGGCGCTTTGCAGGAAGCTTGTAAATAAGCGGTGTTCGTCTTTGCCTGCCTTGTCTTGCTGCAATAAGGTCACGGCGTTGGCGGCAGCTCGATCGGGAGCAATTTTAGCCAGTTCCTTCACCGCAATGACGCGAGTCGCTTCGTCGGGAGATTCCTTCGAAAGCTTGAGAAAGAATTTGATCGTTTCCTCGTCGCCGAAGAGGCGAAGTCCCTCGGCTGCGGCTTGGCGCTTAGCGGGTGACTGAGTGAAAGCAGTTACCAACTTGTTGCGGGCAGGAGCGAACTTCCAAAGACCGGCAAGTTTCGCAGCGCTTGCGAAGACAGTCGGTTTCTTCGAATCGAGGAAGGGCAGAAGCTGTTCTTTACCCTCCGTTGGCTGAAGTTTTCGAATTTGAGCAGCAGTGACGAGCTGGTCGAGGATGACCGGTTCTTTGGGCGCTAGTCTGAAGAGGCGGCTCAGGTCGTTTGCGGAGCCAACTTGTGAAATGACTGAGATGGCATCTTTGCGCTCGGTCGGGGTGAGGGTGCCATTGTCGAGGCTGGTGAAGATGGATTCGAGCGAAAGTGACTTCCCAAGGGCTTTCATTGCAAAGATAAGGTGTGGGAGTTTGTCTCCGAAGATAGGCTTGCCAGCCTCAAATTTTGGAGCCCAATACTCTTGGTGTTCGCGGACGATAGACCAGAGCGCGAAATCCATAGTCTTGTCGACTGGATGATTAAGGGCTTGGAGGGCAGTGGGAACTGAGTCAGGCCCAGGCATTTGGGCGAGACAACTCACTGCCCATAGGCGAACCCGTCCGTTCTGGTCATTGATGGCTTTTTTGACAATTTCGCCGCCGCCGGGGACTTCGGTGTGGCGATGATAGATGACGCGAAGAGCGGCCGCGCGGTAGCGGGGATCGTCAGATGCGAGGAGGGATTTGATGAGCTCGACGGCGGTGTGGTTGACGGCCTGATGATTCCACATCGCTTGCATGCGGGAGAAATCATCGCTGAGTCTGCTGCTCCAGGCGCTGAGTTCCGGGAGAACATTGGTGCGGGTGCGAAGCTCGTTGCGAGCTTGTTCGCGGTGGACTCGTTCTTTTGAAATGGTGTGAGCGAGGAGTTCTTTGATTGAGAATTTAGAGAAGTCCTTTTTCTCAATGAGCGGTTGACCTTTGAAGGTAACACGCCAGATGCGGCCCCGTGAGTGGTCGCGGCGATCGTCGCGGAAATCGACTTCGCCATGCTGAATGATGGGATTATACCAGTCAGCAATATAAAGTGCCCCATCGGGTCCCATTTTGACGTCGATGGGACGGAAGGCGCGGTGGGAGGAACTCAGGAAGTCCTCGATGCGGGTTGAGTTGTAAGATGAACCCTCGGGTTTTAGGCGGTAGGCATTGATGCGATGGCCACGGAAGTCAGGCGCAATCAGGACGCCGCGAAGCTTTTCTGGGATGTGGGACCCGGAGAGGATTTCCAAGCCACAAAGCTTGGGCTGTCCCGGGTTGAGCCCATCTACGATACGTTTGGCCCCGGGTGAGGTGCGGAAGACAGAGCGTGGAAAAATATCATTGATGCCGTGACCGCCGGCTCCATCAGTCGCGAATGTTTGGCCGTGTTCGTCAAAGATGAATCCCCAAGGGTTGATAAGGCCTTTGGATAGGATCTCGGCGCGTTGAGTTTCGGGGCGGAAGTGCCAGATGCCACCGCCCATGAGCCGCCGAACACCGTAAGGGGTCTCAAGGTGGCTGTGGATATAAATGGATTGGAGAAAATAGAGCATGCCATCGGGGCCTTGTTCAAAAGTGTGGACGATGTGGTGGGTGTCCTCAGTCCCAAAGCCGGAAAGGACGACCCGGCGTTGATCAGCTTTTCCATCACCATCAGTATCTTTCAGGAAGATGATCTCGGTGGAGTTGGCGACATAAGCTCCACCATCTGCTGGGAGGACTGCAGTAGGAATGTGCAGGTTGTCGGCAAAGACAGTGCGCTTGTCGGCAACACCATCACCGTTCGTGTCCTCTAGAATGAGGACCTTGTCGTTTTCTTCAGCGCCAGGAACGATGTGTGGATACATACCACTGGAGACGAGCCAGAGACGGCCCTTGGAATCGAAGTTCATCTGCACCGGCTTCGCGATCATGGGATCTGAAGCAACGAGCTGGATCTCCATCCCTTCCGGAAGGTTGAAAGCGGCGGCTTGTTTGATTGGATCTGGGTCAGGAATATCTTTGAGTCCACGTTGGGCGAACGCTGGTAAGGTCGTGAGAGAGACCGCGAGGAGAAGTCGGGTGATCATTTCTACTTAAGGGAGAGAGTGGTTTTTTTAAGGGCCTCGATTTGCTTTTCGGCGTCGGCGATGAGCGGGTCAAACATCGGAAGCTCTTTGACGTTGTTGCCTTGCTCGTGTTTGCGGAAGAGGCGGAGGTAGGTTTCGTTGGCGGGGCGCCAGCGGAAGAAGAAGAGCTTGTTTTTAGCAACGGTTGCTTCGCGGAGTTTGCGGGCGTGCTCGCTTTGAAGTTGGTTCCCGGTAGCAAGGGAAAGACCGAGTGCTTCGACAAATTTTGGAGCTGCGGTTTGGTAGCCTTCAGGCGTGAAATGGAGGCCGTTGTCGGTGAGGCCTTTGCTTTTCCCAAGAGTGGTGAAGAAGTCTGCGAATTGGAGTTTGTGTTTTCGGGCGAGTTTACCAAGAGCCTCTGAATAAAGGGCGAGCCGCTTGTTGTGCTCACTCATATCAGGCATGGGCGAGCCGAGGGATTCGGCGGGTGGGGGTGAGACGATCACGATCTCACGAGGACTCGCGGATGATTTAATCATCAAGAGAAGAGTTTCGTATCCAGCGATGAATTCGGGAAGTCCTTTTTCTCCGTCGTAGGCAGCGACCGCACCGTAGCAAACGATGACGAGGTTGGGCTTAAGCTCGGTGAGGTCGGATTTGAGACGATCAAAGCCTTCCTTGGGCGGGCCAAAGTAACTCCGGGCGTGGCCGAAGACGGTATCGCCACTCCAACCGAGATTACGGAATTTTAGTTTCTTCTTTCCAGCCGAGAGACTGATCGCTGTTTCGAGATGGCCATATTTTTGGGCCCGTTCGATCATGGTGTTTCCGAGGAGTACGACTGTGTCGTTATCTTGAAATGTGACCGCTGAGGCGGGCATAATGATGGAGAGGAGAGAGAACCAGAACTTCTTCATAAATTGTGGGAACTACCTACGCCTCTTTGGGGCTAGGTTTGTCATACAATTTCCCAGTTCCAAGCTTATCAGCGCCATAGTGATAGAGATCGCATCATAATCTCGTCCTGAAAGGAAATAGTAAGATTTTTGGCGAGAGAATTTATGGGGCAAGTGGCGGACAGGTAATTTCGGTTTGGGTGCTTGCCTCGGTCTTGTAGATCTGCCACCTACTCTTAAGCAGTTAGATTTTAACGCGAGTTATCGTTTCGCTGCTCAGGAATTTTAGACTTTATGAAAAATGTAATTGTTACCGGAGGTGGGTCCGGAATCGGCAGGGCGATTTGTCAGCGATTGGCGGAAGATGGCAATCATGTCGTGATCCTTGATCTTGATGAGGGTGCCGGAACCGAGACGGTTGGTTTGATCAAAGAAGCCGGCGGTAGCGCGGAGTGCCTAGCATGTGATGTTTCTTCGACAGAATCGGTTCAGGAAGTTTTTGCTGGGATTTTGAGAATTGATGCCTTGGTCAACTGCGCCGGCATCGCATCGATCGGTAAAGCGGCTGACACCACTCCTGAAGAAATGGATCGGATTTATGGAGTAAATGTGAAAGGAATTTATCACTGTATTCACTTTGCGATTCCGAAAATGATTGAAAGTGGGGGAGGAGCGATTGTGAATATGGCTTCGATGGCGGCGAAAGTGGGAATTCAGGAGCGCTTCGCTTACTCGATGTCCAAAGGGGCAGCGGTGTCGATGACACTATCGGTCGCTAGAGATTATTTAGCGGAAGGAATTCGTGCGAACTGCATTTGCCCGGCTCGAATTCATACTCCGTTTGTTGATGGTTACCTCGAGAAAAATTATCCCGAAGAGGAGAGGGCCGGAATGTTCCAAAAGCTTTCAGAGTACCAGCCGATCGGCCGGATGGGAAAACCTTCTGAGGTGGCGGAGTTGGCGGCATTCTTGTGTTCGGATAAAGCGGCCTTTATTACGGGTTCCGCATACGATATCGACGGTGGCGCAACTCTCTTAAGATAGAAAATTTAGACTAATGAAATTAACCCGATTTTACGAGAATGGCGCGGTTGTGCCTGGTGTTTTTGTTTCCGAGGACGAGATCCTGAATTGTGCTGACTTTGGCGAGGACTGGGGGGAAGCGTTTTTTGAAAACGATGGTTTGAAAAGGCTTGAGAAGTTTCTGCAAGAGCAAGGAGATTCGTTGCCTCGGGTGAATGCCGGAGGCGTGACTCTGGCGCCGGCAGTGGCCCGGCCTTCAAAAATTGTTTGTATTGGATTGAATTATGCTTCGCACGCCGAGGAGGCTGGGATGGAAGCTCCGAGTGAACCGGTTGTGTTTTTTAAGGCTACGACGGCTTGGGCTGGTCCGAATGATGATATCGTGATCCCTCGCGATTCAAATAAAACGGATTGGGAAGTAGAGTTGGCGGTGGTAATTGGAAAGCGGGCAAAGTACGTGAGCGAGGACGAAGCTTTGAATTATGTCGCCGGTTATGGAGTTCATAATGACTATTCTGAGCGCGAGTGGCAGTTAGAGAAAGGGGGGCAGTGGGTGAAAGGGAAATCAGCTGACACCTATGCGCCGTTTGGGCCTTATTTGGCGACCAGTGATGAGGTTTCGACTCCGAATGATATGCGGCTTTGGTTAAATTTGAATGGTAAGCAGCTACAGAATGGCTGCACCTCTGATTTTATTTTTAATATCCAGCAAGTGGTGAGTTATCTGAGCCGCTTCATGACTCTTTTGCCGGGTGATGTCATCTCGACTGGAACCCCAGCTGGAGTTGGTTTGGGATTTGATCCGCCCGTGTATTTAAAAGAGGGCGATGTCGTCGAGCTCGGAATAGACGGCTTGGGAATGCAGAAGCAAATGGCTGTTAAGGAGCGCTAGAGGCATGAAAATCACTTCGGCAAAAGTCATTGATGTTCGGGTGCCGACATCGGACAAGATGTTGGGTTCTGATCCTTTCCATAAGGCGCCGGATTACTCATCAGCTGTCCTGCATCTGGAGACCGATGGCGGGTTGCGGGGCGTGTCGGTGGTTTTTACAGTCGGGGCAGGGACTGATTGGATTGGCCATGGCATACAAGACCTCGCGACCTTAATCGTTGGGTCTACTTTAGAAGAGTTTTGCGAAGCCCCGGTCAAGCTCTACCGAAGGCTGAATGATCACCATCAATTACGGTGGTTACATGATGGCGTGTTTCGTATGGCGTGCGGGGCCATCATTAACGCAATGTGGGATTTATGGGCTAAAGCCGAAAAAAAACCACTGTGGAAGTTACTCGTGGATCTTAAGCCGGAATTTGTAGTGGGTTGTATCGACTGGAGGAATTTGAAAGACGCTTTGACTCCCGAAGAGGCCTTGAAAATTTTGGAGAAGGCAGGTGAAACAAAAGTGGATCGTGAGGAGGCGATGAGTGAGCTGGGGCCGAAAGCATACTGCACCGCTGGATGGCTTGGGCTGAGTGAGGAGGCGATTCTAGCAACAGTTCGTAAGCTTCAGGGGGAAGGCTTTGACGCCTTCAAAGTGAAGGTAGGATTGAATTCTTCCGAGGATTTGGCTCGGCTTAGGTTCATGCGGGAAGCGATTGGAAATGATCAATCGCTGATGGTGGATGCTAACCAATTCTGGGGAGTGGGAGAGGCCAAGGAACATGTGTCGAACTACGGGCCGTTTGGATTGAAGTGGGTGGAGGAACCAATCGCGCGGGATGATGTTCTTGGGTATGTTGAGCTTTCGGAGAGCTTCAAAGAAGAATCGTTTCAGTTTGCTTGTGGTGAGCACGCAGCTTCTCCGGTGATTTTTAAGCAGCTTCTTAAAAGTAGAGCGGTTGGGTATTGTCAAATTGATGCCGTAAGGGTGTCTGGGGTAAATGATGTGATGGCGATCATTTTGATGGCGGCAAAGTTTGGTGTGCCGGTGTGTCCGCACGGGGGCGGGATCGCGCTTTGCAATATGATTCAGCATTATGGGATGTGGGATCAAATAGCGGTTAGCGGCCATTCCGAGACGCAGTTGGTGGAGTACATTGATTTTCTTCAAGATGCGGTTAAGCAACCGGTGCGGATGAAAGATGGGCACTACGTGACTCCTGAGGCTCCGGGATGGGGGTTAGAATTCCGTGAGGAATTCCTGAGGGACCATACCTTTCCGGGTGGGAAAATTTGGAGTAGCCGACCGAAAGAAAAGTGTGGAGTTCACTTTGAATTTGAAACGGATTAGTATTTATCACGATGGATTTAGAGCTGAAAGGGAAAGTAGTCGTAATAACGGGTGGTTCTAGGGGGATTGGAGCGGCCTGTGTCGAGGGCTTCGCTGGCGAAGAAGCGATTCCGGTTATCGTCGGGCGGTCGCTGGATGATGGTCGCGCTCTCATTGAAAAATCGGGAAGAGGTATGATGATTGAAGCCGAGCTCACTTCGGAGGAGGCTTGTGAAAAGGCAATCCTGAAAGTCATGGAGACATACGGTCGGATTGACGGAGTGGTTCATAACGCAGGAGTTAATGATCGGGTCTCTCTGCGAAGTGGAGTGGATGACTTTGTAGACTCGCTAAGAAAAAATCTTGTCCATGTTTATGCCCTCACTCACTTCGCCCTCGATGCTTTGATAGAGACGAAGGGCTTTATTGTGAACATCTCATCAAAGGTTCCTGAAACGGGACAGGGAGAAACTTCAGGCTACGCAGCTTCAAAAGGTGCGATGAATGCTCTGACGCGTGAATGGGCTCTTGATCTGGCGGAATTCGGGATCCGAGTGAACTCGGTGGCCCCTGCCGAAGTGTTGACACCAATGTATGAAGCTTGGGCGCAGCGAAAAGAAGATCCTGAGGGCTTTTTGACGGAAGTTTGCGAGCGAATCCCTTTAGGCCAAAGAATGACGAGCGCGGAGGAAATCGCGCATACGGTCGTCTTTTTGGCCTCCAGGAAATCCGGTCATACCACCGGGCAGATTGTTTATCCTGATGGCGGCTACGTGCACCTCGATCGTTCTTATTAGAACGAGCTAAAATTCAGGGTCAAAACATTGAGCTCGTGAGAGTGAGATTACGAGAAAGTCGCTTGCTCGTTTCACCTGTTTTCTTAATTTGTGACGGGTTGCAATTTTTCGGGCTGAGGTCAGAGTCCCCTGAAATGATCGTTCTACTGTCACCTGCTAAGTCGTTGGACTATGAATCGCCGCTTTTGAGCAAACGTTCAACTAAGCCACGTTTCATTGAGAATTCCGCCGAACTGATTTCGCAATTACGCAAACTTTCGGTAGGGGATGTGGGTCACTTGATGTCGATCAGCGCTAATTTAGCGCAGTTAAATCATGATCGTTTTGCGACCTGGGAGACTGAATTCACCAAAGAAAACTCCCGTCCTGCAATTCTCGCTTTCACTGGCGATGTCTACCAGGGAATGGACCTAGATCAGTGGGATAAGGTGGATTTTGATTTGGCGCAGAAGCGGATTCGAATTCTTTCCGGGCTATATGGCGTGTTACGACCATTGGATTTGATGCAGCCCTATCGTCTGGAAATGGGAACAAAGTTTACTAATAGAAAAGGAAAAAATCTCTATGAGTTTTGGGGTAATTCGCTGACGAGGTCCTTGAATGCCGACTTGAAAAAATCGGGATCTGATTTTGTGGTTAATCTTGCTTCGAACGAATATTTCTCAGCAGTCAGAAAGAAGGATCTTAATGGAGAGCTTATCACGCCAGTCTTTAAAGATGAAAAGAATGGAACATTTAAAATCATCTCATTTTTTGCGAAGAAAGCGCGGGGGATGATGGCGGACCATATCATACGCAACGGAGTCACTAGTCCGAAGGACTTACAGAAATTTAAAACCGCCGGTTATCGTTATTCGAAGCAAGATTCTGACGAATCCAAGCTTGTGTTCCTGCGCAAAGAAGGTGCTGCTTAACTAGTTGACGTAGGGACGGGCCTGTTTGATGGAGATCTTACCTGCCTCGGTAATTTTAAATTCGATCTCCATCGCGAAATTTCTATTGAACCGTTCGTTGTAGAGCGTTTTGAAGCGCGCATTGACGATTTGTAAATCCTCTACAAGATCCAGAACTTGACGCCGAGTGAGGACGGTTTCGCCCTCGGGGACTTGGTTGGAGTAACGAATATACTGGATCTCGAATTGGGAGTTCCCGAAAAGTTTGGCAGCGAGGAGCTCTTCTGGGGTGGAGTTGTCTTCGGGGTTGGTAACAAGATTTTCTCCGGCCTGAGCATTGAAGTAGTAGCCTTCCCAGTCTGGGTCGAAGATGTTTCTCGCGACGGCGACGCCATTGGCTTGCTCGTTTTTCTGATTGGGGTGAACGAGGACTCCCATGGCGGAAGAGAGGTGATTGATACGATAAAATTCGCGTTCTTCGTATGCGCGGTAGTTCCAAAGGCTGGCCCAGACTTGTTTGACGCTTTTGCTGATGTGACCCTCGTTGTCCTTATGAGTGAATGAGTCGTAAAGGCCAGCGCCATTGAAGCTGGTGGTATCCTCGGCATTGGCGCTGGAGCGAAGGCGCGGGGTGATGTCGGGGGGGAGGTTGTTTTGAAGTTCGGTCAGTTCCTGATACATCCATGTTGGCATGGTGCTTTTATTTTGAATGCGATCGCGGAAGTTGGCTAAAAGTGATTCCCGAAGTGCGGGATTACTTTGAAAGTCCGCATTAGAGATCATCGCCGCCACCTCCGGGTAGAAGCGATTGTGAATCATAAATTCGTGGTAAAAATGGAAGGGGATTGCAAAGCCATCGGGTGCGTTGTTCGGGAAAAGTCGTCGCAACTCAGCAACGTTGGCCGCCTTTCCCCCAAAGGAATCGCTCTCGGAGAAAGCGACCCTTGAGAGTGCTGTGATTTTTGTTTCACTGAGATCACGGGGTGGGGAAGATGACTGGGTGGGGCGGATCGACTCAAAGTAGTCTTCGACTTCATCTTGGGTTGCAGCACGGATTTCGAAACCTCCTGCAGAAACTCGGTAGTAGATATTTTGACCTATGAGAGGTGCGATTTCGGGGTGGTTAGCGGCGTCTTCAATGTAGGAGTTTGGAGTGTCGTTTTGTTGGGCCTTGAGATTGACGTGCGAGAGTGGGGTCTGGGGAACTTCAGTGATAATGCCAGAGACATAAGTCAGGTCGTTTGGAAGATTCTTGAAGATAACAATGTCGCGGGCGGAAAGGGTTTCCCTTCCGGTTGAGGCAACAAGGCGTCCGAACGCTTCTTGTTGATTCATGGGCTGGTAGGTGGTGCTGGAGAAGAGATCGTCGGTCTCGATCGTATGAATTGAAGAGGCGCCGTAGAGGGCTTGGTTCGCCTTTTGGAGTTGGCGCTGGGTTTCGCTGGGGGCGTGGTAGGCAAGGCGGGAGATGAAAGGAGCATTCTTTGCGATTATTTCGTAAGCCAGTTCGATCCATTCGAAGGTAACGGGATCGGTCGGCCAGAATTCTAGGGTGTAAATTCCTTTGGAGCCATCGGGTGCAATGTAGTTATCGTGCGAGACGAGGGAACCGGCGAGATTTTGGCGATTTACGGCGCTAATATAGGTATTGCGCGTGAACTCGTTATAGTTCCGGGGGAAATTAAGAACGTTGATGGCGAAGTCGTAGTGGTGTTGGTTTCGATTGATATTAAAAAAGTAGAGTTCGGGCTTGGTGCGAATGTTTGTAATGAGGAATTTAACCTCCCTCACATTTTGAGCTCCGGGAAAATTGTCGCGCTTGGAGAGAGAGTTGAAGTTTTCCTCGGTGGCGAGAAAGATGTTGCCATCTATGGTTGAAATAGGGTCGGCGGCATTGAGGCCATGCCCGAGTGCGAGCTCAGCGATATCGCTACGCCCATCGCCATCGGAGTCCAAGGGGGACCTGTTGGAAATCCGCTGAAGTTTGTAAAACCCGTTGGGCCGGGGTAAGACAGAGTCGCTAAGAACGGCGAGTTCGTTTCCGGACGACTGGAGGTCGACGGTTTCCCATGTGTTGAAGTCCCGTGACCGGAGCAGGCGAAAGTAGTGGGAGGAAGAAGGTTGGGAGCTGACCTCAAATTTCCCTCGCGCTCCGAGCGAAATGTCCTGCAGAACCTGCCCCGAAAGGGTGGTGATGAGGAATAGGGACAGAAGAACGCCTTTCATAGGGACAGTGCAAGAAGGACCCGAAAAGCCTTCGGGTCAATAGGCATCCACCTTATTTTTCACCATGGCAATCAATACGAGATCCAAGGCGCAGGTAAATTCTCCCATTCGCGATTGCCGGGGTGGCGTCGCTCCACTCGGATTCAGGGCCGGGGGAGAGGCTGGAACGTGACAATTCATCGTAGCCATCGGAAACATTGGCGGTGATCAATAGGCCTTCGCGTGAAAGGGCAATGAACTTGCCATCGGCAATGATGGGCGAGGCGTAAAAATTAGCCTGTAATTTTTGGGTCCAAACGACTCTACCCGATCTGGCCTCAAGCGCGGTCAGCACTCCGCCATCGGACAAAGCGAACACCGTCTTACCATTTGAAACGGGAGTTGGCACGTAGGGAGTTTTTCCTTTCATATGCCATGCTATTTCAGCGGAGTTTCCTTTTTCCGAGGGTGGGCTGACGGCAAAATAGACCCCGTTTTTACAGCCAACGGCGATGAGGGGTTCTTTGCTGGTTGATCCAGCGAGAACATTGATGGGGGAAACAATCGTTCTTTGTTTCATAGTGCCGGGAAGCGACCATTTCTCCTTGCCGGAAGTGAAATCGAGAGCAACCACTCCGTGTGCTTGGCTCGCGAAGACCACTTCGAACCCGGTTGAGGTTTTGTAAACCAAGGGAGTGATGTAGCTGGTTTTTTCACCGCTTCCCTGAAGCCTTTTTTTCCAAGTCACCTTGCCGGACTTTGCAGAAATGGTAGCGATGAATCCGTCGTCCATGTGAATATGGGCGAGAACAATTTGTTCTAGGTGAATGACTGGTTGGAGGCTGAATCCATGTTGGGTTTTGACCTTGCCGATTTCGTAATCCCAGAGCTTGGTTCCGGAATGGTCAAAGGCAGAAAGCATGGCTTTGTTATCGGTTCCGTTGAACCAACTGATGACGACGGTGCTGTCATTTACCGCGGGGCTGGCAGCCGCGGTGTTATTGAAACGGTGGAGATGGTAATCTCCCACGGCGAGAGGTTTACTCCAGAGGGTTTTTCCGGACTTGGCATCGAGGCAGAGCAAAGCGACGGTTTTCGTGTCGCGGTTCTCACTGGTAACGAAAAGTTTGTCTTTCCAGATGACAGGGGAACTGGAACCCGGGCCAGAGAGTTTGGCTGACCACAAGAGGGTGTTTTCTCCGAGTTCGGTCGGAATTTTGGCGGAGGAAACTCCGGTGCCGTTTTCGCCTCGGAAGCGGGGCCATGTATCTTGAGCAAACGAGGAGAGGGCGAGCAGGGCGGAAAGAATACAGAGTTTCATGGGGGAAGGGAGAGAGATCTTTTTGGCTGGGTTTCAGGTAGAATGACGGGATGCTCTATGCTTTTCAGTGATCAAGCATAACTTTCAAGTGTTCTTTTTTCGCGTCTTAGAGATTGCAGGAAGAGTTTAGACAATATTGTGGAATATTGTCACGACTTCGTCTTGTTGCGATCTTGGCAGGGAGCCTTCTGTGTGATCTTGTTTCGTTGTGAAAATCCCCTTGGTGCTCTCTATTGTCTTGATCGCTGTTTTCTTTGCCGCCGGTGCAGGGAAAGAAAAAGAGACGACGCTTCGCGTAGCGACTTTCGATCTCGATGTGACACCGCCGGTGGGCTCAGCAATGGCTTACACGATGGTGGGAAAGGATCCTGAGCTTTCGTTGCGATGCCGGGGTGTCGTTATTTTAGGGGCCGGTAAACCAATTGTGATATGCGCGATCGATTGGATCGGAGTTGCCAACGAAGGCTATGATCAATTTCGGGACGCCCTAGCAAAGGCTGCGGGCACGACACGTGACCGGGTGGCTCTTCACGCGCTCCATCAACACGATGCGCCGGGGTGTGATTTCACGGCGGAAAAGTTAGTAAAGAAATTTGGACTTAAGGGATATGAACGGACCAAGGGAGATTTTCATAGAGAGGTGATTGGGCGGGCTGCAGCGGCTGTCCGGGAGTCACTTCCAAAGGCGCAGAAAGTGACTCATTACGGGTGGGGTGAGGCTGCGGTGGAAAAAGTGGCCTCGAATCGTCGAATTTTGGGGCCCGATGGAAAAGTGAGAGCGGTTCGTTACACGACGACGCGTGACCCGGCGCTGCGAGCGGAGCCAGAAGGTACGATTGATCCGGATGTGTCGTTGCTTTCTTTTTGGAGTAAGAATGAGCCCGTAGCAGTGCTAAGTTATTACGCTTGTCATCCTCAAAGTTATTATCTCACGGGGACGCCGAGTCCGGACTTTCCGGGCATTGCGAGATTCATGCGGGGGCAGGGGGTGCCCGACGCCTTGCATCTTCACTTCAACGGAGCGGGTGGAAATCTCGGGGCTGGAAAATACAACGATGGGAATAAGGAGAACCGCATGATTCTGGCAAATCGGATGGCCGAGGGGATGCTTAAGGCCTGGAATGCGACCAAGAAGTGGGAGGTTGGTCCGGATGGAATTCGTTTTGAGGTCGAGAAAGTGCGGCTCCCTCTGGCCAATCACCTTAAGGATGAAGAAAAAGTAATGGAGGCCCTTAAAAATCAACCGGGACGTGGGTATTTTGCAAACGTGGATCAGGCGGCTTTCATGCTTCGTCATAAGGCTGGAAACCAAATTGATGTCTCATGTCTGTCCGTTGGGGATTCCCGGGTTCTTCATATGCCGGGCGAGTTGTTTGTAGAGTATCAGCTCAAGGCAAAGGCAATGCGTCCTGACCTTAAGATCGCGATGGCGGCGTATGGTGAATATGGCACGGGCTATATCGGGACCGAAATTGGCTACAAGGAAGGAGGGTATGAGACCAGCCCATCGGCCAGTGCCGTAGGTCCAGGGTCGGAAAAAATTCTTACCGCAGCGATGAAAAAGTTGCTGTCAGTGAAGTCTCGGAAAAAGCAAGGACAGGCAGGTCCGAAGTCTCCCAAAGAGGCGATGGCAGGTTTCGAAACCCGTCCTGGTTTTGAAATGCAATTGGTCGCTAGCGAGCCTCAGATACACGAGCCCATCGTGCTGAGTTACGATGAAAATGGGCTAATGTATGTTGCCGAGTATCTCAAGTTTCCGTCTCACCATGGTAAGAGTGACGGGCCGGATGGCTGCATCCGTTTGCTCAAAGACGAGAATGGCGATGGGCATTACGAGACAGGTGGAATTTTTGCGGAAGGGCTGGAGTGGCCGACCGGGATTTGTTGCTGGGATGGTGGTGTCTATGTCGTTGCGGCACCAGATCTTTGGTATTTGAAAGATACCAACGGGGATGGACGGGCGGATCATCGGGAGAAGATTTTCACGGGGTTTGGTTTTCGAAATGACGAAGGAACCGCGAACAATCTGATTTGGGGGTTGGATCATTGGATATACGGCGCGGGATCGAATAGTGGTGGTGAGATTAAGAGTCTTGTGCAGAGTGATGCAAAAAACGTTTCGATCCGGGGAAGGGACTTCCGATTTCATCCAAAGACCCGCAAGTTTGAGGCGATCCCGGGGTCCGAGCAGTTTGGGAATGCTATCGATGACTGGGGAAATCGGTTTCTGAGCCAGAATTCCAAACCGGCCGTAAATGTGGTGCTTTCTTCGGAAAGTTCGGAGAGGAATCCTTTTCTCCCGGTTCCTTCGGCCAAGGTCGATTTGTGGAAAGATCCTACGATTTATCGTGCGAGTCGAATTGAGGATTGGCGATTGGCCCGAACGAAGCTTCGGCTTGCGGAGAAACGGAGCTATCCAGCCCCTTCAGTATCTCACGACGTTTTTAGTGGATGCTCAGGATTACAGATCTACCGGGGAGCGGTTTATCCGAAAGAGTTTCGGGGGAACTTGTTTGTCGGTGACGTTCAGGGAAACCTAATTCATCGGCGAAGTTTGGCTCCACAGGGGATGACTTTTACGAGCGAGCGGACAGAGCTCAAAAGCGAGTTTTTACGATCGAAGGACAATTGGTTTAGGCCTGCAAATTTGGTAAATGCGCCTGATGGGACGCTGCATGTAGTGGATATGTATCGCGAAATAATTGAGACCCCAGATTCGATGGTGAAGAAGATTTTTGAGATGGTTGATTTTCGTTCGGGGCGGGAATTTGGTCGGATTTACCGATTGGCTCCAAAAGGATTTGAGCCTCCTCCTCCTCCCCGCTTGGGTGAGGTCACGTTACCTGAGTTGGTAAGGACTTTGGAAAACCAAAATGGATGGTGGCGTGATACGGCAGGGCGGTTGATCGTTGAAAGAGGTGGGATGGATGCTCTGCCGGGATTGCGCGCTTTGCTTCGAGAAAGCGACTGGGATGTAACAAGACTTCATGCTCTCTATGCCATTGCTGGTTTGGGGGGACTTGAAGAGAGTGATCTGAAGCTTGCTCTGACAGATGTTTCGGCTGGGTTGAGGGAGCATGGCCTTAGGCTTTATCGGAAAGATTACCCAAACCTGCGAGGGAGGTTATTTGAGCTGGCGATTGATGAGAATGTTCGGGTGAGATTTCAAGCTGCTCTCGTCCTGGGAGATTTAGGTGGTGGAGAGGCTGCATCGGCGCTTGCGAAGATGTCGATCCGAGATGCAGCCAATCGATGGATACGGTTTGCGGTGTTGAGCGCGCGGCCTGAGAATGCCTTGGCTGTTTTTAAGAATCTTGAGAGGAAGATCCATCGGAGCCCCCTTTTTGAGCCGCTTGCGTTTGTGATTGGGGCTCGTCATGAAAAAAGTGAGGTGGTCGCTTTATTGGGAATTTTGAAAGAAACTGCGTCTGATTTTCCGGTTGCTGCAGTGATGTCTAAGCTAGGAGAGGGGTTGAAGAGTTCGGGTTCCACCTTGCGTGATTATCCGAAGGCGACTGAGGTAATGGCGAAATTAGTCGAAAGAGCGCGAATGACTTTGAAAAATGATGGGGTCCCATCAGAAGAGCAAGTCGAAGCGGTGAGAATTCTGGGGCAGACGGATGATCAAGTTGTCAGCGATCTTCACGAGCTTCTGGTTCCTTCGCGGACCGTAGAAGTTCAGCAGGCGGCTCTTGCTGAGATTGCTGAATTTGGGGTGAGGTCTTCGGCGGGCAAATTGATTGACCAGTTGCCGGAGCTTTCTCCGTCGGTCCGATCCGAAGCCACTGAAGTCCTTTTGGGGCGCGACGCTTGGATTGAGATCCTTCTCGTTTCGATCGAGAAGAAGCAAATCTTCACACACCAAATCTCACAAGCCCAGCAAATGCGACTTTTGAAACATGCCAATCCGACGATCCAGAAGCTGGCAAAAAAAATGTTTTCAGCGAAGGGGACTCCCCGCGACAAAGTTGTCCAAGAATACAAGGCAGCGCACAAACTTTCGGGTGATGCCGGTAGGGGATTGGAGGTCTTCCGGAAGAATTGTGCAGCTTGCCATCGGCACGAAAAGGAAGGCTATGAAATAGGGCCCGATATCGCGACGGTGAAAAATAGGGACTACGAATCAGCCCTGATTCAGATCCTCGATCCGAACCGGGAAGTTTTAGCGAATTTTGAACAGTACTTTGTAACCTTGAAAAATGGCCAAGTCGTAACAGGACGGATCATAAGAGAATCAGGCTCTGGGCTGACGTTGGTGAGGGCTGGTGGAGTTCAAAGTGAAATCCTTCGTAAAAACATAAAATCGATCACGAGCACAGGGCGTTCACTTATGCCCGAGGGACTCGAGGCGGTGATCGACTTGCAATCGATGAGTGATCTTTGGGCTTTCCTTAAATCGTAGGAAGACCCTTATTCGGCGGCTAGGATGGCCTGGAGTTCGTAGGTGTGTTTGCTACGAGGGGTGCCGGGTCCATTGTAGCCCAGCATGCGAAAGGATTGAGCCACAAGGCCCCGCTTTTTGAGCTCGGTGTCTAGGGCCCCTTTGGCCTCGTTGACTTTTGCTTTTGAGTCAGCTCCCATCCAAGTGTAACTCAAAACCTGGGAGGTTTCGACATCCTTGACTTCAACTTTCTTACCATCAGAACCAATCGTTCCAACATCGGTGCTCTGGTAGAGGAAGGCCATGTCTACTTTTTCCATTTTTTCGCCCTTGTTCACCATCTTCATTTCGACCGGGGCGGTCATCGGAATCTCTTTTTTCTTAATATGACTAAAGAGCGTCCAAAAGGACATCCCACCCCCTCCTGTGGTCACGGCTGCGCGATATTTTGGATAGTTTTTTTCGGAGACTTCGTCGTAGGGCCCAGGAGCAGGCCAACCTTTGGGAAGCGGTGCTTCAGACTGGTAGGATGGCTTTCCCTCGGCTGTGTCTTGGGCGAAACAAGTCGGGGCGGCGGTCAAAAGAAGAAAGGCGAGTAGCTTTTTCATGAATCCGAAAGGAAGGCTGATTTTGGAAAATGCAACTGAAAGTGTGCCTGAAAACAATTTTTATGTTAGGGACTGGCATGCCAAAAATCCCCATTTCAAAAACTCAGGTAATAGCGAGTCCAATTGAGAAGGTTTTTGAAGTGTTGCGCGATGTTCAATCGTGCCCGAGTTGGTCACCATGGTTGATTGTCGATCCTGATTGTAAATTGGATGTTAAGAACGATTATTATTCATGGGAAGGTGCGATTTGCGGATCAGGCCGAATGGAATTGGTCGAGGAAGAGGCGAACGAGTCGATCACCTATAATTTGAGTTTTCTGATACCCTGGAAATCACAGGCCAATATCCGGATCTCATTGGAAGTCAAAGGCGATGCTACCGAGGTGACTTGGACGATAGAGCATTCGCTGTCGTTTTTTTTGTTTTGGAAGAAGAAATCGATACGAGAGCACCTTGAGGCGGATTATGATCGTGGTTTGCTCATGTTAAAGGATCTGATTGAGACCAGTTTGGTGCCGTCCAATCTCGAATTTCTAGGACGTGAGCCGAGTCCGAGTTTCGTAGGTGTTGGAATTAAGCGCGCAGGGAGCATGAATGGGTTCGAGAAAGATATCGGAACCAGTTATCAAGAGGTAAAAGATCATTACCCAGAAGGTCAGGTGTTCAGTGTTTATTACACTTGGGATTTGGTGAAGAAGGAAGTGGCGTATTTTATTGGGGTGAGATTGGATAAAACTCCAGGGGTTATCCCAGATGGAATGGAGTTGATTAATGTGCCAGGGATGGAGGTCTATGCTTTGCGGCATCGAGGACCTTACCGCCATTTGAGGAATGGCTGGTCGGCAGGGAGAATGCATGGTCGAGCGAAGACATTTAGGCAGTCTAAGCGGTTCCCTCCTTTTGAAATTTATGAAGATGAGAATTGGGAAGAACCTGTCGTAAAGATTTGCTTGCCGATGAAGTGATCCGCATGATGAGCGTATGAAAGTGCTTGAGCTTGTTGCCCCATCAGAGTTTGTCGTCTCCGAGAAGCCGAAACCTGTGCCTCAACCTGGCGAGGTTCTTATCAAGGTGGCGTGCTGTGGAATTTGTGGAAGTGATGTTCACGGGATGGACAATAGTAGTGGCCGCCGTATCCCGCCGATGATCATGGGGCATGAAGCGAGCGGGGTGATTGAAGAGATGGGTGACGAGGTGTCTGGCTGGAGTGAGGGTGACAGAGTATCGTTTGACTCAATGGTGTATTGTGGAAAATGTGAGCACTGTGAACGAGGTGAGACGAATTTGTGTCATGACCGCCAAGTGATGGGCGTCTCTTGTCAGGAGTTTAAACGTGATGGAGCCTTCGCAGAGTGGGTAGTGGTGCCATCGCTAATTTTAGAGCGGATGCCGGAAGGTTTGGGATTCGAAGAAGCTGCTTTCACCGAACCGTTGGCTGTGGCCCTACATGCCGTGAATTTGGTGAAGGTTAAAAAAGGCGAGCGAGCGCTGGTGGTTGGATCTGGTTTAATTGGCCTTTTGGTGATTCAGGCCTTGAAGCGGGCAGGCGCGGGCGAGGTGGTTGCGGTTGATAGGGACCGAAAAAGGTTGGATCTGGCTTTGAAGCTTGGTGCAACAGAGGCGTATACCCCGGATGAAGATTCTGGGGATGAGTTTGATATCGCAATGGAAGTAGTGGGAGCAGCTCCAACTTTGGAAAAGGCGGTGAAATCGGTTCGTAAAGGAGGCCGAGTTGGGTTGGTTGGAAACGTTGTGGCAGAGGTGCCGCTGGCTTTGCAGTGGGTGGTGACGCGCGAAATTTCCTTGCTGGGGTCGTGTGCGGCAGCGGGTGAAACCAAGGAAGCCCTAGAGGCAATTGCGAGTGGAGAAATTCAGGTAAAGCCTTTGATCTCGGCAGTGGCTCCGCTCGACGAGGGTGGGGACTATTTTCAGCGTTCGAGGGATGGAAAAGAGGGGCTTCTGAAAGTTTTACTAAAACCTTAGTCAAAGGAGCAGCTCGGAAAGAGTGGTGGACCTTTAATCGGGTGTGCTTGTTCTAGACTAGGTGGGCACCCTGAGCGGGCCGGGTGACGAAAAGGAGAGGCTCGATGCCCGTTTGGGCTTGGTAACGGTCGTTCATTTGTCTCGCGATTGCTTCAGCATTGATTGAGTGGCAGAGCGTGACAGTAGAGCCGCCAAAGCCTCCCCCCGTCATTCGGGCGCCGAGGACGCCACCTTCAAGGCCGATCTCTGTGGCGAGTGCAACCATGAGATCGAGTTCATCGCAGGAAACTTCAAAGTCATCGCGAAGTGAGCGATGCGAGCTTTCCATCAGGGAGCCGATGTTCGAGAAGTCGTAAGATTTGAATGCCTCAACCGCTTGGGCCGTACGGGCGATTTCAGTGACGACATGCCGGGAACGTCTGAAAATACGGTCGTCCATTTTCTCCTGTGCAGCGTAAACATCTTCCATGGTGACATCCCTCCAACTTTCTTTCCCTGTGAGGGCAAGCCCATCTTCCGTTTCCTTACGGCGGGTGCTGTAGCCTCCGTCGGAGAGGTCGTGAGAAACGTTGGTATTGGCGACGATGATGGAAAGGGAAGGGTCTGAGAAAGGAACCATCTCGGGTTCGCTAGAGCGGCAATCGATGAGAATAAGTTGATTCTTCATGCCGAAAGCGGAGGCGAATTGATCCATAATTCCGCAGGGCACTCCAGCGAAGTCGTGTTCTGCTCTTTGGGCTAGAAGGGCTTTATCTGCGATCGGGAGGACGGTATCGACCAAGCCTTCGAGAAGAGTAGCAAAGGCACACTCGAGGGCGGCTGATGAGGAAAGGCCAGCCCCGAGAGGAACGGACGAGACAATGGATGCATCGAATCCGGGAAGCTTATATTTAAGGTCCTGAAATCCGCGAATAATTCCCCGGAGATAGTTGGACCATTTGGGATCGGCAATCTCTTGCACTTTAGAAAGATCGATTTCAATTGTATCCTCTCTAGTGGTGGAAATCCGAACAGTTTGGGAATCGTTAGGCCGAGCAGCGATCCCGACATAACGCTCAATCGCAAGGGGAAGAACGAATCCATCGCAGTAGTCGATGTGTTCACCGATCAAATTGACCCGCCCAGGGGCTACGGAGACCAAGGTGCTTTCTACTCCAAAGTTGGATGCCAACTCCTTCTTCGCTTTTAAAGCGAGTTCGGAGACGGTTATGTTTGATTCAAACATTGAGTATAGCTGGCTTTTTAGCGGCTCGAGGGAATGAAGAGATAAGAAAAAGCCCCGCAAACCAAGTGGCGGGGCTTTTTGAGGAAGGTGTGTTTGTTATTTGGAGAATGTCACGTAAATGGTGATAACGATAATCGCTAGGACGAGCGCGGCCCACTTAGCGCCGGTCCATGGAGTCATGTCGATGGACGTATTAGTTGCAATTGTCCATGGCTCAGATCGAGGAGAAATCTTTGACATAACGAGCAGGAAGATCACGAGAGCTGCGAAGACGACGCCCATGAAGTGAAACTTGTGCATTCCGAGGATCTCGCCTTCTTCGATGAGGCCGAACAAGCCAATGCAGAGTAAGCCAACACCAGCAATCATAGCGATGCTGGCGGCTTTTCCGGGGACGTTACGATTGAGCATGCCGACGGCGACGACCGAGAAGATCGGAATGAAGTAAATGGAGTTCATGTCCTGAAGGTAGGCGAATATAGAATCGTTGGCGGCGAGGAAGGGAGCTCCGATCATGGCTGCGATTGCGATGAAAACAACGAAGAGCTTAGCGGCCTTTACAGTTTGTTCCTCTGTGCCTTCAGGGTTGATGCTGTGCTTATAGAGGCCAAGTGAAAAAAGAGCGGAGGTCGAATTGAGTGCGGCATTGAAGGAACTCAGAATGGCTCCGACCATGACGGCGGCAAAGAACCCGGTGAGATGATCGGGAAGGAGGTTGCGAACCAGGGTGCCGTATGCTTGGTCGTTGCTGATACCGTCGCTGGCATAGAGATGGTAGGCGACAATACCGGGGATAACGAGGTAGAGTGGTCCGAGAAGTTTGAGGCCACCAGTGAGGAGTACCCCTTTTTGGCCTTCGGCCAAACTACTGGCTCCGAAGGTGCGTTGAATGATTTGCTGGTTGGTGCACCAGTAGAAAAGATTGAGTAGGGCAACACCGGTAAATAGGGTGCCAAAGGGGAGGCCGAAGTCTTTGTCACCCGTGGAGTCGAGGCGTTCGGGGTGGACTTCGTTTAGAGTTTTCCAACCTTCCGCGATTCCGTTGTTGCCACCGACTGCATCGATTGAAAGCCAAGCGATCGTGAAGCCTCCGATGAGGAGGCCAATGCCGTTGATAGTGTCAAGAACCGCGAGCGTTCGAAGCCCCCCAAAGCGGGCATAAAGAAGACCCCCAATACCTATGATAATTGTGGTGAGGCGAAGAAGGGTAGTGTCGCTTTCGATGCCGGTGAGCGAAGAGAGATCCATCATGTCGATAAGACCGCGGGCACCTGAATATAGAATTAGAGGAATTAGAATGAGGGCATAGGCAAGGAGAAAAATGGTGTTGGCAATGCTCTGTGTCGTGGTGTCATAGCGCTGCTCGAGGAATTGTGGAACGGTTGTGATCCCGGTGCGAAGAAAACGCGGGAGGAAGAAGAGGGCCATGATGATGAGGGCGATCACAGCATTGACCTCCCATGCCATGACACTGAGGCCGTCTTTGAAGGCCGCTCCATTGAGGCCAACCATCTGCTCGGTGGAAAGGTTGGTGAGGAGAAGGGAGCCGGCAATGATGGGAAAGGTAAGACTTCGGCCTCCGAGGAAAAATCCGTCGGAGCTATTCCGTTCGTCTTTACGGGTGATCCAAATGGTGAGCGCGGAGGCTGCGGCAGTGAAGAGAATGAAGGAGATGACAGTTAGCATGCCTTGGAAGATGTGTTGTGGTTGAGAGAGGCTGTCGAATAGCCGAAGAGCGGAGGTTATAACTCTCACTAGGCCGTTACAATCACCTAATCTAATTCATCACTTCCCTTCAAGGCTTCCAACTTTAGGATTCGAACTATTCTTTGTAGAAAATGAACCAACACTCATTTTCTAGGATTAAATTTTTTCGAATTGATTTAGTTCGAAAGGATCTCGTCAGGGGCGCTTGAGAGGATCCGATGGTAAGGTGAGAGTCCACGCATGATGCTTTTCCAAAGAGTGAGGTCGTGGGGCAAATTGAGGAGGTTGGGTTTGGGCTCGGTGATGGTCCAGGCATCCTGGGCGACTTCCTCTTCGAGCTGGCCCTCTGACCAACCGGAGTAGCCGGCAAAGGCTTTAACGAGGGTGTTGGGTTGTCCGAGATAAGTTTTGGCCTCATCCATCGCGATGCGGGTGGCAAAGCCGAATTTGGAATCCCGTTTCCAAAAAGCCGAGAAAGTGAGCTGGTCTCGGGCGACGGGGCCCCCGAGGTGAACGGGGATTTGCCAGAGTTCAAGAAATTCAGGATCGCTGATCAGATCTCCAACTGTTTTTCCAGAGGGATGATTGAGAATTAATCCGAATGCTCCTTCCTCGGGAGTATGTTCGGCAAGAAGAACGACAGCCTTATTGAAGGTGCCATCGCGAAGAGAGGGGTCGGCAAGCAGGAGTTTTTTATCGAGTTTGGGAGGCGCCGGCTGCGTGTTCACCTGAAAAGACTGAATGTTGAAAAGGAAAAAGTGAAGACTTCGATGTGTTGATTTGGGAATCAGCCACTTAACTTGTGCAAAGTTGTTGGGGTCATTCTGTATTACGGCTTGATCATAAGGCCTAATTTGGGAAGTTTCGCTGCTTATGAATAAAGAAGCACTTTCTAGAGCTGCGGCCGAAGCCCGCGGATTGGCCATCGATGCCGTCCATGCTTGCTCCTCGGGCCACCTTGGTCTTCCTCTTGGTTGCGCTGATCTGGGCGCTGTCCTTTTTGGTGAAGGCCTCTGTTTTAACCCCGCTGCTCCAAAGTGGTTGAACCGCGACCGTTTCATCCTCTCGGCTGGTCACGGATCGATGTTTATTTATAGCTGGCTTCATCTCGCTGGCTTCAAGGTGTCCGGCCAAGACGTTGCCGATTTCCGTAAGCTCCACTCGATCACTCCGGGCCACCCCGAGTTTGACGAGACTGAAGGTGTCGAGGCTACGACTGGACCACTGGGCCAGGGTGTGGGGAATGCGGTGGGTTATGCTCTCTCAGGAAAGCGCGCGGCAGCTCGTTACAACACGGTTGATCACACCATTTTTGATCATCACGTGGTTGCCCTCGCGGGCGATGGATGCCTTCAGGAGGGTGTTGCGCAGGAAGCGATTGCTTTCGCTGGTCACAACCAGTTGGACAATCTCATCCTTATTTATGACTCAAACGACGTCACCCTCGATGCGATGGCGGACAAGACTCAAGGTTGGGATTCTGAAGCTTATTTCAAGTCTCTTAACTGGAATGCCGTGACCATCGATGGCCATGATATGGATGCTTTCCTGACTGCTTTCACTACGGCCAAGGCTGGCAGCGGCAAGCCTACCGTGATTATTGCCAAAACCGAGATTGGTCGGGGGATTCCACAGGTAGCCGGAACTGCTGGCGCGCACGGTGAAGGTGGCGCGAATTTTTCTGGCGAAGCCCGCAAGGGACTCGGGCTGCCTGAGCAGACCTTCTTTGTTTCCGATGAGACGAAGGCATACTTCGCCCAACAAGCAGAGGCCCAGGCCGATGCTTTCAACGAGTGGCAAGCGATTTACGATTCATGGGCTGCGGCCAATCCTGAGCTTTCCAGCGAGCTTGAGGAAAGTGTGGCCAAAGTGGTCCCCAGTGATCTCTCTGATCAAATTCCAGCCTTTGGTGATGACTATGCCGATGCAACCCGTGGTTCCGGTGGAGTTGTCATCAATGCTGTTGCGAAGGCTATGCCTTCGGTGATTACTGGTTCGGCGGATCTCTTTGGATCGACTAAGAATTATCTCAAGGAAGAGGGCGATTTTTCTGCTGCTAATCCAACGGGCCGCAATATCTGGTTTGGAATCCGCGAGCATGGAATGGGCGCTATCTGTAACGGTGTGGCGTACGACGGCCTCTTCCGTATTAGTGGAGCGACCTTCTGCGTCTTTGCCGACTACCTTCGCCCGGCGATCCGGATCGCCGGGCTTGCCAAGCTTCCTGTGACCTATATTTTGACTCACGACTCTGTCGGAGTGGGAGAAGATGGGCCGACTCACCAGCCGGTGGAAACTGTGAGTGGCTTGCGGGTTATTCCAAACCTCGATGTGATTCGTCCCGGCGATCAAGAGGAAGTTGCTGGTGCTTATATTTGCGCGATGGAGCGTCTAGATGGACCAACTGCGCTGATCTTTAGCCGTCAGAAAGTTGTTTCTCTTAATGATCTTGCTTCCGTCCAAACTCGTCGCAACGGTGTTGCTAAAGGAGCTTACATTCTGAAGAAGGAAGAAGGTGACCTTGAATGCATCATCCTTGCAACCGGTTCGGAAGTCGGGCATGCGATCGAAGCCGCTAAGGAAATTGGGGCTGGAGCTCGTGTTGTTTCGGCTCCTTGCCTCGAGAGATTCGATCGCCAGCCTGCTGAGTATCAAGCCGACGTTCTGCCATCATCTTGCACCAAGCGGGTCGCCATCGAAGCCGGAGTGAGTGGACTCTGGTATAAGTATGTTGGACTTGAGGGTAAAGTGGTTGGGATCGATCGCTTTGGCATCTCGGCTCCGGGCAACGTTGTGATGGATGAGCTTGGCCTCAATGCCGCTGGGGTCATCAAGGCGCTCAGCTAACTAAAAATCATTTCATTCAAAGCCCCCGCTCGTTCTACGAGTGGGGGACTTTTTTGGGCGCAGCTATCTTATTTCTGTTGCGGCTACGCGTCACGGCGACAATCCCCCTAAAGGTTTTCCTTATTGTTCTTCTTCCTGACTGGGATGGACGGGAGGGCTTTCTTAAAAAGACTTATGGCCCGGTGGGCATCGTTTTTGAGGCCTCGGATTTCGCGTTGAACACCTGTTTCTTCTGTGGTTTCCAGAATCGTATCTGTGGAAGGTTTTATGGCTTCCGGTGTCTTGGCAAGGGTTGGGGTGGAAGGTTTTTCCTTTGGAGCAATGATGACAAAAATTGCAATGATAGCCATCACAGGGATGGCGTAGCGATGGATGAAGAGTTTCCTCTCGGGTGCGAAGCGTTCGCGGGCCATGGCTTGAACACGCGTTTCGAACCCAGGCCGTGGGGGATCGGTGACGATTTTTTCGCGAAGACGATTTTCGAGGGATTTAGTGGTCATGGTGAGGTGAGATCGACTTTCTGGCCGGGGAGCCAAGTGTCATTGGTGAGAATAAGTTCTTTGCCGAGGCGTTTGCGAGCGCGGTATACGATCACTTTTGCGTGGGTGGTTGTTTTGTTGAGGACGCGGGCAACTTCTTTGATAGCGAGGCCTTCTTGGTAGTGCATCCATAGGGCGGTGAACTCGTCGGGTTTGAGCTTAGCTTTGGCAATCTTCCAGAGCGCCACGGCGTCATGAGGTTTGTTGCTTTCGATGGATGGGTAATCCGAGTCAAAGAGTGGAGAGGTCGGCTTCCGTTTGCGCCATTGGGAGATAGCGGAACGGCGGGCGATTGAGTAGAGCCAGGGAAGGAGTTCCCGTCCGGGTTTGAAGGTTTTGAGTTTGCGAAGAGCGAGCAGAAAAGTGTCTTGAGTCAGGTCTTCAGCATCTTCCGTGCAACCGGTTAATTGATGAAGGAATCTATAAACTTTTTGATGGTATCGGTGGATGATTTCGTCGCGCGCCGACATGGCATCATCCCCATCTGCGAGTGCTGTGAGGACGAGTTCAGTGTCGGAAATTTCAGACATCAAAAGGGAGATTATTTCAATTTTGAGATCAGGGCGAAAGCGTTTGCAGCAGGAAGGCTCATGGTCATAGTCATGATTTTCCCGGAAGTTTGACCGCTGTGCAGGATGTCGAGCCCTTCAATATTTTTGTCGGCCAATTCGCTAAGGGAAACGAGGCCAGCAAGAGCATGCATCATTCGTTTAGCCATTGTTTTTGAACCGGTTTTGATGACCATATTGGCGACAAGGCGATTTTGTTTTTCAGCGAGCGTTATGAGAATGGAGTCGGCTTTGCGGATGATATGGGATCCTTCATCTAGGGGGATTTTAATTTTTTGGATGTTTGCGTAAGCGACCACGACTGGTTCTTCGGATGGCGGCGTGAGGTCAGCTTTGAGGCCTGGAGTTTTTCCGGCAAGAACATCGAGGGCCAATTTAAGAAGCCCTTTTTTTTGGGAAATGATGACAGTATTGTTGTCATGGAATCCAGCGTGCTGAGTTCTGTCGTTATCTTTCCATGAATGAATTTTTGTAGTGCCGTAAGTGGTAGAATTGTAACCATCTGCCTGGACGATAACTTCTTCGAGCTGAGCTCGAGCGAATTCTCCGGAGAGTGTAATCGCAATTTCATCTGCTTTTCCGGTCCCGAAGAGGGTAATGTCGGTCAAATCTTCGAGGAGGTCGAAGCCGAAGAGCGTTTCGATATCGATAATTGTGTCGGCTTCGCCCTTCCGAATTTGATCAAGGAGGAATCCTCCAGTGTTTGTTTTACGAAGCCCGGTGAGGTCTCCATGAAGATGCCACTGGGATTCAGCCGGGATGTTCTTGGGCTGAAACGGGTCTGCCATAGCCAAGGGAGCTACGATAAAAGTCATTAGGACCAGGTTCTTCATATCAGGCTTATGAGCTCGGAGTGGATTTGGTTACATCCGGAGGAATAATTTCTCAAGGACAGGATAGTGATTTTCCCTATTTTACAATTCGTTGGGCAATTAAGCGGACTTTCATCAGCCTTGAGGGTCCGATCACTTGATTCCCGAGTTTGATGGTGCCGGGGTATGCCAAGGTCTTTGGAAGCACGGGTTGCTCTTCCAGAAAACTAGCGGATGGTCCGGCGTGAAATTCCCGGACACAAGAGATAAGGCGCTATCTCAACTCCATGAATTCGTTCGGCGTGTTGGGCGTTATTCGAGTAATCGCAACCATGTCATTCCCCACCATGAAAACGTCTCCTGCCTGTCAGCTGCGATTCGCCACCGACTCCTGACTGAATGGGAGGTCGCCGAAGCGCCGCTGACGCGTTATGCCCCGTCAACAGTCGAGAAATTTACGCAAGAAGTTTATTGGCGAACCTACTGGAAAGGGTGGTTGTCGCTTAGGCCAAAGGTTTGGGATGATTACATGGAAGGGATTGAGGAGCATTCTGATGCTGAGAAAATTCGCCAAGGGAATGGGCCAGTAGCCGTCATGAATGGTTTTGCGCGAGAGTTAGTTGAGACAGGTTATTTGCACAATCATTCCCGTATGTGGTTCGCTGGTTACTGGGTTCATATCGTTCGATTGCCTTGGCAATTGGGTGCCAAATTTTTTCAGGATCATTTACTGGATTTTGACCCAGCCTCAAACCTGCTTTCATGGCGGTGGGTTGCAGGATTGCAAACGCCGGGAAAGACTTATTTGCCAAGGCGGTCAAATATCGAAAAATATGTCGCGTCGACATTACTCGATCCGCATGGGCTTGAACTATTAGAGAACCCTAGTGCGATGATGCCCGGGGATGTGGAGCGGCCTGAAGTGACAAGACCGTTGCTGCCAGAGCTCGAGGTTCCTCAGGATGGGAAGGTGTTATGGATTCATGAAGAGGATTTGAATCCGGAAAGTTCGCCCTTGGGAGCTTATCGACCGTCGAAGATTTTAGTGACAGGAGAATTCCTCGGGAAATCAAAATTACAAAAGGAGTGGCTGAGAGGGGCCCTTGAAGACGTGGCCGAACGTGCAGGAAAGCACTACGATACTTCCGTGGAGCAGGTCGATGATCTGATTGCGTGGGTTAGAGGAAATAGAGAAGCCGAAATCGTTGCGATGCGTCCAGAAGTGGGTCCACTGCATGATCGGTTGAATTCGTTTGTAAAATCTGGCTTAAAGTTGACTTTAATGGTGCGTCCTGAGGATCGTTATTTGAGATCACTTGCGAGGTCTGGTTTTTTTGGTTTCTGGAAAAAATTAAGATCGCGGATGGAATCCGGAGACTTTCCAACGTCCGACCAGCAAGAGTTGTTTTAGCGAGTGGGGATCTTAAAACTCTCGATCGAGGAGATAATGGGCGATTTCTTCGAGTCGTTTACCTCTTCTGCCGAATACCATAAGGGCTTCAAGAGCCTTGCGGGTGAGTCGGGCCGCTTCTTTCTTTGATTTAGTAAGTCCAAGAATTGATGGATAGGTGGCTTTATCGACCGCTTCATCTTTCCCCGCGGTTTTTCCGAGCTGCGCGGTCGATTGAGTCACATCGAGGATGTCGTCGATGACTTGAAAGGCTAGGCCGAGGTTGTAACCGAAATCGGTTAAAGCATCGAGCTGCCGTGGTGTAGCGTTCGCAGTCATTCCGCCGAGACGAAGCGAGGTCGTGAGAAGAGCGGCAGTTTTATTTTCGTGAATGCGAACGAGTTGGGCTTTTGAGAGTTCTTTGCCTTCGCCTTCGAGATCTAGGACTTGTCCTCCGATGAGTTTACGTGAGCCACCACAGATTGAGAATTCGAGAAAGATATCTTTGAGATCGTAGCGTTTGGTCGGAGGAGTTTCTGCGAGAATGGTGAAGGCTTCGGTGAGGAGGGCATCGCCGATTAGGACGGCCATACCTTCTCCATACACCTTGTGAGAGGTGGGCCGGCCGCGGCGGAGGTCATCGTCGTCCATGCTTGGGAGATCGTCGTGAACGAGCGAGTAGGTGTGCATAATTTCGACTGAGCAGGCGGGCGGGAGGCCGTTTTGCATCTCACCTCCGCAGGCTTCGGCGGCAGCGAGAGTGAGAATAGGCCGGAGGCGCTTGCCGCCGGCGAAGACAGAGTAGCGCATTCCTTGGTGCACGGTTTTAGGGCGAACAGTAACGCGCGGCAGAAACCGGTTGAGGGCGTCGTCCACGAGGACTTGTTGGCCTTTGAGATAAGCTTTAAGATCGGACACGGGGCGGAGCCTAACAGGAAATTCGGACAGGGAAACCGGTTATTGCGGAGAAGGGAAAAGGAGGTATCCTTTCCTGTATGAGACTAAAAATGATGTTTGTGTCGCTTATCTCGATGCTTTCGCTCAACGCGGAACCGCTGAAAGTGGGCGCTAAGCTTCCGGAACTCAAAGGGAAGAATCAAGACGGTAAGGAAATTGCCCTCAAAGCGGCCGATGGCGACCAGTGGATGGTGATTTTCACTTATCCCAAGGCTTTGACCGGGGGATGAACAAGCCAAGTATGTTCGGTGCGGGACGCATTCGAGAAATTGGCAGGTAAAAAAGTAACCGTGTTTGGGATGTCTACGGATAAGCCTGAAACCCAGAAAAAATTTAAGGACAAGAACAAGCTTCCCTATGATTTGATCTCAGATCCGGGCGGTGAGATCGCCAAGGCGTTGGGGATCTCGGTGAGAGGTGGGATGTTTACGGCACGGCGTGCTTTGCTCTTCAAAGGCGGCAAGCTGGTGTGGCGGGGTGATAGGGGCGCGACTTCAACGCAGGGAGCAGAGCTACTGAAGGCAATTGCCGCTGTTGAAGGTGAGTAAGACTGTGTTTCGCCTTAGGAGGCGGCCTTTCACCCCTTTTTTTCTGCTAGACGGCTTTCAAGCGCTCTCTTTAGGAGGGGGCGCTTTTTCGCCGAAATAGCCTTGAGGGAGAGAATGATGCCGGCGGTTTGGTCTTCGTTAAAATGAAGTTTTAGAGCGGTAAGCTCCTCGTTGAAATCGGCATCAATGATTTGCGCCCAATAAACAAGGTTGAGGTTCTTGTGTGGTTTGATAAGGGGGAAAATTTCCATGCCGAGGGGGGTGAGAATGAGGTAGGCGTGCCGGGCGCAATAGGCAGAGAGTCTGGTCAGTAAGGCAGAGAGAATGAGAAAGGGGAGAGCCATCCACCAGGTAAAGGTTGGGTGTCCCATGAACCAAGTGAGGCCAATCAGGAGAAAGAAAGCAAAAGAAACCGCTGCGATGACTATAAATCCTTGGGCTTGCCCGGCTCGGGTAAAGCGGAGTTCCTTGTGAGGTTCGGTAATTTTTTTGGGAGCGGCCATGAGTTAGAGTTGATGGCAGGGAGGGGCAAACGCATTTTCTTGGTTGATTCCGCTCGTTTGTGGCTCCTTCGTGAGCCGGCGTGCTCTTTTTTGCGAGCAGGCATGAGGGAAGCCACCCTGTGTTAAATTAGCCATGCCTTTGTATCTAATGTGGGGTTGGAAATACACAATTTTTCCCAGTCTGTCATAACCGCTGGCGGATTTTTATACGTCTATAACGTCTCCATCATCAAGTTTAGACTCAGGCCTTTTTTCCTGAGCGTTCTGATTTGGCATCCTAGGAGTGACAACTTGAATTTTCCCTTTGAGTCGTTTTCCAGCATAGCCCGCCACGATCGCTCGGAAGGGTGGAACAAGGAGCAAGAAGCCAACGGTATCAGTAAGGAAGCCAGGGGTAATTAACACTGCACCAGCAAGGAGAATCATAAGCCCATCGATTGCCTCCTTGGCGGGCATGCGGCCTGCGGCGGTCGCAGCTTGGAATTTTTCCATTGCACGTCGACCCTGTGATTTGGTGAGCGATGCTCCAAGAATAGCGGTGACAATAATAATGGCAAGGGTTAGACCTAAACCTAGCTGGCTACCGATGTTTATGAAGAGGTAGAGCTCGGCAATAGGGACGAGAATGAAGAGAAGAAGAAGTTTTCCAAACACAGTTTTGCAAGACAGTAGGCAGGAAGGGTGACAATGCCACTACAAACGCGATTCGAAAAAAACGGCTTCTTTTTGGGAAAAAATGCCCGACGAGTATTACTGGGAATTTGTTGTTGGCGGGAGAGTCTTGTAGCCAGTTTTGGAACGGAACGGAGGGGGTGAAAGGGGGGTGGATAGGCGCAGATATAGTGTCCCCATCCGCGTTTATTTGCGGTTAAAACAGAAATATTAGATGCAGAGATTTTGGAGGGAAAATGAAGTCGAACGAATCCTAACTTTACCCTCTCAAACGATTCAGATGAACTCCATGAAAACCAAGCTGAAGCATTTCGCCGCCTAGGGATAACCGATTAATTTCTGTCGCTCTTCATCCCAAAGGCGCAGACTCAGAGATTTGAGGCTCTTGCGTAAAGTGAGTTCTGGCACCTGCTGAAAGAAGCTCTCCGCTTCGTGGCAGGCCTGGAGATGGTAATTTGGAATACGCGAACTGAGGTGGTGAATATGGTGGTAGCCGATATTCCCCGAAAACCAGTTCATTACAGCTGGCAGCTTGTAAAAGGAACTGCCCTGCATGGCGCAATCAGTGTAATTCCAATCCTCGCCGGAACGCCAGTAGGTATCTTCAAACTGGTGCTGCACGTAGAAGAGCCACACTCCTAGGGCTCCGGAAACACCCGTCACGACAGACTGGAGCAGCAAAAAAGTCCAAAAACCAAAAATCGCACTCATCGCGATCGCGTAAATCAAAATACTGAGATTCATCAAGTATACATCACGGCGATCACGCTTACTGGCCCTCTTGTAGCTGAAACGTTGGTAGACAAAAAACAGCGCCAGCGGAATCAAAACAAAGAGCACAATCGGGTTGCGGGTAAATCGATAATGTAAACGTACCCAGATCGAAGAGGCTTGATATTCCTTTACCGTCATCGTCCAAACATCGCCGATTCCGCGTTGATCTAAATTCCCCGACGTGCCGTGGTGCACTGCGTGCTGCCACTTCCAATGGTGATACGGTGTAAATGTTAATAGCCCCGAAATAAAGCCGACAATATTGTTGGCTCGCTTTGAGGCGAAGTAAGAACCATGCCCGCAATCATGAAAAATAATAAAAATCCGAATCAAAAAGAGCCCCGCAAGCACGCCGAAAGCTAGCGTCAGGGGCCAGGAGATCGACATAGTAAAATACATAACCACCCACAAAGCCAAATATGGTATCCCTGTATTAGTAACCTGCCACAGGCTTTTACCTAAGGACGGAGTTTGATACTTGCGCACGATCTGGCGCCAATTCTGCTGAGCATCGGTTACTTCTGAGGCAGGAGCCTCTGAGGCTTGATCTAAAATCATAGACGGAAAGAGAGCACGAAGCTCAGGGAAGGCGATCAAAATTATTCGCCAAGTGCTATTTATTATATGAGGTCAGAAATCTATCTGTGCGATCGTCAATATTTTGAGAAGTTAGGCCATATCGATTTTAACGGGAAGGACTTAAATGTTTACTGGCTGAATGCCAGGAATTTTCTTTTGTGGAACGGACGGAGAGTCGAAACAGGGCGGACAGGATAGGGATGAGAAGGGTATGAAAATTTGGCTAATCATCTTGAGAAGGGAGTGAAGGTGGAGATTAGGAGCTGGATTTTTATTCTTTGAGCTTCCTTGCTTCCGCTTCGCGTAGCTTGTCCTTCTTGCTCTTCCGACGCCCTTTGATGCCGCCAGTTCCTGCTGATCCGGGCCGCTCGCGCGGGGTTTCGGTTGGCTCGAAACCTTCGATCTCTTCGCGAGTGAGACGGCAGGCATTCCGTTTCTCGATGAGACGAAAGTGTGACTCGCTTTCTGCGGTGACGAAACTGACGGCAAGACCGAGTCCCCCTGCCCGTCCGGTGCGGCCGATACGGTGAGTGTAATCATCTGCGGAGCGAGGTAGGTCATAGTTCACAACGACGGGCAGCTCCACGATATCGAGCCCGCGTCCAGCAAGGTCGGTTGCGACCATGACCTTGAAATGTGAGTTTTTGAAGTCTTCCAGTGCTTCGCGCCGGGCACCCTGACTGAGATCGCCGTGAAAGGCTCCGGCACGGATTCCATTGCGGCGCAGTTTCAATGCGACGTGATCGGCGGTATACTGCGATGCCACAAAAACGAGGACTCGTTTCCAATTTCCCTCTTTAATGAGATGCCGGAGTAGCGGTGTTCGTTTCTCTGTATCAACCCGGATCACTTGTTGCTTGATGTCAGGTGCGCCTTGCGGTTCCTCATCGAAACGGACGCGGTTTGGTTCGTATAACGATTTAAGAGCGAGCGCTTCGATCTTCTTTGGAAAGGTCGCGGAGAAAAGTAGATTCTGTCGGCGTTCCGGGAGCAGATCAAAGATGCGGTTCAGTTCTTTGGAGAAACCGAGGTCAAGGAGTCGGTCGGCCTCGTCGAGGACGAGCGAAGAAACCCCGGCAAGCGAAAGGGCATTGCGCTCGACGAGATCGAGAAGCCGTCCTGGTGTCGCGACGATAAAATCAGCACCTCCACGCAGCGCCATCATTTGAGGATTGATCGAGACTCCACCGACCGCGCTTACGACCTTGGGTCGCTCGTCAAGATACGCCGCACATTCCTGAACCACGGTCCTGACTTGCGCCGCGAGTTCACGTGTTGGAACAAGGATGAGAATATTAAGCTGCCGATTCCTTTTTAGTTTATCAGAGGCCGAGGACCAGCGCTGTAAAAGCGGTAGGACAAAGGCCATTGTCTTTCCCGATCCAGTCTCTGCTGTCGCGAGAAGGTCACCCCCTGCGAGTATCACTGGTATCGATTCTAACTGCACGCGAGTTGGCTCGGGATAGTGGCTGACTGCGCGAAGAAGCGGTTCCGTCAGCGCAAAGGAAGAAAAGGGCATATGGGAGAATAGTGCGAAATGGGTGATCGGGCGAGTATCACTCCAAGAATCTTACTCCTCCTCCTCCCGCTAAAGGCGGTGGAAGTGATTTGTGCGAACCGGGCGAGTAAAAAGAGGCACGAGATCCTGTGAGTCACCCTTGCCTCCACGAACCAATCCTGTTTACCCTTCGCGAGTATGCCAAAACTCACTATCGTTGCACACATCTTTGCGAAGCCGGATCAGATTGAATTCGTGAAAGCAGAACTTCAGAAGATCATTGCTCCGACCCTCGCGGAAGAAGGCTGTCTCCAGTATGACCTGCATCAGGATAATGAAGAGCCGGAACACTTCATGTTTTACGAAAATTGGGCCTCACGGAACCTATGGCTCGCGCACATGGATCAGCAGCATCTGAAGGACTACGCGGCCGCGACCGAGGGGGCGGTCGAGCGTTTCTCACTCCATGAAATGACGTATCTGTAGTGAATGGTTGCATATGGTTGCCACCACCTCTTGTAGCAATTTTTCTGCTAGGAATTTTCTTTGGCGAGCGGGGTTTCGAGGCCGGCTTTGGAGCGGAGTGGGGAGGGGAAAACAATTACTCCCTGCGAAGGGAGTGGCCGTCGAACGGAAACAATAGTTAGAATTAAGACCTAGCTTTGAGGAGTGGCAGCAGCAGGTGCCTCCTTCTTGGATTCAACCACCTTGTATTTGGTGGTGTGAATGACGGCCTTGAGTTTTCTCTTGTCGGTCTTTTTGGCATCAAACGTAATCCCCACAGTTCCGCTCATGTGGCAGACCTTATTGACGTTCACAACACCCTTGGTCTTGCCAAGAACAGCGGTGAGGTGGTTGCTACAGGTCTGACAGGCGAGGCCCTTGATCTTAAAGTCAGCTTTGTAACCCACAATTTTGATGCCGTTTTTAGCGACCGCTTTTTCAATATCGGCGACTTTCATCTTCTCGGTATCATACTTGACCATGACGGTGCCGGATTTGACACTAGTCGAACAGTGGTTGATGCCAGCCATGGCGCTGAGGGTAAGTTCGGTGGTCTCAGCAACGCCTTCCTTCTCGAGTCCATTGACGGCGAACTTAACCGTGGGGCCACAGCAATCGGCGGCGCAGGCTCCGGCGGCGCACTTACTGGCGGCACATCTGCTAGGGCAATTTTTGGCAGTGGGAGCATCTTGAGCATCCGCGAACGACCCGAGAGCGAGGAATGATAGGAGGGCAATAATGTTTCTCATAAGAGGGTGATCATAAGGAAAGCGGCACATCTGGGCCTGATTTTTTGTTTTTTCTAGATTTCTCCATGAAGGAATCGTTGGAAGTTCACGGGAGGTCGATTTTAAGGGGTTGCGAGCTATCTCCCTAGAAACAAGAGCGGGGTTTTCAATCGGAGAATTAGTGGTGAGGTGAGATTCTTACTTCCCATTTCATGCACTTAGAAAGTCGATAATTCTTTGTTTAGGGCGCCCAATAATAGCCTTCTTCCTCGTGACTAAAATAGGTCTTTGAAGGAGTTGCTTGTGCTTTACGAGGATATCGATAACTGCCTTTGGATTACCTACGAAATCGTCCGGATTAAGCTCAAGTTTCTTAAATTTGGAATCCTTACGAACGAGGTCCTCTACCGGATCTTCAAGGACGTCCACGATTTTTGTGAGGGTGGCTTCGTCGGGTGGTGTTTTAATGTAGAGAATAACTTCATGATCAACCCCTAGGTCCTCGGCGACCGCCAAGGCATTTGTGGAAGATCCTCAATGATTGAAGTGATAGATAGTAACTTTAGGCATGATTTTTGGACAGTTTAGTAGATTAAGCTAAGAAGGCAACAGCCACACCCTTAGACTTTAGGGCCATGGATTTCTGAGGCCCGTTTCAGCTCAGCTCGTGATCTGGTTTCCTCGGTCCGGACGAACACTTGGGATCGCTCCCCGGACAAGAGTTAAGCCTTGAACAGGGTCCTCGTTTCAGAAATTGCGGGGTTTCACGCTGGGGGAGCAGGCCAAGCGCTCCTGATTCGGTAGAATTCACTGATGGCAAACGTAGAGTGAATATGAGGCCCTTGGTTTTATTAGTGAGTTTAGTAGCGATTTCAGCTTGCGTTGCCTTGGAAAAAATAGCTGGAGAGAAAAAAGGGGTGTTTCATCAGGCTGAGCGATCCCAAAATGGAATGCTCGTTCTGACCGCCAACAATGGCTTTTTTGATAAGGGTAAGGTTCGGGCGATTGGGAAAGGTATGGTGGAAGGAGAGGAGAAGGCGTTGATCAGTGCGTCGTTTCAGGCGCTTGAGTTTATCTCCGGAAAGGACGCGGCTACAGCACGATGGTATCTTTTTGCGGAGGCAAAAACTGAGGGGACAGTCACTATTGAATTTGCCCAAGGGAAAGGTGAAGGAAGCTGGAGTCTAGAAGTGGGTAAGAACCGGAGAGAATTCTTGGTCGGTAAAAAAGAAAAGCTTAGGACTTTTCCGATCTCATTTCGAAAAGGAAAACAGCAAATCTCTCTGAGGAAATCTGGGAATGGCATGGGGATAGTGAAGTCGGTCAGATTGAAAGGAGCTGAAATGACGAAGTTGTCCCTGCTTCGGGCGCGCTGGCGGCCGGCTGCGATTCACACCCGCTACTGGTCGGAGGGATGTCCGGAGCCGGTGATGTGGATTTTTGAAAGTCGGACTACATCAAGTGGTTCAAGCTACAGTCCGATGACGACAAATTTTGGTTACTTTGGGGCTAGTTTTGGGGCTAATCAACGAGCCGCAGGAGGAGTGAATTTCTCGATGTGGGCGCTTTCCCAAAAGGGGGCGAAAGGAAAGTTGCCGGCACTCGAGCAGATGCCTCATCTATTGGCGACCGGGAATCCTGATGCCGAGTTCAGCGGCTTTGGTCATGAGGGTTCAGGTGTGAAAATTCGTAATTGGACGCCATATGCGCATCAACCAGAGTCGGTGATCCAAGCCTTGCGCGTCGAGAAGAACGGAATTTATCATACTTATTACGGCTACCTTTTTGATGAGGCGAAAAATCAGTGGGTCCTTTATGCGGCGGGGAACAAGGTGCCTCGCAGGAATACTAAGGCTATCCTTAGGGCCTCATCTTTTTGTGAAGTTCCGGGTCCGCCCCAAGTAGAGCGCACGGGAGACGTGGAACGTGTTCTTGATCGGAGGGGATGGTTCGTTGATGCTGCGGGACAGATTTTTCCGGTGGACCGGATGACAACTAAAGCCCGATTTCAGAATCATGGAATCGCTATAAGTAAGGATCATTGGTTTCGAATGACAACCGGAGGGGTGGATTTTCGTGAGGTCTCGGCTGAGGTGAAGTCAGGTTACCAGCACAAGGGGCTGATATATCTCAAGCCGGATGTTTTAGAGGGGCTCTATCAATTGCCTGCAGAAATAGGAGGCAGTCATGTGACCGAGATTGAGTCTGGTTCTGCTACCATTTCTTATCAGCTTAAATCACCAGGGCGGGCGGCTAAAGGAGTGGTGTGGTATGGTGAAGTAGATGGCATTACCTTTGCTCCGCGAAAGTTCCATGGCACCGAGCGTGGAAGAGCGAGTGAGAAACTGTTTGGGAAGGGCAGAGTGTGGGACGCTTCGACTGATGCCCGAGATCTTGCGATGGGTGACAATCGTTTTAGGCTCAAGAATTTGAAGCCTGATACGAAGTATTTCTATCGCATTCTCGTCGAGAATCAGGAAGGAAAGTGCTGGGCCGCACAATCAGGATCCTTCAAGGCCAGGTAGATAATGGGAACTTGTCGAAAATTTAAAGACACAGGTGTGGGAGTAGGTCTCACCAGGTCTCAAAATAGTATTCGGGAAATCGGGTTGATTTGGCGAATCGGGAAATGCTTGGGTCTCAAGGCAGAAGCCAGTGTGTTTGCGTGAGAGGAAGTTCCCGCTGTAAAATTGCACTCCAGGCTGGTCTGTCTTTATTTCAAGAATCCGGCCACTCTTTGGATCGTGGACAATCGCAGTCGTTATTAAGTCCCCGGAGCCCTTTTCCTGAAGGACCCAGCAGTGGTCATAGCCATTTCCAATTTTCAGAGGCTCAAAGTTGTGCTTAATCCGTTCTCCAATCCGGATGGGCTCGGTAAAGTCCATGGGGGTTCCTTTAACTGCCTCCTTTTTCCCGGTCGGGATCAATCCAGCCGAGGTGGGCAGGAATTGATTCGCGTTTAGTTTTAGCACGTGATCTAAGATCGTTTTGGTGGGTTTCCCGGAAAGGTTCCAATAAGTATGATTGATCAGGTTAATCGGAGTAGGGGCATCAGTCTTGGCGGTCGCCTCAAAAATGAGTTCATTGTCTTCGGTGAGCCAGTAGGTGACTTTAGCGGTAAGATTGCCGGGGTAGCCTTCCTCACCTGCATCCGAGTAGTAGGTAAAGCAAACGCCGCTGGCCTGTGGGCGAATGACAGGTTGTCCGTTCCAGAGAACGTGGCTGAACCCTTTTTCACCACCATGAAGGTGGCATGGGATGCCCCCTGGATCGTTGTTTTTGGCTAATTCGTAGTCGGTGCCGTCTATTGAAAATTTTCCTTTCGAGATTCGGTTCCCGTAGCGCCCCACAGTTGCACCGAGATACTCCGGGTTTTCTAGCCAGCCCTCTAAAGAGTCTTTGGCGAGAGTGATGTTAGCGAATTTTCCGCTGCAGTCAGGCGTTTTTACAGAGGTAACGATGGCTCCATATTCACAAAGCCGGACCTCGATTCCGGACGAGTTGATCAGGGTGAAAAGCCGGACGGCTTGACCGTCTGTGGTGGTCCCGTAAGGAGAAGTTTCCAAAGCGGAGGGTTAGTCGAGGATTTCAACTTCAACACGCCGGTTTTGACGGCGGTTGGCTTCGTTAGTGTTGGGGACAGCTGGTTCGCTTTGGCCCATTCCACGATGTTTAAGGCGATCCTTTTTTATTCCCTTCGAGAGTAGGAAGTCATGAAGCGATTGCGCGCGCCGCCGGCTAAGATCGATGTTTTGGTCGGCTATCCCAAGATCACAGGTATGGCCCACGATTTCGAATCTGGCGTTTGGGAAGATTTTCAGGACTTGCTGAACTTCATTTAAGACACGAGTTTGTTGATTGGTGATATTAGCGTCTCCTTTGGCGTAGCGAATGGGATTGATGGAGGCAGTGGTCCGCTTGAGAGATACGAGCTGTTTTTCTAGGACGGTAGCGTTAATTTGAAGTTTGCCGAGTTCCTTGCGGGCCTTCTTTAAATCCTCGTCGCGCTTCAGGAGCTGTGCCTTAAGAGTAGCTTTTTCTTCTTTGAGAGCACCGATACCTTCGGAATCCTCGGACTTCTCAACAAGTTCAGCACGAAGCTTGTTCAGTTCATCATTACGTTGGGTGATTTCCGTCGAAAGGTCAGTTTTTGCTTTTTCGAGGTTCTCATAAGCCGTCTCCAATCTATCGCGGTCTGCCTTGAGTAGACTAAAGCTTTTTTCATTCGCACTCAGTCGATCTTGGATCATAGCTTTCCCCTCAACTAGAACTGCGTTCTTATTTTTGAGTGTTTCGACAGCTATTGCGACCTTTTTAGTTTCTGCTAATTCAGCCTCGAGGCGGGTTCGTAATCCCATCGCTTTTACGAGCTCGGCCTTGGCCATATTAACGGTATTTTCAAGTAGGGCTTTCTCGGCGACGAGACGGTCATTCGTTGTAGTGAGTTCCGTGACTGAAGCGATCGCTGTCTCATTTTTTTCGAGTTGGGCGCGCATCGCTAGAATGGTCTGTTGTGCCTTATTGATCTTTTCCTCAAGTTCAAGACGTTTGGCGGTGAGAACGTCGTTGGTGTTTTTGAATTCTTTATTGCTGGCACTACTGTCCGCGAGTTTCTTTTCGAGGTCGATCTTAGCCTGAACTAAGATCGGAATCTCAAGGCTCCTTTTAACCTCGGCAGCGAGATGAGACTTGAGGTTGGCCAATTGCTTCTCACGCTCGGTGAGGGTTTTAGAGAAGCGGCTTTGTTCTTTTTTGAGTTCAGTCGCTGCAATCGTCGCTTTTTTATATTGTTGTTCGATCGGGAGGAGGCGTGCGATCTCGGCGTCCTGAGTTTTGACTTTTTCTTTTAAAGTGAGGTTTTCTTTTTGCAGTGAGTCAATTCTTGCGATTGCGATCTCGTGGCCTTGCTCTGCTTTTTCGAGCCTTACCATTGTTGATTTCAACTCACTGAGGAGTTTTGCATGTTCGGTTTTGATTTGCGTGAGCTCTTTCGTTGCCTGTATTTTTCCCAGCGTTTCTTTGTCTAGCTGGCCCTCTAGTTCGTTTACGCGGATGAGGCGTGCGCGGGCGACCATGAGATCCTGCCGCTCGCGATGGAGCTCGTTGCGGAGATTTACCATATCTTGCTTCAGAAGCTCTTGGTTGTGTGGATCGGGTCCGGTAGGTCTTTTCTCCGCGATTTTAGCAAGTGCTTGCTTAAGCTTTCCTTGGAGGTCTTGAACTTTTCCCGATTGATCAGGAACCGCCTTCTCTTTAAGGAGTTTGGCATAGTCTTTCTGAAGCTGGGTGAAATCTTGAAGAGTTCGGCCGAAATCTGCTTCCAGGCTAAGCGCTAAATCGATGAGCCGTTCACGGTCTTTTTGGGCTCCGGTAAGCTCAGTTCCTGACTCCTGTGCTGAGACAGGGGTGAGGATTTGGAGCATGAGTGCAGCCAAAAGTGTAAGGATCTTGTTCATAAAATTTCAGAGAAAAGCTTCCTCTCCAAGCCGAATCGGGACAAGGGTATTCCAACCACCTTCGTTTTCACCTTGGAAGCGAGGGAATCGTTACAGTTAAGAATGATTAAGAAATTTGCACTTATTCACATTTTGGGCGCCGTTTTAGGTTTTGGTAAAAACCCCAATATCGTCCTGATTTATGCCGATGATTTAGGTTATACCGACCTCTCCTGTCAGGGTTCTAAATATTATGAGACTCCAAACATTGATCGAATCGGAAGGGAGGGGATGACTTTCAGTAATGCTTATGCTGGAGCCGCAAATTGTGCACCTTCGCGTGCTTGTATGATGACGGGGAAATACACTCCTCGTCATGGCGTGTTTACGGTGGCTAATTCAGACCGTGGAAAAGCCAAAAATCGTAAGCTCATTCCGATCAAAAATAAGCAAATTCTCGATGGGGAATTTGTGACTGTGGCTGAGGCCTTGAAATCGAGGGGCTATCGGACCTGTGTGGCTGGGAAGTGGCATTTGAGCAAAGATCCCACCAAGGATGGGTTTGATGCAAATTTTGGGGGGACTACTTGGGGGCATCCTAAGTCATATTTTTCCCCCTATAAAAATCCATATCTTAAAGACGGGCCCATAGGGGAACATCTACCCGAGCGTTTGAGTAGAGATGTCGCAAACTGGATTACGGAGAACTCAAAGTCCCCCTTTTTTGTGTATCTCCCTTTTTACTCGGTCCATACGCCGATTCAGGCTCCCAAGAATCTGACCGCAAAATATGACAAGAAGGCACCCGATGGTTCCCATAAAAACCCAAAATATGCTGCGATGATTGACGCGATGGATCAAGCAGTAGGCCATATTTTAAAAACTCTCGATGAGGAAAATTTGGCAAAGAATACGCTTGTGATTTTCACTTCGGACAATGGGCCGCACGGGAGCATCTCGCGTGCCGAGCCTTTGCGCGGAGTGAAAGGGATGTATTATGAAGGTGGGATCCGGGAACCGTTTCTGGTGCGCTTTCCCGGGGTGATCGAAGCCGGTTCCCAAAATAAAACTCCGATTTCTCAGATCGATCTTTATCCGACCTTTCTAGATTTGGCCGGGCAGACCGGGCAGACCGGGCAGACCGGGCAGACCGGGCTTGATGGGGTCAGTCTCCTGCCGACTTTTAAGAAAAAGGATTTAAAACCACGTTCACTCTTCTGGCACTTCCCTGGGTATTTACAGAGCTATAAAGAGGATCCAGATTCCGCTTCGAAGTTCTTCCGAACGACGCCATGCAGTGTCATTCGGAAGGGAGATTGGAAGTTGATTCAATATTTCGAAGATGGAGCGATCGAACTTTATAATTTGAAGATGGATGCTTCAGAGAAGACGAATCTTGTTCTAATAAATGAAGAAAAAAAGCAGGAGTTGCTAAGAGAATTGCAAGACTGGCAGAAGTCGACGAAAGCTCCAATTCCTGCAGAAAAAAACCCTACGTATCGTAAGTGAACCACTTTTGGAGCACTGATTATTAAAATGGAATTCTCCCCAGGGTTTAAAGTTGCCGATGAAACCCCTTGGGACTTGCCTTTGTTCTTTTTCCCATAACCGTTTTTTACACGGCCGTTTTTATTCTTTTGTTGGTTTTGGTTTCGCCCAATTCGCAATTTTTGCGATGCCGGGTTCGCGGTTCTTGGTGCCTTTGATTTTTTGAAGGCGATCGCCGAGCTCGCTTCGCTTCTCGATTGCGAGTGCTTGCATTTTAGAGACGATTTCGGGGTGCTGGGCTGCGATGTTTTTGGATTCCCCGATGTCAGCTTCAAGGTCGTAAAGCTCGAGTCCGCATTTTTGCATGACATACTTTCCGGCATGGCCATCGTTGGCAGGTGTGATTTTGGAATTTCGGAAGGTGTGTGGAAATTGCAGTTTCCATTTACCCATTCGCATTGCTTCAAGGTCGTTACGCTTATACCAAAAGTAATAGGCTTCCTGCACTGGCTCGGTTTGCTGGCCGGAGATGACGGGCCAGGCGTCTTTCCCATCAATCGGTTTTTTAGGGAGCGGGACATTAAGTATCTTTGCGATGGTTGGCAGAAGATCGATCGTCATGAGAGGTGTTTTAACAACCGAACTAGCTTTTAATTTGGCGGGCCACTGCATGACACAAGGAACGCGCACTCCGCCCTCCCAGCAGTTGCCTTTGCAGCCACGGAGCGGGCCAACTCCTCCAGCATGATTGCCATAAACCATCCAAGGCCCGTTGTCGCTGGTGAAGACGACGAGTGTGTTTTCGGTGATTCCTGCCGTTTCAAGTGCGGCGAGAACTTGTCCGGTGGACCAATCGATTTCCTGGATCACATCGCCATACTTTCCTTGCTCCGAGGAACCGCTGTATTTTGGCGAGGTGAAGAGCGGGACATGTGGTTGGGGGTGAGCAAGGTAGAGGAAGAAGGGCTTATCCTTTTTCTCGTTGATAAAGCGCACAGAGCGCTCGGTGATCCAGGTGGTCATCCATGACTGGTCGCGAACACGTGCAATGATTTCGTCGTCTTCAATGAGCGGAAGCAGAGGGTAATTCGGCATAAAGCGAACGGGGCCACTGGGCCACATGTCATTTGAATAAGGATAGCCGAAGTAGTCGTCAAAGCCGTGATTTACGGGGAGGAAGTTTTTTTGATAGCCAAGATGCCATTTGCCATACATTGCAGTCCGATAGCCGGCAGATTTACAGATTTCGGCGAGGGTGGTTTCATCGGAGTGAATGCCGGTCGTGCTGCGTTGGGAGAGGGCGCCGGAGATACCGATACGATTCGGGTAGCAGCCGGTGAGAAGAGCGGTGCGAGAAGCCGAACAGACGGGCTGAGCGACATAGAAGTCGGTAAATTTAACTCCTTTTTTAGCGATTGAATCGATGTGGGGTGTTTGCCAACCTTTCGCCCCGAAGCAACCGAGGTCGCCGTAGCCCATGTCATCACAGAAAATAACGACAATATTAGGCCTTTGCGCTGCTTGAGAGAGGCTGAAAAGAAGGAACCAAAGTGAAATGAAGCGAATCATCTGGAAAGCTCAGCATATCTCTAACGTAATCTCAACCCACAAGCATCCATCATGAAGATACTTTTTACTCTCCCTTTCCTAGCAACCTGTTTGTTGGCCCAAGAGCCTAACAAAGACATCAAAGAAGGTCATTCCCACAATGGCCATGCTTTTAACGAAGGTCCGCGGCAAGAAGGGCCTTTGATGGGATCCACCGGTAATGTTCATCTGGCCATCACCTCAAGCTGGGATAAAGGGCAAGCTTACTTTAATCAGGGACTGGGCCAACTTCATGGATTTTATTACTACGAGGCAGAGAGATCGTTCCGGGCGATTTTGGCGCATGATCCAAATTGCGCGATGGCTTACTGGGGGCTTTCGCAAGCCAACTACGAAAATGAAAAGCGGGCTAAGGAATTTATTGCTAAGGCGGGCGAGCTTCTCAAAAAAGAGGATTTTAAGATTAGCGAGCATGAACGAGCCTACCTCAATGCGGAGGTCTCCTACCATGATGATAAGAAGGAAAAGGATGCGACAAAGCGACGCAAGAATTTCATAAGGGCTTACGAAGACATCATTCTAAAACACCCCAAGGACTTGGAGGCTAAAGCATTGTTAGTTTGTCGGCGTTGGCAGTTCAATCGGAAAGGGATTCCGATCACCAGTCACGTCGGAATGGATGCGATCCTCGAGCAAATTTTTGCAAATAATCAGAACCATCCGGCTCACCATTATGCGATTCATCTTTGGGATAGTCGGAATCATGAGCAGGCTCTTGATTCAGCGGCGCGGCTAGGGCAGACCGCTCCAGGCATCGCGCACATGTGGCATATGCCGGGTCATATTTATTCTAAAGCCAAGCGCTATCAGGATGCCGTTTGGCAACAGCAGGCCTCGGCGCGGGTTGATCACAAGCACATGATGAAGTGGTTCCTTTTACCGGATCAAATCCATAACTATGCGCATAATAACGAATGGCTTTCTCGGAACTTTTCTCACCTAGGAATGGTTAGAGCTAGTATCGATATGGCGAAATCTCTCTTGGGGAATCCAAGGCATCCCAAATTAAATAATCCGGGGCGTGGATCTGCTCGTTACGGAAGGCGTGCTTTAATTGATTATCTGGAGAAAGCCGAGCTTTGGCAGGAAGCACTTGAGGCCGCAAATTCACCCTGGCTCGAAGTCTTGTCAAAGCCCGAGGACGACCTTTCTCGACTTCGTTTAATCGGAGTCGCTCAGGCAAATCTTGGTCAACAGGTTGGATTGAGAAAAGCGATCGAGGGAATCGAGACTTACTTGACGAAATTCAAGGCGGATCAAGAACAGGCAAAAAAAGCCGCTAAGGAAAAAGCTGAAAAGGAGAAGAAGAAAGAAAAAGAAGTTAAAGCCGCTGAAAAAAAGGCCCACGATCAATTTCAAAAAAATATCAAGAAGTTTGAAAATGTCGTTATTGAGCTAAAGGGTTACCTAGCGGCGATGAACGGAGATTTTAAAACTGCAAAAGAGGGACTCTCAAAGAGGCCTTCACAGCAGTCCCCGGTTCTCCGGCATCTGGCTTATGGTGATCACGAAAAAGCGGCTGAGCTTTCAAAAATACAGATCGAAAAAAAGGACAAGCAGACCATTCTTTTGGCCAAGGCAATTCATGCGCTTTATCACGCAAAGAAAGATGACGCGGCATGGAAGGCCGGTTTTGAGGACTTGCGCAATTTTGGTTCCGAAGTGGACCTTGAATCGCCTGTTTTTGCCCGCCTCGCTCCGATCGCAAAGGAACTCGGTTATCCAGCCGATTGGCGGGTCGCTCATAAGCTTGCTGGTGATCTTTTGACGCGTCCGAATCTGGACGAGCTTGGACCACTTCACTGGACTCCGCCACCGGCTCCTCAGTTCAGTCTTCCGGACCAACATCAGAAAAAGGTTTCTCTTTCGGAGTATCGGGGTAAGCCGGTAATTCTTGTCTTTTATTTGGGGGCAGGATGCCTTCACTGTACCGAACAAATGACCGCGATGGCGGATCGTTATTCTGATTTTAAAAAAGCAGGGCTTTCGATTTTGGCGATCTCAACGGACGACATTGCTAATCTGAAAGATTCCCAAGATAATTATAGCAAGGGAGACATTCCCTTTCCAATTGTCTCTGATGCGGCTAAAAACATTTTCAAACAATACACCGCCCACGACGACTTTGAGGATCAGCCGCTTCACGGAACCTTTGTTCTAAATGGCAAGGGGCATATGCTTTGGTCTGACATCTCCGCCGATCCTTTCATGGATATTGATTTCCTCATCAAGGAATCTAAGCGTCTATTATCGCTTCATAAGTAGGATTAGCGGGGATTAAAAAAAGAGGCGATTCTTTCGAACCGCCTCTTCTTATTGGATTGCCTAGGAAATTTTTTTAGTTGGTGTCATCTCGTTCAACACGGAAGAAGACCATGGGTAGACTATCGAGACCGAAGTCAGAAAGTGTGAATGTTCTTGAAGTCGTGTCTCCATCTGAGGTGATGCCGTCGTCGAGATCGTTATCCCAGTTCACGAGATCAGTGGAATACTTGATAATGTAAGCTGCTCCAGGAATTGAATTCCATCCGAGGATCACATTTTTGGTATCTTTGCTATAGGCAATTTCGGTGATCGAGAGTGGCGTGTTAGGGGTGCCCCCTGGAACGACATCGACAAAAGCGGTTCCGAATCGAATTTCGTCAAAGATGGTTGCACCAGTATCCTGCATTGAGATGAGGCTAAAATCACTTTGTTTGAAATCAGCTTCGATTGACGCGACGGCATCTGCTTCGAGGGGTTCGCCCATCGAATCAGCGGTGATGTTAAAGAGAAAAAACTGATCAGGTGTTCCATCAGGTTTCCAATTGATTTTACCCACAGTGAGAGCGGTATCATGGTGTGTGCCCTCTGGATCGAGAGGTGGAAGAAAGAGGCTGTCTTCTACCGTGGCAGTGGCAGAGTCGACAAATGCAACCGCGTTTAAGTTCCCGTTAACTCCTCCCGCTGAACGATACCCGAATCCAAAGGCCTGCCCGGTATCGGAAGTCAGGTTTCCATTCCCCGATTCGCCTTGAGCTGCTTTAAGAATGTCAGTGCCGAATACCATGGTCCCATATCGGTTGTTATCGGGCGCACTGGTGAGCATGCTAAACCAGATTGTGGTGTTATCGGCAGTTAGGACTGCTTGTGATTCAGCCAAAAGAGTGCGGCTTGCTTCCCTTTGCCCGGCTGTGCCAAATCGACTCACGGCGGTCCCAGCAGAAGGGTGATCTGGAAATTCTAACCCTCCACGAAGATTGATGGTCGTACCGGGAGATCCTTGGGCGAAGGCAGTGCGTCCGATATCAAAATTACGGCTCCAACCGGTCACAGCCCATGGTCCATCGAAGCCTTCGCCACCATCTAATTCATTGAGAGGTGCATCGGTTCCTTCGTAATCAAAATGCTCGAGTAGTATCAGTTCCGCTTGAGTGAACGGAATGAGCAATGACGTAAGGGTGAGAAAGTGTTTCGGAATCAATTTCATAGCTTATCTTACCAATATTTTCGCCACGTGTTTAAACAACAAAAGTCTACGGTCCTGATATAAATCTGAAGAGGGGCCTACCCGTTCAAGGGGAGGTTTGAGGGTCTTGCCTGAGAATAGCAGGCTTTTTCGGCAGCTACTTGCTCGAGCTCTTTCGTTAGGGCTTCCCAAGGGCTTGATTGATGATAAACCGAGTCAGGGTTTCGGATTCAAACCATCCGCTCCACATGTTGTGGCCCTGATCTTTGATAAGTTCGACTTCCGCTGGCCCGCCAAACTTAAGATATTTTTCGACCAGGATTTGAGTATTAAGATGATAAGGAACAAGCTTGTCGTTATCGCCGTGAATATGGAAAATAGGGACCTTTACGGCAGCCAAAGGTTGGAGTCGTTCGGTGGGGTTGTTTTCGTGAAGCGCTGCTTTCAGTTCATCTTTTGTCATGTGGTAAGCGCCCGCTGCGCGCGCAATACCGGGATAGCTTTCAAGATTGCAAACCGGATAAATCCCGGCGACGCCACCCACTTTTTCGGGATTTTCGACAGCCCAATTGTAGAGCATCAGGCCTCCTCGACTTCGTGCCAAGAGACAGGGTTTTTTCGCGAAGTTTCGCTGTCTTGTGAGATATTCGTAGAGTTCGCTGAAACCCTTGCGGCCGTCCCGGCTGCCATAAGACTCGCCAACATCAATTCCAGCAATTGCGATTCCCTTGGCCAAAAATCGTTGGAACATCCAGATTTCGGATTTGGAGGGGAGACCAGGCAGGGTGGGTGCGTACCAAACCCATGGCGTCTTATCCTCCACCTTTTTAGGAAGGATGACGAAGGCATTACGACTATTGATCCGGAAAGATTCTCCTGAGAGGGGGAGTTTCTTGGTGCCTGGTTCGATCTGAATGTCTTCTAGGTTATAAAACTTTTTTGCGTTACTAGCGAAAAGTTTAAGAGAAACGGTCGGGCCTCTCTTTTCGAAGTAGTCACGGGTAATTTTCAGGACTGAAGCGTAGTCGGCGGTCGTTCGTGTGACCGGCCAATCGCTGCCAAAGATAATCCGATCCTCGCCAAAGCATTCTAAAGCGAGATCGAGAATGGGTTTGTAAAAGGTTAGGTTGAGTGGAGCTGGTTGAGATTTCACCCGCCCAAATAGGGCGGAGACTTTACAAAAAACGTTGGGGTGTTTCGCCACTACGCGAAATTTTTCAATCCAGGCAGGATCGAGTGGATTGCCATCAAGGCTCACTCCGCCGAAGTGATTAATGATGATTTTCAGGTTGGGAATGCGGTCTGCGATGTTGGCAGCGTCTGCAAGGGTGTAATTACCGATAAGTATGTCGACGGTCTTCCCCTGTCTGGCCGTCTCTTTGAGGTCTCGATAGAATTCTCCGGTTAGTGTTTTTTGAGCCCGTCCTGAAATCCGATAGCCCAGATAGCGATCGTTCTGACAAAGTTTGTCAAAGAGGGGTTGGAATCTGTCGGTCCCGATCACTTGGGAGAGGTTTCCGACGACGCCACGATAAAGAGCTTTGTTGTGGGCCGTTACATCTAGGTTCCATTGATTGTCGGGTAGGTGCTGTCCAGCTTGCACTACAACAACGCCATTCACCCCGTTTTTTTGAGCGATCGCCTCGTGATCCTTTGGCATGAAAGATCGATAGAGGGCTCGGCTATCTTTCGGGATCCAATAAATTCCTTCGGGCCGATCAAGGTGCCAGAGGTGAACATGGGTGTCGATTAAAGCCGGCTCATATGCCTGGATGAAGGGAGTTCCAGCGGCGAAAATCGTTAGGAGTCGGACGAGTGGTTTCTTGAGATTCTTAGTTATCATCGGGGCGTTTTACAATGAGCTTTCCCGGGCCGGTAATCGCTGGATGTGTTTCGCCAGAAAAGAGCCCCTCGCCCTGATCGACGCCATCAATGAAGAATCCGGCGACAGTCTCGTCCGATTGCAAGAGGAGTTTGTAGAGTTTATTGGGGTCTGCACCTCCTCCGTTGACCCTAAGGCTACCAACTCCTTCAAGAGACAGCGCAGCAGTGTTAGCGATAGTATCATTTAGGTTGGCTTCGATGATCAATGAACTGTTTTCCTTAAGGTGGACATCACCGGTTCCGAAGGAAGCGTCTGCGGCTGCAACGATGTAGAAGGGTTCGTTCTGAGTTGAGTGAGCCATGAGCCCGCCTGAGAAAGTGTTGGCATTTTCAAGGCGGAATTGGTTTCGATTGACTCCATTAAAAATGAGTTTTCCGCTGCCCTTTATTGCTCCGTTAAATTTTCGGATACCATCGTGGCCGTTTGTCGAAGCTCCTCCATAAACGCTGGCATCCTCAATCAGTTCGATAGGGCCGAAGTTCACCTCTTCGGCTGTGCTTAAGATGAGGCATGAGTTCTCATGCATTATGATGCCGCCAGGAGCTTTTGGGAGCGTATTTAGATTACTTGATCCCCACAAAATCAGCTGAGAATTTTTTCTTAAAATTAAGGAGCCAGAATAGGGTTCGGGCGGACTGTTTTCCACTTGCGCAGTCAGGCCTTCGCTGATGATCACGTTTTCATTCGGACTAGGAACTTGGCCCCTCTCCCAGTTCGTGGGAATACTCCAGCTATCCCTATTTGAGGAATTGCCTTTAACCATAGTTGCTCCGAGGATTGCAGTCTTGAGGAGGAATTCATGGGGCTGAAGTGCCTTGCGGGTGAATCGGATTTCATCTAGCGCGATCGGTGTCTTATTGCCCAGACTTCCAATGCGGAGGGGATTAGTTTGCTCGCCGGGGATATTGGAGTGCGCAACTGAGGCTGCCGCAACTTTGGTCCCATCAAGGAAAAGCGCCATTTCACCCTCGCCGTTGCTGAATTCATGATTCCAAGTGATCGCGAAGTGGTGCGGTTTTTTATCGGCAACTTTCACTGCTTCGGCGAGAGCTTGGATTCGCTGGGTTCCAGAATCGTAAAAGAAAGCCATTTGTTCCTCCTTTTTTCCGCGAGCGGGCGGGCGTAAGTCGATGTGCCATCCTCTGTTATCTTCCCCTTCACCTGTCCGAGTGCCGAGAAGGAAGATGGGGCGCCGAAGTTTGTCAGCGATGAACCAACCTTCAAAAGTGTAGGAGCTCTCGGTGTCTAAGGCAAAGATCCCATTAATTTTCTCTTCCTCCCAGATTCCTAAAATCAAGGCTGAATCATTTGCTGCCTGATTAAGTGGAACTGGGTCTGGGGCTATGGCGCGCGTTCCTTTGCCTGGTCGCACTAGGCGTAATTTAATTTGCCCTGAATTATCCACTAGAGAACTTTCGGCGGCTTCTTTGTTCATTCGCCACCAGGTAGATTTTACTTTCTTCTCGTTAACTTCGACCACGGGTTCCAAATCGGTCTGCATTACCTCTTTCTCGGGTTTCGTTGGAATTGGTTCAGGATCTTGAGGATTGGGCTTTTCCTTGGGTGGGTCCTGTTTCTCGGGGAGTTTAGAAATTGCGATCCGCGGATCAATTACCTCGCGTAGTTCCTTCTTTTTAGGCCCTTTTCTAGGCTCCTTCTCTGTGAGCGATTCATTCTTTTTGATGACAACCGTTTTATCGCTTTGCGATGGTGAGGGATGGTTTTCTTTCGTCACCCAAAAGATTAATGAGGCGATGATTAAGATCGCAGCTGTGCCCAGCGCGTAAAGTGGAGTGCGAGACGGTTGCGCGCTGGCGAGCATCGTGCCGCTGTTGCTTAACTGAACGATTGTAGAGACTTGTCTGAGATCAACCAGCGCAGCCGAGTCGTGCGAGACCTGCATGTCAACTAGGCTACCACCGCTTGAAACTACAGCTTTACGGCCCTCAAAAACTTGTTCGTAAACTCGTAGGAAGTAGGGGCGGAGGGCAAGAGTAGTTGCGTCAAGATCCCGCCGGTAGGCCACAATATCAAACTCCACATGCCGAAAATCGATTTCGCGTTTTTCGACATCATAAACAGCGTAACGCGAGCTCAAGTCATCTGGATTTCGGGGCTCTCCGACCGATCCTACGTTGATGATATATCGTTTTTCCGCATCAAGTCCGCAAGTCGTATCCAAAAGTTCTTGGGCCGACCCGTCTGCGGATAGCTCGAACATTTTGGGCAAGTGAGTATGCCCAACAAAGGTCGCGAAGTGTTTATTTGCAGCAAAGTTCTCTTTCGCTATTTCGACATTGTCAATGTAGTCGAAACGCCCTGGTTCTGCGATTTCTGCGTGCACGAATAGCAATTCTCCCGCTTCGATGGCGAGCGGAACCGAAGAGAGGAATTGCTTCGCGTCAGGTGAGAGTTCCGTAATAGTCCACTCGATTGCTTGTCGGGCGTGATCGTTAAAAATGGAATAATCCATCATGCCGACGGCTGCAGCATCGTGGTTTCCGAGCACAAAGTGATCGGTGACGGATCTAACTGCCTCGAGCACTTCGGCTGGCTTGGGTCCATACCCTACAACGTCGCCGAGACATACGATTACGTCGACTCTCTGCGAGCGGATATCCGCAAGCACTGCTTCCCACGCTCGGATATTGGCGTGGATGTCTGAGACAATGGCGTATCGCATAGCATCAAACCTGAATCGCCCCGCCGGAGCGATTCAGTTCCGGAGATTAGCAGATTGAGCGAACAAGTCCCCACTTATTTCGATGAAAACTCCGCTTTTTCAACAGTTAATTTGTGGCTAGGTTTTGGCTTGCATCGCTTATGGGCTTGGAGGAAGCATCACATTTAATTTCCGAGACCCGCCTCCATCTCGGAGCGGGCCTTTTACGTGAAAACTTTCATTCTGGCGCGAATTAGCCCTAACCATCAATTTGCAAAATAACGTAGTTGTTTAGGGTCTCGAGCGAAGAATAATGAAATAGCGTCGCATAAATACACGATTTTGACGCCCTTTCACTAGTTTGCTGCTTTCTGTCAGGGTTAATATTGAAAATAAGGCCTCAATCAGAGAATTCAGAAAATGAACAGAATACTCATCTGCATGAGACTCATTTCGGGGGCTGTATCTCTCGCCACGCTTGGTGCCCTCATCAACCGAAATTATTCCGGCGGGCTCGCTAGCCAAACTTGAAAGATTAGAAGAATAAACCAAGTTTACAAAAGCATAATCTACACTTGTGAAATACCTCAACACTATCTTTATCTCTTTGCTGCTGAGCCCCACTCTGGTTGCGCAAAGTACTGACGACAATTATTGGGCCTATCAGCCTGTGCAGAAAGTCTCTGTTCCTCCCGTCAAAGATTCGTCAACCCGCAACCCGATTGATGCCTTCATTTTTGCCGGGCTTCGTGAAAACGGGATAAAGCCAAATGAACGGGCGGACAAAGTCCGGTTACGTCGAAGGCTCTCGTATGACCTGACTGGACTGCCCCCCGAGAAAAAGGAAATGTCCTGGCAAGAGTTGGTGGATCACACATTAGACTCACCTCGTTTTGGTGAAAAGATGGCTTCCCATTGGCTCGACCTAGTCCGCTATTCTGAGACCAATGGCTTTGAGCGTGATAGCGCAAAACCTGATATCTGGCGTTACCGCGACTATGTCATTAAATCTTTTAACGAGAATAAACGCTATGACCGTTTCATTTTGGAGCAGTTAGCGGGCGACCAACTTCCCGATAAGACCCTTGATAGCTGCGTCGCCACTGGATTTATGGCGCTCATGCAGCGAGATGACGAACCAGCGGATCGCCCCCAAGCTCACGCTGATCGAATTAGTGATATCGTTGATGTCGCTTCTGAGGCCTTCATGGGCACAACGATGGGGTGTGCTAAATGCCACGATCACAAGGTTGATCCAATTTCCCAGGCCGACTATTTTTCGATGATGTCGTTTTTTGATGGTGTCAGGCAGGATCTGTTTAAATCGGCAAACCATACTTGGAATGACCCCGAAGTGATTCGAAAGCGCGAAGAAGAAAAACAAGTTAATCGGGGGCAGATCGAGGAGCTTTGGGGGAAAGTTGATCGTCAGTTATTGGAGCCCTACTTGAAGCGCTCAAAGAATCCCCGCGATATCAAAACCAGTTGGGTGTTTTTGCCGAAGGTGCCTAAAGCTCCGGGGTGGTCGCTCCCATCATTCGATGCAGATGGCGCAGGTTTCAAGAAGCTTGATAAAGTGCCCCGCAACAAGATGGTGACTCTCCGTTCGGAGTTTGGGCTTCAGGAAATCCCCAAGCAATTCCTAGTTTACCTCAAGGGTGAGTTACAACATCTCCAGATTTTCATCAATGGTGCACCGGTTCACGAGGGAGTGATTGAGAAAGTTCATGGTGAGATCTTCGTGCCACTTCCGATCGAAGAGCTGACGACCGGTAAAAATGTCATTGGAATCATCACTAAGTTTAATCGGAATCGTCCTGAGATTAAAATTACTCGGGAGCCCGTGCACGACCTCAATGGCGATCAATTCGCTTCTATCCACTCCGGAATGATCGCGCGTATTTTCGGAGATGATTTTGGTTCTAAAATGAAGCCGTTACAGCAGAGGCGGCGTGATCTTGAGCGACCGATCCAAGGGGTTCGCTATCATGGTGTTCACGAAGAAGGGCAAGTTGCCGCGCCAAGGATTCATACTCGAGGCAGCGTGCACGCTCAGGGCGACGAAGTGCCCATTGCTTTTCCCGCAATGCTAGATTCCGCCAGGCTGAAACCTAAACGTAGCCGTCTGGAGTTCGCTAAGTGGATCACCTCACCAGAACATCCAACAACCGCCCGTGTATGGGTGAACCGTCTGTGGCAATATTGTTTTGGAGCCGGGTTGGTCGAAAGTTCAAACGAATTCGGCAAGCTCGGAACTGGAGTTTCCAATCAAAAACTTCTCGACTGGCTTGCAGGGGAGCTTGTGAAATCAGGGTGGGATACAAAGCACATTCTCAGGCTCATCTTGAATAGTTCGACTTATCAGCTTTCGTCGAAAGGAATGAACGACAAAGATCCCACCAATCGTTTGCACTGGAAGTATTCTTCTCGTCGTCTCACTGCTGAGGAGATTTGGGATAGTTACCTTGTGCTCACCGAGCAGATGAAATTTGAAATTGGTGGTCCCCCTGTCCGGCCAAAAATGCCGGACGCGGTCCTTCAGACTTCATCGCGCCCTAGAAATGTTTGGCCACCTTCACCAGGAGACTCAGCAAATCG
>Ga0257126_1000034_pt1 | contig 103950 bp, 75 predicted proteins | sample SI060_120mmetaG_FD_190151 | JGI IMG/M metagenome (GOLD analysis project Ga0257126, IMG submission 190151) | Marine microbial communities from Saanich Inlet, British Columbia, Canada - SI060_120m | ecosystem: Environmental > Aquatic > Marine > Inlet | place: Canada: British Columbia | collected... | reverse complement strand
AAAAGTGGTGTAGGTATCTTTCCATAGAAATTTGTTGCGAATGACCTTCTGCCGATATGAGAGGAAACAAGCATGTACTTGGGGTAGGTTCCCTTTACTTTTCTATATCTTTTAACCTTTTCATCTCCAGCATTCTTTATTACACTTCCATCAACTTCTTGAGTAAATCCAACTATTTTACATAGCTCCTTCACATATTCATTGAATCTTTGGTCACTAATCTTTCTAGGAAATTCACCACCTCTTTTGTCTAGTACGTCTTGCACTTCTGGAAGTAATGGGATAACAATTTCCTTTTGCCCCTTTGTTTGTTTGAATGAGATTAATTTTTGATTTTCAAGCTCTATTATCATGTCTTTTCCAAATCTTGAAAAATCAGAAATTCTTTGTGCTGTAAAACAACTAATTAAGAGCCAGTCTCTCACATTATCAAGTTTATCAGATAACCCAGTAAAGGTTTTGATTAGTTCTAGTTCATCAAGTGTGAGATAAATGTCTTTAGTATCCTCTCCTGAGATAGAAAGCTTTTTTAGATTAGGATTTACCTCAATTCCATTGTCTCTTGCATAGTAACAATATGTCTTTATGAACTTGAAATTCTTTTTTATAGTGTTTTTATTATATCCATGAAGCTCATAGTAATCATTGAATAAAGCTTTGAATGAGGAGTCAACATCTGAGGCTTTGAACTTTCTTTTGTAGTGTGTTTGCATGTCTTCAATCTTTCCAATGATTGTATTATGCTTTGTTATAGTCGCTTTAGAAGCGTTGAGCTTAATTGACTCAATGTAATCATTAGCAATATCTGTAAGATACTCAGACTTAAAGTCTTCTCCATGCTTATAATGTGTTTCAACAGTTGATAAAAGCCACGCTTTATCTACATACTTAGGGTCAGATTTATAGAAAGACTCAATTATTGATTGCTCTAGAGAGTTTAAGCTGTCTTCAATTTCTCTTTGCTTGTTTCTTATTATTACATCCTTAATCTTTGATTTTCGATGATAGTGAGTCCAATAATCATGAGTAACCACAATTTTAGAATCAGTTTCTAATTGGTGATCCTTTCCGTCGTACCTGAACAATAATCTAACCTTTAATGAAGCTTGATCCTTCTTTGATCGATATAGATAGTTAATAGAAGCCATAATAAATTTGTACGGTAAATGTACGGTAAAATGAGTTTTATTGCAATATCATGCATATTTATACATATACTTAAGTCAGATAAGATTACTCTTAAAGCCTATATATGTTGGATATTGTGTTATATTTGGCGATATGAGAGTAGGTTGTAAACATCATAGATTCGAGAGCCTCTTTCTCCGCATAATACCTTTAAAACCCTAGTGAAAACTGGGGTTTTCGTTTTTAGGGGAAAGAATAGGGGAAAGATTATTTTAATTGGAGGACTTTGATTCTTGGTTCTATGGTTGTTTTAATTGATATTCCTTGTCATATAAATCCAACTGATTTCGTCTCCATCTAGCACCTTCCAGGAATAGAATATGGGGAGTAGAAACATCCCAATCTCCCAATTCTTTGAGCATTGATTTTACCAAATCCAAGTTTTCTAAAGCTACATTATCTTGCTCTGAAGGATCTTTATCTAAATTGAACAATAATGGTATTCGATCTGGTAGGCGAACTAACTTCCAATTTCCTTTTCTTATGCCCGCACTAATAGTAAAACGCCACATCATGGTTTGATGCGGTACCCCTTGAATTTTATTGGTGATATAAGGAAAAATATTTACCCCGTCCAGTTCATCTTTCTCGGTGATTTTCCCTCCTGCCAATTCAACAAAAGTTGGCGTTAAATCTAAAGATGTGATGGGATTGTTATAAATACCTTTTTTTAATTTTTCAGGATAAGAGATAACAAATGGAATGCGAATCCCGCCCTCTAACAAAATTCCTTTACTGCCATTAAAGGGAGCATTAATAGCGCCATTATTATTGATTGGCCCACCATTGTCACTGAAGAAAACCACTACAGTGTTCTCATAGATCCCTTGTTTTTTCAATTCCTTTACCATTCTACCTACATTTACATCCAAACGATGAACCATTGCCGCATAGGTTCTTCTCTTTTTATCTTTGATATGACCATACAATTTCAAGTCTTCATCAATAGCTTGCATAGGCGTATGAGGTGCATTGAAAGAAGCGTATAGAAAGAAAGCTTCGTCTTTGTGTCTTATTATAAAGTCAACACACTCATCCCCTTTGTCGTCCGTTAAATAGGTGATGGGTTGAGGTTTTTTATAGTTTGAGATAATCGGTCTGTCATATTTTGCTCCACTATATTCTGATGGAAAATAGTTATGTCCACCTCCTAGGTAACCCCAAAACTCATCAAATCCTCTATTAGTAGGATGGAATTGTTCCTTTTCTCCCAAATGCCATTTGCCAACTATTCCGTTTATATATCCTAACTCAGACAGTCTATCAGCGATTGTTTTCTCAGAGACTGGTAGTCCTGAATACTCAGGATTAAATTGAGGAAGTGCATCAGTTAGATTGTTGTCATATCCAAAATTCACTTGATTTCTCCCTGTAATTAAGCCTGCTCTTGAAGGGGCACATACTGGAGCAGAAACATAAGCTTCTGTAAATATTACACCAGAATTTGCCAAAGCGTCAATATGTGGCGTTTTTATTTGTGTACTCCCAGTAAATCCAAGATCTCCATAGCCTAAATCATCTGCTAAAATGATAATGAAATTTGGTTTTTTCTCTTCAGTCTGCTGGGCTTTAACCCATCCAATTGATACGATTAAAAAAATTAATACTAATCTAATTTTCATGTTTTTTAATTTCTATTAAACCCTAACCTGTACTTTTTGATCATCATCATTCAATTCAACATTTACGAAATATATGCAAAATGTCCCATTACTAAGGTCAATTTTCACAATGGCTTTGTCTGGATCATAATTATATTTCATAATGTACCTATTAACTTTATTTCAAATGGATTATTTCTTTGTTTACATTTAATTTTTACTCAAGGCTTCTAATCAGAAAATGATTATTTTTATCATCAAATGAATTATAATGATAAAAACAACCTTTACAATTTTTATTTCACTCGCACTTTCATACCCATTACTATCTCAAACTGCTCAAGTTCATCATCAACATGGTGATGAAAAAGGTCACGATCATCATCATCATGAGTCAGAGGGCGTGGCATCTGCTGAAAAATTAAAATTAGTTACAGGACAGGGTGATTTTGTTTTTTCGTGGGATCAGGAGCTCACCGCCGCATTTCCAAAGGGTGCTATGGAGTTCGAGTCCAAAATGCACGGTGGTTTTAATGAGGATCCTGAAACAGGAATCGTTTATACCGGAATCCCTGGATATGGTCTATGTTCAATCAGTCCCGAATTGACAAAATGGAATACCATTGGAACTGACGAAAGATTAAAGGACAATATACATGGTATTGTTTTCTTCGTACACAAAGGAAAAAAATTCCTTGCCGTTGCTCAAGAAGGAAAAAGAGTACTTGTATTAGATCTCAATGGCAATATTATTAGCGAAATTTTAAAGCCCAGCGGTAAAGAATTTAAGTTTGATCAGGCGAACAAATTTTTTGCATCAGAGGATAGTAATTTTGGGGTTACTGATGTAACCTATTTAGATGGAACCATCTACGTTGCTCATGGATATTCCGCAGGAGACTTTATACTCACCATTGAAGAAAAAAATGGTGTATGGCGTTGGGGTGATCTTGCCTGGGGAGGAAAAGGAGATAAGCCGGGTCAGTTCCAAACCGCTCACGGTATCTATGCTCATGAAAACCATATCCTTGTTGCAAGTCGAGCTGCAGGTCAGGTGGTTAAGTTTACAAAAAAGGGAAAGTATGTCGAAATTTTTGATAATATTCCCCAGGGGAGTCTCGTTTGTAATATTTCATATAAGTCAGAGCATTATTTTATGAATGCCTTACAAGCCATTGGAAATCAAAAATCCGCACCGATCTATGTGCATACGAGTAAACATCTTAAATCGACTATTGTTCCCGGAGATTTGGAAATTCCTAATTTAACCAATATTCATCAGGTTTGGCCGCATGTTATTACTACTGCAGACGGTTCCAAACAGCTCTATCTTTTGATACATGGATGGAACAAAGGGAAATATGCCGTTTTAAAATTGGACATTTAAACCGATTTGAAATAGAGCAAGCAATCAATACGATTGTTAACTCTCAATCCTCTGAAATCGATTCATCAAGAGTGCAAAGTTTAAAAACTTATAATCTGAAAAAACAACAAAAAGAGCTTAAAATGGTGAAAATTCGTTCAAAATTGATCAAAAACCACTCAAAAATGATCAATTTTAATGTTTTTTGTTAATTGATTCGATTGCTACTTTATACTTGATGGGAGAATTTTAAATATATTTTTAACCTTATTTAGGTAATTATAAACTATAATTCAAATTCTTTATTTTGATAGAGACTCTATTCTTTACTCTTAAGATCAAAACTGTTTTATTGCTTACTCAAAAAGCTTTTAGCAAGATTAACGACATAGGGATTAGGGTGTTTTACCAATGACCTCACTGTCCCTAAAGAGACACTGTCTTTTACGTGGTGTTTTTCGTAAAGCTTTAAAAGACTACTGATCTCTTGGGGAGCCATTGTTGGTATGCTTTGTCTGGATTTAATCAGCAGATTTTCACTCAACCGTGGTGCTGCTATTAGTTTTCTGAAGATTATATTTTTGGTACTGGCATCTGAGGTATTTAGATAAGTTGAAAAAAGAGTTTCCAAAAAATCACTATCGTTCAGATTGGTTTTTGGAATGGCGTGTACGGCATTGTAGGAAAGATAATAATCTTCACTTTGAATCAGAGATAGGAGTCGATTTTTCAATGGGGTGGAAAAAGAGAGCGTGTCTTTCATATGCACAAGACCCCAAGCGACATCATTGCGATCCTGGCTGTTGAGAAGGGTCATTAAATTTGAGGTATTGAGGTGTTTTTCGGTGTACTGTTCGATGAATTTCTGACTTTCTCCATAAACCAGTTTCCAAAGTTTATAGGTGGTATAAGCGGCGTTTTTCACCACAATATCTTTGATTCGTTCGGAGGTTGCACCGGATATTGCATCAGCAGATTCGGTTGAACTTTCGGGTTGATTCATTAGTTCGTGGTACTTGATGTCCTTAAAAGGAAGATCATCATCGGAGAGAATTTCATTCAGTTGTAGGTATTCTTTTCGGCTGAAGGGATCGTGATCCGTTTTACTTAAAAACTCCCCCTTAGGCATCTCAAAACCCAAATACCTTCCGCTAATAGCCCAATGTAAGATGATATCCAGCGGCCGACATTGATTGTCAAAACAAACTCCAGTACTGAAACGTTGGTAAAAACTTTTGGGCGTTCCGTTAGAAGTTTCCCTCAAAAAAAGACTGTCTCCAAATGAGATGTAGTGTTCATTATTTGATTGAACGGTCCACTGATCACTATTTTTTACAAAATACTGGACTTTGGGTTTCAGCAAATAACAGGAACCCAAGGTGAACAAACAAAATATTAAGACATATTTAGAAACGGAAGAGAGCATCAAATATCTTTTACATCACAAAGTTAACTGGGAACAATAGCTCCGTATTGTTTAAGTCTTTTTTTGACCAAATCAGGAGTTATTTTTGCAGGCGTTACCCCTTCTTGGATGGACAAAGAAGCCGTCACAGCTGCAGCTTGACCCATACCCATACAGGATGCCTGTACACGAAGTGCAGAATTGGCCAAGCGATCACTGCTCAAACAACGACCAGCAACCAAAAAGTTTTTACTGTTTTTTGGAATTAATGCACGCATAGGGATAGATGCAACAATGTTGGGTTTTAGAAATTCTTGATAAATGGATTTACCATCTCGGTGGAGGTCAACTGGGTAAAAACTATAGGACAGGGCATCCTCGTGTAAACGCCCGGATACATAATCATCTTTTGTGATTTTATACATACCATCAATTCTAAAGGTTTCTCTAACAGCTGTTTCTGTTTTCATAGAGGTAATCCTAATGTTTTCACAACCGGGAAGCTCGCGTAATTCTCGGATTAGCCTCAGTAGATTCTGACGACCTTTTTGATTGGCCATGGTGTGGGTCTCCGAAGTTGTGGAATCGGCGCCATTGACATAAACGTATCCATAGGGAACAAAAGTATTTTCTCCAGTTTTTCGGATTTGTGAGGTCAGCATATTCTGATGCAGTGCTCTGTGAAATCGCTTTGGAATTTTGGACAAGTCCAATTGGTCAAAATCATAGCCACCCATACTGTAAACCAGAGAACCCGGCTGGGTTTCATTTTCTCTAAGGACTTTATAACCAGCCATAGAGGCGATCAGGGCATTGCCTGTACAATCGATCAATTGTTTGGCGGAAATAATGGTTTTGACCCCTTTTCCGGTACTCTCCACCAGCCATTTACCATTCTCAAACTTAACCGATGTGGGGGTTTCATAATAGCGGATGTCCACTCCTGCTTCTAAACACTTTTCCTCTGCCAACATCACATAAAGTGCTGGATTTACAGCTACCTGATGTTTCCAATGTGATTTGGGTTTTTTGGTAAAATCGGGCAATTGGTCACCGTTGAGTTCTACGGCATCGATCACCAATTCCCAACCGATTCCACCGATAATTTGTTTCCCCCAAGCATGAAAAATTCCAGGAAAAGAAACCCCTCCGGTGGTGGTACATCCTCCCAATTGACTTCCACTTTCGATTAAAGTCGTTTTAGCACCTGTTCTGCCCGCTTGAATGGCTGCAATACAACCTGCTGTTCCTCCCCCAACGACCAAAATGTCTGTTTCTGAAAAACTCTCTTTCACCTGGTAAGGTTTTACCAGACTTTCTGCATGGAGCGCAGTGGGAAGCCCTGCCACAAGGGAAAATGAACCTATTGATTTAAGCCAAGCTCTTCTTTTAATTTTATTTGATCTACTCATTGATTCTTATAAATCTAATTTTAAAATATCAATATAAATATTATAATTCAGCCATGAAAACACTGTCATACTTTTTGAAAAAGCCCAGCCTCAACTCATACGTATTATTTGGAATAACAATGGGATAGATGAGAGTATTTTGGAGTAGTACTTTAAATCAAAAATATCGGCCAAGAATACTACGAATTTTAGAAAATCATTAAAAACAACTAATTTGTATATTTATTAATTGAAGTACAAGCCCCATGACAGGAAATCCCCCTATTTAAGTTCAAGAGCTTATTGATTTTAAATGTAATTGAAATTACCCCAAATAGAGATTTATTAAACATTTAAATTTTACATCATGAAGACACCATCTACCTTAATTCATTTTTTATTCAGCTCAATCATTTTTCTTTACAGCTGTGATCAGCCAAAAGAAAACACCGACAATTCGTTACTAAAATCATGGATTGGACCCTTTGAGGGAGTTCCTGCTTTTGACCAAATTCGGATTGAGGATGTTGAGGCGGCAATGCTCAGTGCCATAGAATCCCATTTGGAAGAAATTCAGATCATAGCTGATGATAACTCCCCCCCTACTTTTGACAATACCATCGTGGCTATGGAACGCAGTGGATATGAATTGGAAAGGGCTTTTGCTTATTATGGCGTCTTATCGAGGAATGAATCCACTCCAGAATTCAGAGCAATTCAAAAGAAATTGGCTCCCAAATTTGCGGATTACCGTTCGAAAATCATTCAAAATGAAAAGTTGTTTAAGAGGATCGCTACCATTTATGAGAAAACAAAAAAAGATCCGTTGGAGGCAGATCAACAACGCCTTTTGGAATGGACCTATAAAACCTATGAGATGAATGGCGCTGGATTGGACAAAGGCAAAAAAAATCGATATGCTGAAATCAATAAAGAATTATCTGAGTTATACACCTCCTTTTCTGATAATGTACTGCATGATGAGGAAAACTACATTACTTACCTAACAGATGATCAGTTGGGGGGCCTGCCCAATGATTTTATCAAATCTGCTGCTCAGATGGCAAAAGACAAAGGGGAAGAGGGTAAATATGCTGTCATCAACACCCGTTCCTCCATGGATCCATTTCTAACTTTTTCAACAGAGCGCGACTTGAGAAAGCAAGTTTGGGAGAATTATTATTCCCGTGGTGATAATGGAGATGAATACGACAACAAGTCAATTATTTCTAAAATATTAAAACTCCGACACGAACGCGTACAGTTATTGGGGTATGAAAATTTTGCAGCGTGGCGACTGCAGGACAGAATGGCCAAAACACCAGAAAATGCCTTAAATCTTTTGGAAACCATTTGGCCATCGGCCACTGAAAGAGTGGCTGAGGAAGTCGCAGATATGCAATTGATTGCCGATCAAGACAAGATCACGATAGCGCCATGGGATTATCGCTATTATGCTGAAAAGGTAAGGCAGAAAAAATATGATCTTGACTCTGATCAAATCAAGCAATATTTACAATTGGATCGACTCACTCAGGCCATGCATTACGTCGCAGGACGATTATTTTTTTACGATTTTAGCCCACTTGAAGCAGGGACAGTTCCCGTTTTTAATGAAGATGTAAAGGTTTGGGAAGTAAAAGACAAAAGAACAGGAAAACACATCGGTTTATGGTATTTAGATCCATTTGCGAGACCAGGAAAACGGTCTGGGGCTTGGGCTACGACCTACAGGAGTTACAGTAATTTTGACGGAGAAAAAAATGTATTGGCCTCCAACAATTCCAACTTTGTAAAACCCGCACCCGGGGAGTTTGTATTGATATCCTGGGACGATGCTACCACTTTCTTTCATGAATTCGGTCATGCCTTACACTTTTTTGCCTCAAACGTCCGCTATCCTTCCCTAAATAGTGGTGTTCGAGATTATGCCGAATTCCAGTCTCAGCTCTTGGAACGTTGGTTGTCCACCGATGAGGTGATTGACCAATTTTTGGTTCATCACCAAACGGGAGAGCCCATTCTCGATGATCTGGTGGCAAAAATTAAAAATGCAGCTACTTTTAATCAAGGATTTGCTACTACAGAATATTTGGCATCTGCCCTGATGGATTTAAAATTCCACATGTCCGATCCTAAGGATATCGATATTGAACGTTTTGAACGTGAAACTTTAAAGTCTTTGAAAATGCCAAAAGAATTGCCCATGCGCCATCGCACCCCCCATTTCAGTCATGTGTTTTCAGGTGAGGGTTATGCTACCGCCTACTACGGCTATATTTGGGCAGATGTTCTAACAGCCGATGCAGCGGAAGCATTTGCAGAAGCTCCCGGTGGGTTTTATGATGATCAACTCGCCAATCGTTTGGTTGAATACTTGTTTGCTCCGCGCAATTCATTAGATCCCTTGGTCGCCTATAGATTGTTTAGAGGCCGTGATGCTCAAATTGATGCTTTGATGAGAGCAAGAGGTTTTGCGAAAGCCAACGATTAGATTCGAAATTTTTGGAAAATCTCACCTTGATCGCTACCGTAAGTATTGCACATCTAATAGCGCTTATTAGTCCTGGACCAGATTTTCTAGTCGCTTGTAGAAATGCCATTCAGTACTCCCGTAAAATTGGTCTGTGGACGGCGGTTGGATTTGGAATTGGAGTTTGTTTTCATTTGACATACATCTTTTTTGGATTGACCTGGGTGGTGTCTCAGTCTGATTTTTTATTGATGCTCATGAGATATCTTGGGACTGCCTATTTGATATACCTCGGTATTTCTTCTTTTTTCTCAAAAAACACAAAAATTGCGCTGAAGACTGAAGAAAACCAGCACAAGATAAAATGGTATGCTGCCATTAGAATGGGGTTGCTCACCAACCTATTGAATCCAAAAGCAAGCTTATTTTTTTTAAGTCTCTTTAGTGTCGTTGTCGGACCCAAGGCAGATCCAAGCGTAATGGCACTAATGGCATTTATTATTGTCAGTACTACTATACTTTGGTTTTCACTGGTAGCTGTTTTTCTTACACATCCAAAAGTTCGATATTTATTTTTGGACAAGCAAAAGCAATTAAACAGAATTTTTGGACTGATACTGATTGTGGTAGGGATACGGATTGGTTTGTTCTAAAAACGTAACTTTTCAAAGGAATTATACCCCTATACTCAGCATCATCAAGTGATTATCTATGTTTCTTAGTTAGCGGTTGAAAAAAATATTTTTGAATTATCTCAATCTTACTAATAGAATAAATCAAAACCATATATAAATTTGCACCAAAAAAAATGAAGTTCCTTGAGTGTTTTATAATGAGTCAAAGTAAATGCATCTTCAATGGGATTATTAGTATTCATAAAATTGATGGGGTTGATTTGAAGATAATTTCTAGAATCCCAAGTTTTAAATAACTGTTTATATTTTGAGAAAAACATAATCTTCGATTGTATTGGATCCAGAAGACAAGGCTTTTTAAAAAAAAATATTTTGACATGAGTCATTGTGTGTTCATTCTTGTAAAATATTTCTAATGCGAAAAAGAGAATCGAGGGATTTTTAAATCAAAGATGTTTGATGCGTTTTTCATATCTCTTGTAAAGTGATTCATTGTCAAAACCATCAATATTTTGACTAAAATAAACGGGTAGTTTAACGCCGTGCTCGGTAGCTATTTTCATGGCCTCTGTCGCCATTAAGTTGACAATAAAACACCCAGATATTGTTGAAGCGGCTCCTGTAAGCTCCCCTCCTATTTGCAGCATCCCGTCTCCAGGAGGTACGCAATTGTCCAAAACCAAATCGGCAATCTCATAAAGTTTCTTTTGACCCTCGATACGAACGGGATACTTTTTCGACTGTTCAATGGAGGTAATCGCAATTACTTTATTCCCATTGGCTTTGGCCCGCTCTGCCATTTCAATGGGCATTGCATTTCTGCCGGAATTTGAGATGACAATAAAAAGATCTTCCTTTTCTATATGATGTTGATCCCACAAAACTTTAGACACCCCGCAAATACGCTCTATCTCTGCACTACGGCGGGCGCCCTCGGAGGTCATAACAATAGAGTCCAAAAAGGCATTTACGTTGGCCAATCCACCCGCTCTGACAAAAAGTTCTAATCCTATCATGTGAGAATGACCCGTACCAAAAGTATGTATGATACGATCTTCGATAATGGTTTTTGCCATCCACTCTATGGCTTTGAGAAATGATTTTTGGTTGGTCTCAACGACTCGATCCAATAGGGCTTTGGTAGCCTGATGATATTCGTACATTTTGAATTGTTGTAAATTATTTTAATGATTTATGGCAATTTCCTTTTAAACTTCTATTTTTTTCGCAAACTACTGTTTTAGTTTGAACGGGCTTGATAAAGTGGGTTGATCTCAGCAGGAATTGGAGCATCGGTTTGATCCCACCACGCTTTGAGTTCATTTAGTAACTCTTGTTTTTTTGCTTCATTGATTTCTGCAAGGTTATTTCTCTCTCCAATATCTTCTTTGAGATTAAAAACCTCAACGTCTTTGTCCTCAAAGTAATAATGCAGTTTCCAGTCCCCTTTACGGATTACAGAACCGGGTCGGGTTCTAAACAGTGAATCTCTATTTTCATTGTCTTTGATATCATAGCCCTGCAGATAAATGGGAAAATGCCAGAAAAAAGATCTCTCCTTCAAGGCTGTTTTTTTGATCGTTAAAGGCAAAAGAGAATGACCATCCAATTCCTTTTCCATGCTGTGATCTCCCACAAGATCCATTAGGGTGGGGAAAATGTCGAGATGAGAAATAGGGGTTTGAGTGTCTTTACCGGGACTGATTCTGCTTTTCCACAAAAAGAAAAAAGGAACTCTGATCCCCCCCTCGTAATAGCTTCCTTTACCTGCTCTTAGCGGTTTTTGCATGGTGATTTTACCGAAGTAGCCGCCGTTATCAGAAGTAAAAATGATAAAGGTATTATCAAAAAGCTTTCGCTTTTTGAGCTTGTCCACCAGCAGGCCAATGTTGCGGTCGAGGTTTTCAACCATAGTAGCGTATCTTGGATTTTTTTGGCCTTTGTAAGGTGGTTTGTTTTCGTATTTGTATAGTAGGGAATCAACCGGATGTATGGGGGTGTGCACAGCGTAGGGAGAATAGCTCAAAAAGAAGGGATCCTTGACATCGTCCAAAAACAGCAAAGTATTTTCCATGATCAGATCGGTCAAATATTCACTTTTGCCTTTTTCTACTTTGATTTGTCTTTTGTTGTTTCCGAATGGTGGGTAATAGCTCCCTGGAGCACCCTGTGGCCCTCCGGCAATATTGACATCAAAACCGTATTCCAAAGGATCATCACTGAGGTGCCATTTCCCCGAATGGCAGGTGATATAGCCTTGTTTTTTTAACTTTTGGGAAAGGGTAGTGAATTTTTTATCCAATACTGTGGTATTCTTGATAGGAATCAACTTTCGATCCGATGCTTTTCCACGATCTGAATTGGCTACCGTATAAATTTGATGTCGCGTAGTCCATTTTCCGGAATGAATGGAGGCTCTACTGGGAGCACAATTCGCAGAGGCGGCATAGCCTTGGGTAAAAACGATCCCTTGATTAGCCAAGGCATCAATATGAGGGGTGTCGTAGTATTCGCTACCCATAAAACTGACATCATTCCAACCCATATCATCGATGTTGATCAAAACTATATTGGGTTGGGTTGAATGCTTGTCGTTAGTGGCACATGACAACATTGTGATCAGCAGCATCAATTGGAGTACTATGACTGAGATGTTTAATTGTTTTTTCAAGTTTTTTAGTTTTTTTATTTTTCTAAATTTAGCATTTAATAAAAAAAGGCCTGTAATACATCAAAAAAGTTTTATTAGTATAGCGTATTCAGGCCATAAAATCAAAGACCTATGAGAAAATCAAATTTATGTTTGTTGTGGATGGTGTTTTTAATGACAGCATGCCATTCCATTGATGAAAAAAAAACCAACATACTGTTTGTTATTTCAGATGACCAATCCTATCCACACACTAGTATCAATGGCACTTCATGGATCAAAACTCCAGGCTTTGACCGAGTGGCTCAAGAGGGTTTGTTGTTTACTCAAGCCTATACCACCAACGCAAAATGTTCTCCCTCACGATCTTCAATATTGACAGGAAGAAACAGTTGGCTTCTGGAAGAAGCTACCAACCATGTCCCCTATTTTCCTGAAAAATTCATCACTTTTCCAGAGGTACTCAAAAGCAATGGCTTTAAAACCGGTTATACGGGAAAGGGATGGGCTCCAGGTGTGGCCATGAAAGACGGAAAGAAAAGAGATTTGATCGGAAAGGTTTATCTAGAAAAAAAGTTAGACCCTCCTGCCTCTTTTATCAGTAAGGTGGATTACTTCGAAAATTTCAAACTTTTTCTCAATGAAAAATCTGAGGATCAACCCTTCTTCTTTTGGGTGGGTGGACATGAACCCCACAGAGCCTATGAATATGAAGTAGGACTGAAAAAGGGCAAGAAAAACATCAATGAAATTGATCGGGTACCCGACTATTGGCCCAACTCAGACAATGTGAAAACCGATATGCTAGACTATGCCTTTGAGATAGAATATTTTGATCGTCATTTGGTCGATATCCTTGACGAATTGGAAAAAAGAAATTTATTGGAAAACACAATTGTGGTGGTCACCTCAGATAATGGAATGCCTTTTCCTCGGGTCAAAGGTCAGGTCTATCCCTTTGACAATCGCCTGCCATTGGCCATTCGATGGGGCAAAGGAATAAAAAACCCTGGAAGGGTGATCAGTGATTACTTTAGCTTTTCAGATTTTGCACCTACCTTTTTAGATTTGGCAGGTATTCCAGAAGGGCGTCACAATATGGAGCCCTTTTCGGGAAAAAGCTGGAAAACTATTTTTGATAACCACATCGATCCCAACCCAAGACCTTATATGATTGTCGGCAAGGAACGGCATGATGTGGGTAGGGAAAACGATCAAGGCTATCCAGTGAGGGGTATTTTGGAAGGCAAATATTTTTACAGTCAAAATTTTAAACCCGAACGCTGGCCTGCCGGAAACCCTGAAACGGGTTATCTCAACACAGACGGAAGTCCCACCAAAACTGAAATATTGAATCTCCACCGTCAAGGAAAAGATTCAACCTATTGGAACTACGCTTTTGGCAAAAGACCCCAAGAGGAATTATACAATATTGAAAAAGACCCTCTGTGCTTGGAAAATTTGGCAGAGCATCAGGATTATTCTGATCTGAAAACAAAACTTAAAAAACAATTAATCAGTGATCTTAAGGAACAGGGTGATCCCAGAATTTTGGGCAATGGGGACGTCTTTGACCAATACCCCTATTCGGGTGAAAATGTCAAAAACTTTTACAGCCGATATATGGACGGAGAAAAGATCGAAACCCACTGGGTAAATCCCACAGATTTTGAAAAGTAAATTGGTATTCTAAAAACGCTATTATTCCTCCAAAACAGGAATTCTGAAATTTTGTTGTGAAGCAGTGGTATGCGCCTGATCCATAAAGTTTTCCATTTTTTGGACAATCTCTGGATACTCTGCCGCCAAATCATTGAGTTCTTTGGGATCATTAGAAAGATCGTAAAGCTGTAGGTCGGACTTTCCTTTGAACAAGTCCTTTTTGAATCCTTTCCACGATCCCATTCTAATGGCCTGTTGACCTGTATAGGAGGGAAACTCCCAATACAAATACTCGTGTTTTTCCTGAGGTTTGTCGATCAATGTAGGATAGTAGCTGATTCCATCAATGGCATAAGGAGGTTCCACATTCAATATATCACATACAGTAGCATAAAAATCATAAAAAGCACTGGGATGACTGGATTTAGTACCCGCCTTGATTTTTGCAGGCCATGTGGCAATCGAAGGCACTCTAATCCCTCCTTCATTGACGTTTCCTTTTACGGTTTTTTTTGAATTGACAAAAATTCCGGTACTGTTAAAAAAATGAATGTCGGCTTGTTCGTCTTTGTGAGTGGGACCATTGTCACTTGAGAAAATAATGAAAGTATTTTTATATTTTCCAATTTCTTTGAGTTTTGCTACTATCTCCCCAACCTGCTCATCCAAATAAGAAATCATGGCAGCATAAGTGGCTCTAGGGGTTCTGTTGGGGTAATAGCCCGAATTCCCCAAATAAGGCTTTTCTGGGCCTAATTTTTGTCTGTAATGATCCACCCATTTTTTGGGTGCCTGCAAGGGTAAATGGGGTAAGGGACTGGCATAATAAAGGAAAAATTTTTGATCTTTATTCCGGTCTATAAACTGCATGGCCTCCTGATGCATCAGAGTAGGGGCATAATCATTCTGATTGAAAATTGCATAACTTGCCTCATCGTTGGGATCTAAATTGGCGGCAAGCCTTTGTTTATCAACAATTTTATTATTGAGTATATGTCTTTCTTGGTTTCTCCACAAGTGAGAAGGATAGAGCGAATGAGCTTGACGCTGGCAGTTGTAGCCATAAAAGAAATCAAATCCTTTCTTATTAGGGATACTATTGGTATTGGGTGCCCCAAGGCCCCATTTACCCACCATTCCAGTTTTGTATCCTTGATTTTTTAGTACCGTTGCTACGGTAACGATAGAATCAGGCATGGGTCGTTGACCCTCCAGGTTTGGGTTTTCGAACATGGCCTTAAAATCCCAAACCTCTCCTCGTTCTTTCCACTCACTATTTCCTCTGACAGGGTTGTTTCCAGTATGGAGACCTGTCATTAAAACCGCTCTAGCGGGAGCACAAACAGGGGCACCGCTATAGTGGTCGGTTAAAATCATTCCCTCTCTGGCCAATTGGTCAATATTAGGGGTTTCAATCCACTTTTGGCCTTGAATACCTATTTCTCCATATCCCAAATCATCGGCCAAAATAAAAATGAAGTTAGGAGATTCCTCCAATTTTGGGTTGGGCGAGTTACAGGAAATTAGTAGCACTATCAGAGCAGTAGGTAAAAAAAAGTTTTTCATAGAAGTAATCGATTAGCAGAGATGGGATTAATATTTTAAATAGGAAATCGAATTAAAAATCCTCGTTAGTCCCACAATGTACTTTTTTTTTACGAATAAAAAAATGATATTTATCACTCCCCCAATACTGTGATCACCACCTTTCTTGATCCTCCCTGGTTTCTGTGTTCACAGAGATAGATCCCCTGCCAGGTTCCCAAAAGCAGTTGGCCGTTCTGGAGGGGGATATTAATACTGCTACCCAATAGACTGCTTTTGATATGAGAGGTCATATCATCCGGTCCTTCGAGGGTATGTAAAAAATGATCGGCAGATTCGGGAACCATAACATTAAAATGGGTTTCAAAATCTTGTCTGACTGTTGGGTCAGCATTTTCGTTGATGGTTAAACTCGCAGAAGTATGCTTGATAAAAACATTGAGTAATCCACTGCTTTTGGGCAACTCCCTGGTGATATGGTTAGTGATCAAATGAAAGCCTCTAGGAAATGGAGGAAGGGTAATTTCTTTTTGAAAAATCATATTCCTATTTTTGTTAAAATTAATTAATAAATGATTTTTTTATCTAAACAAGGTTTTATAAAATTTATAATCTCTCTATACATGGTTTCATTTTCGGCATTGAGTTGTAATGAAAGTTACCAACCTTATATCATAGGGCACCGAGGTGCTAAAGGTCATGTAGCGGAAAATACGCTTCCCTCTGTTGCCAAGGCAATAGAATTGGGGGTGGATGGAATCGAAATTGATGTGTTTTTGTGCCAATCGGGAGAGTTGGTTGTTTTTCACGATAAAACCTTAGAGAAATTGACCGATTCACAGGGATATATTGAAGATTTACCCCTAGATACTATTCGAAAAATTAATGTTTTAGGAGAATATAAAATTCCCACCCTCGAACAAGTATTGGAATTAATCGATGGAAAAGTATTCTTAAATATTGAATTAAAAGGTGGCGGAACGGCAGAGCCTACCCATAAACTTTTGACTGCTGTACTGAAGCAAAAAAAGTGGAGGGCAGACCAATTCATCATTTCAAGTTTTAACTGGGAGGAACTCAAACTGTTCTATGGACTCAATCAAGAGGTGCCCATTGCGGTGCTGACCAATGCTGATCCTTTGGATGCACTGCCCATTGCTCAGGAGGTAAATGCTCAAGCCATTAATCCCAATTTTAAAGCTTTGAATGAAAAAAACGTCAAAAAAATTCAGCAGGCAGGCTATAAAGTTTTTCCATATACCATCAATAATCCCAAGGACATCCAAAAAATGATGTTTTTAAAAGTAGATGGGATCATTACAGATTATCCGGAAAGGGTAAATGAAGCTTTATCCGCTGACTAAACACAAAAGGTATAGGCAAATCCGGCCAAAGCCCCTCCTGCCAATGGTGCCAAAATGGGGATCCAAGCATAGGGCCAATCAGCATCTTTGTTTTTTCTGGGCAACATTTGGTACATTAATCTGGGACCAAAATCCCGCGCAGGGTTAATGGCGTAGCCTGTGGTTCCCCCCAATGCCATACCGATCACCCAGACCAAAATAGCTACGGGTAGTGCTTGCAAAGCTCCCAGACCAAAATTCTCCACAATCATACCTTCAATTTCTATATTCGGAACTGCAATAAACAGCACACCAAAAACCAAAACAAAAGTGCCTATCAACTCACTAAAAAAATTGTTTTTAAAATTCCTGATGGCAGGCCCAGTACAAAAAGTACTGCGCACCACCCCTTCATCCTCAGTAAGACGATAGTGGTCAATGTAGGTAAGGTAACACGCCCAAGCACCAAACATGGCTCCCAAAATCTGAGCTATGACATAACCCGGAACCAACGTCCAAGAAAATTTTCCTGCAACTGCAAGACCTACTGTTACCGCTGGATTGAGGTGTGCTCCACTGAATTGACCCGTAATAAAAACACCGACAAAAACAGCAAATCCCCATGCACTGGTGATTAATACCCAAGGACTTTGCCCCTCGGCAATCGTGTTTTTAAGTGTTACGTTGGCCACCACTCCAGCACCCAACAATAGAAGAAAAAAAGTGCCTATGAATTCTGCGATATAGGGATCAATCATAATATATAATTTTTTGATAGGGTTTTAAATTGTTTGAGTTCCTGAGCAACCCAATTCTCATCTTTCTCAAGTGCAATTGCCATAATTCCAGCCACCTTAGGTGCGATTCTCAAAGTTTCCTCAGCATCCAAAAACAAACATCTCACCCTTCGTGCCAAAACATCTTCCAAGTGAATGGCCATTTCATTTTGAACACCCCATAGAATTGTATTTTTACTAATATAAAACTTTTCAGATAAGGAATCATTGTCTTCGGGTTTTCCCATCGATAGAATCTTCTCACGCTCAGAACCATATACATGTAAGGGATCCCCTGTGGGAGCATCATCGTCATAGCCGTGGAGCAATAGTTTTTTTGTTTTACACTTTTTTTCTTTCAAATCGCCTACTACTGAAGCAGTATTTATAGTATCTTCTCCAATTTTTCTGTAGGTTGTCCATTTGCCACCCAAAACACTAACCAGTCCACTGGTAGAGACATTTACCTTGTGGTGACGGGAGACTTCTTTGGTTTTCGTAGAATCGCCTTGTTGCGCTGCTAAAGGTCTCAATCCAACAAAAACACTTTTGACATCCTCTCGCTTGGGTTTCTTGGTCATATACTGAGAGGCATTGCTGAGAATAAAGTTGATTTCCTCCTCCAATGCAGTAGGTTCCTCAATTGCGAGATCTATTGGGGTATCTGTAGTTCCTAACACCACATGATCGTACCACGGCACAGCAAATAAAACCCTACCGTCACTGGTATGAGGGATCATAATGGCATGGGGGCCATCCAAAAAACTCCTTTCTAATACCAAATGAACCCCTTGACTGGGTCTGATCATAGGTTGAGCTTGGGGTTGATCCATTTTGACAATCAGATCACTGAATACTCCTGTGGCATTGATCACTACTTTGGTTTTTATTGTAAACTGGTCTCCCGATTCGTGATCCAAAATTTCTAGACCTGAGATGAGATTGTCCTGTTTGGTCAAACCTGTTACCTCAACATAATTGATAAGAGTAGCTCCTATATCAGTAGCGGTCAAACCCAAAGTAATCGCCATCCTGGAATCATCAAATTGACCGTCGTGATAAATTACACCCCCCTTAAGACCTTCCTGTTTGACATTGTTGATCAGTTCAACGGTTTCTTTTTTGTCCAATAGTGTGGAAGGTCCTAAGCCCATATTACCGGCCATCATGTCATAAACCTTAAGACCCAGTCCATAAAAAGGACTGTTCCACCAGTCGTAGAATGGAATGACAAAACTCATCTCTTTGACCAGATGAGGGGCATTTCGTTTCATGATACCTCGCTCTTTTAAAGCCTCGATGACAAGGGAAATATCTCCGTTCTGAAGGTAACGTACCCCTCCGTGAACCAATTTGGTACTTCTTGATGATGTTCCTTTGGCAAAGTCATTTTTTTCAAGCAACAGTGTTTTATACCCTCTTTGTGCGGCATCAACAGCAGCTCCCAAGCCGCTGGCTCCTCCACCAACAATGACAATATCCCACTGATCTATCTTGTTGATTTCCTTTAAACTGGTGGTTCTATTCATTATTGGTTAAAATTCTATTCACCCTATTCTCCCATAGAGAAATGGTCTTTTCTGTCTCTTGACTTGCTGCAGATTCAAATCGTTGATCCTCCTGCCAAAGGTCTTTGAGCGCATCGATTGAGGGCCAGAATCCAGTGGCCAAGCCTGCCAAAAAAGCAGCGCCCAAAGCAGTAGTTTCGGTGACTTTTGGTCGAATAACATCGGCATCTATAAAATCGGCTTGGATTTGCATCAGCAAATCATTGTTACTGGCACCTCCATCAACTTTTAAGCTTTTAAAATCAACCCCTGCATCTTTTTGCATTTCAATAATGATATCTCTTGATCTCAAAGCGATGGCCTCCAAAGCAGCTCTAGCAATATGACCTTTGTTGGTGCCTCGAGTAATTCCCATAATGGCTCCAGTGGCATGTGGATCCCAATAGGGTGCCCCCAGGCCAGATAGCGCTGGAACAAATGTTACTCCCCCATTGTCTGAGACAGATTTGGCTAGAGCTTCAATATCAGCAGAAGATGAAATCATATGCAATTGATCTCTAAGCCATTGCACCAATGCCCCGGCAATAAAAACACTGCCTTCCAAGGCATAAGTGACCTGTCCATTGATTTGCCAAGCAATGGTTGTTAACATTTTGTTTTTGGAAACAACGGCTTTATCACCCGTGTTCATAATGCAAAAACAACCCGTACCATAAGTATTTTTAACATCTCCTGGCTGGAGACACAATTGACCAAATAGAGCCGCTTGCTGATCACCTGCAATTCCTGCAATACTGATAGAAGCCCCAAGTATGGATGGTTCTGTCTTTCCCACGATCTCGGAAGAATTGACCACTTTGGGCAAAAGTTCCTTGGGAATGTCCAATATATCTAAAAGTTCCTGATCCCACTGGTTGTCTTGAATATTATAAATCATAGTACGACTGGCATTGGTAGCGTCTGTAACATGATGCGTTCCTCCAGTAAGATTCCATATCAACCAACTGTCCACCGTCCCAAAAGCCAGCTCCCCTTTTCGAGCACGATCCCTTAGGGATGGGTCTTGATCCAAAATCCATTTGATTTTTGTGGCAGAAAAATAAGCGTCAACAACCAAACCCGTTTTTTTGGTAAAAAGATCAGACTTGCCCTGAGTTGCAATCTCCTCACAGGTTTTGGCCGTCCGACGATCTTGCCAAACTATGGCATTGAATACTGGAACTCCAGTGGCTCTGTCCCAAATTATGGTCGTTTCTCTTTGATTGGTAATTCCTATAGCGTCTAACTGCTCTACCTTAATGTCAGCTTTTTTGAGGACATTTTTTACAGCATTAATTTGAGTCTCCCAAATCTCTACAGCATCGTGTTCAACCCACCCCTTTTTTGGAAATATTTGAGTAAATTCTTGTTGCGCCACCGCAATTTGATGTCCTTTTTGATCAAACAAAATAGCTCTAGAACTGGTCGTTCCAGCATCTAATGAAAGTACACAATTTTTCATAAAAATAATTTTAATATTATCCAGTAAAATACAATAAAACAGTCGCCACCAAACCGATAAGAATAACGGATAAAATCAAATCCGTCCTATTGAAGGAATTCTGATATTCTTCTTTCATATCTGATGTCATGGTTCCAAAAGATAAACCTTCAATTCTGGCATAATCTGGCTGAGCCGTAAACAGACTAACACTAACACATACAAATATTGAAAAGATAAACATAAATATTGCCATGTGGGCAAAATTGATAGTGGCAAAAGCAAAAGCTATTCCAGATTCGCTTGCCCCAGACAGGATTTCTTCCTGAAAATAAATCTCACTTCCCAATCTCAATACCAGCAAGATTAATCCACTAAAGAGTGTGGCAATTGCTGCATCAGAAGTAACCCTTTTCCAAAGTATTCCCAGAAGAAAAACAGCAGTAACAGGTGGAGCAATATAGGATTGAACGTTTTGAAGGTATTGATACATGACTCCACCGCCAATTTTGTCCATAATAGGGATCCAAATGATTCCCAAAATCACAATGATGGCGGTGGCAATTTTGCCGATATTTATAAGAGATTTTTCTGACATTTCGGGTCTAATTTTTTTGTAGATGTCTATGGTAAAAATAGTAGAGCACGAATTAAAAACAGAGGCCAGCGAACTCATCAAAGCAGCCATTAATCCACCCGCAACCAATCCTTTAAGTCCAACAGGCAAAAGGGTTTTTACCAACATAGGAAAAGCACGATCCGCTCTTTCTACAACAAAAACATCGGGTTGTTGCAGGGTTAAGGCAAAGGCAATAATTCCAGGTACAAGGAAAATCAAAATGGGTAATAACTTCAAATAGGCTCCAAAAATAGCTCCTCTGCGAGCAATGGTGATGTTATTGGCCGCCAAAGTTCGCTGGACAATATATTGATCAGTACACCAATACCAAATTCCAACAATGGTTCCACCAATCAGCAATCCTGTCCAAGGAAAATTGGGATCAGTCATGGGTCGCCACATATTGAAATGATCGGGACTCACCGCAGTAACTGTTTCTCGCAACTGTCCCCACCCACCGACTTCTTGTAGTCCTAGGACGGTGATGACCACAGAACCAAAAATAAGAACAATGGTTTGAAGCGTTTCGGTGTAAATGACCGCTTTCAACCCTCCAACAACAGTATAGACTCCCGTAAAAACAACAATTCCTATAGCTCCATACCAAAAGGGAATTCCCAGCAATTCAGATACCACAATACCTCCGGCATAAATGGTAATGGATACTTTGGTCAAGACATAGGCCAGCAATGAAAAAATAGACAGAAACCAACGAGAGCGGCTGTCAAATCTCTTTTCTAAAAACTCTGGTGTGGTAAAAGCTCCACTTCTAATGTAGAACGGTAGAAACAACCACCCCAATAACAAGACAATCCATGCGTGAAGTTCATAATGCGCCATCGGTGTTCCCGATTCAAAACCTGTACCTGCCAATCCCACCACATGTTCCGAACCTATATTAGAGGCAAAAATGGAGGCTCCAATGACAAACCAGCCTACGTTTCGCCCCGCCAAAAAATAGTCTTCTGTATTTTTGTTTTTTTGAATGAAAACCCAAACTGCAACACCAATAAGTGCCAAAAAATAAATCCCCAAAACGATCCAGTCCAACTCTTCAAGTACTGATGTCATAATTAATCCTATTTATCTAGTTTATAAGCAGCACAATATAAACAAATCTGAAGGCTATTTTAGACTTTTTTTGAATTGACAAACCCAAGCCTGGTTCATTATTGATTTTTCAAAATAGAATATGATATCCCGTTCATAAAAATAGATTACTCATTGTGTTAATTAATTATTAAAATGAATTTACATTGACCAAAACATATCCAATCCCCACTTAAAAATTATATATTTAAAAAAAAAAACACAATGCATCAATTTTCAAGAAGATCGTTCATAAAATCAACCACTGCAGCCTCAACCGGTTTACTTTTTATTCCAGACTTTTTAAAAAACGCCCCCACTAATCGTCTCAACGTCGCCGTAATTGGTGTTGGGGGAAGAGGAAAGGCCAATTGGAGTAAGGTTCCCAAGGAAAATATTGTAGCCCTTTGTGATGTTGATGATAACAGAGCAGCTTCCGGATTTAAGATGTTCCCAAAAGCCAAAAAGTTTAAAGACTTTAGGGTCATGTTCGATCAAATGGCCAAAGAAATTGATGCTGTAATCATTACCACACCCGACCATACTCATTTTGCGGCAACAATGATCGCTATGGAACTGGGTATGCATGTCTATGTTGAAAAGCCATTAGCGCACAATGTTTGGCAACTGAGAACTTTGAAAAAAGCAGCTCAATACTACAATGTGGTATCACAAATGGGAAATCAAGGCCATACCACCAATGGTATCCGTTTGATCAAAGAATGGTATGACCAAGGAATATTGGGAGAAGTTAGAGAAGTTCATGCTTGGCATGGTGCCTTTAATTACGGCCCTGGAAAATACTGGACAAAACCGGAAAGTTTTCCACCTCCCGTTCATCCCATCCCTGACTATTTGGATTGGGATCTTTGGTTGGGTCCGGCCAAGTATAGATCGTTTAATTCGGCCTATGCTCCAAAATCATGGAGGGGATTTTATGACTTCGGAAATGGACAATTGGGTGACTGGTCATGTCATACCCTCGACGGCCCATTTTGGTCACTAGATTTAGGAATGCCTCATACCGTCGAAGCGAGTGTTTCCAACCCCAGAACAAAACACGGTTTTATAGCAGATCAATCGGTAACCCATTATCAGTTTGGCGCAAGGGGCAACAAACCTCCCGTGACGCTGAAATGGTATGAAGGAGGAGAAAAACCAGCAATCAGACCTGAATGGGGAATCAAGGAGTTTGACCGCTCGGGGATGATTATGATTGGTGATAAGAAAACATTGTTAACTGGTGGAAGACCCAATGATCCTAAACTTTTGGTCTCTGATGAAGAGTGGGAAGCTTTCCAAAAAAATCCTCCTGAAAAAACAATTCCAAGGGTGCATGAAGAAGGTCCCGTGCAAGAATGGGTGGATGCCATCAAAGACAATAGCCTTCCTGGTTCACATTTTGGTTATGCCGCTGAATTGACAGAAATGGCCTTGGTCGGGGTTTTGGCACAACGTTTTGCTGCTAAGATCGAATACGATGCCAAAAACATGAAAATCACCAACCGTCCGGACATCGATGCATACATCAAGGAACCCGCAAGAGAAGGATGGTCTTATGGTGAAAATCTCTAAAGTAAGATCGGCTGATTAATGAAAGGGATTTTGTTTTTTGTTATGCTATCCTCTATGGTTATGGCCCAAACTGAAATGCAATCTTACAGTGTAATCCAAAAGATTGCGGATGCTGAAATACGGTTTTATCCCCCTGTGATGATGGCCCAACACACCTCCAAAAGTCAAGGATCTGGCTTTGGAAAACTTTTTGGATACATCTCTGGAAACAACACCAACAACACCAAAATTGCCATGACCACTCCCGTCCATATGGAGAAAAAAACAGGAGAGAATTCTATGGCCTTCGTACTGCCCAAAATATTTACGGACGACAATACTCCCCAACCCAATGATGGTTCGCTTAGGGTTTTTGAAGATCAAGGAGGGTATTTTGCCGCCATCAGATATTCAGGATATACCAATAAATCCAAAGAAAAAGAGCATACAGAGATACTTGAGAAATTGCTTTTAAAAGAGAATATAATTCCTTCTGGTTCACCTAAAATTTTGGTTTACGACAGTCCCTATAGAGTCATTAACAGAAGAAATGAAATATTAATCCCAATTACACTAGAAGTTAAAAAAAATGAATGATTTTAAAATTACTGCAATAGAGACCAAAGACATCCGCTTCCCGACCAGTGAAAATTTAGATGGATCGGATGCCATGAATCCCGACCCTGACTATTCCGCAGCCTATGTAATTTTAAAAACAGATCACCCCGACGGATTGGAAGGTCATGGACTGACATTTACCATTGGTCGTGGCAATGAACTTTGTGTACAGGCCATTCAATCCCTTTCCTACCTATTGATCGGAAAATCTATAAGGAGCCTTACACAAAATATGGGGCAATTTTGGACCATGATTACGGGAGACAGCCAACTCCGATGGCTGGGACCAGAAAAAGGAGTGATCCATTTGGCAACAGGGGCATTGGTCAATGCAGTCTGGGATTTGTATGCCAAAATTGAAAAAAAGCCTTTATGGCAACTCGTGGCAGACATGAGTCCAGAAGAATTGGTCGAATGTATTGATTTCACTTACATTACCGACGCCCTAAATAAGGAAGAGGCATTGCAAATTCTCAAAGAAAAAGAAAAAGGGAAGGAAGCCCGCAGAACCCATCTGATGGAAAATGGATATCCTGCCTACAATACTTCTGCAGGATGGTTGGGTTATTCCGATGAAAAAATAAGAAGACTCTGTAGAGAGGCAAAAGCAGAGGGCTTTACTCACGTCAAAATGAAAGTAGGATCTGACCTTCAAGACGACATCAGAAGAAGTAAAATCATTCGTGAAGAAATTGGTTATGATATCAAATTAATGATGGATGCCAACCAGAAATGGGATGTTGACGAGGCCATAGAAAACATGAAGGAGTTGTCCAAATTCCAACCTTGGTGGATTGAAGAGCCGACTTCTCCAGATGATGTCTTGGGGCATGCCAAAATTGCACAAGCCGTAAAACCGATTCATGTAGCCACAGGGGAACACTGCCAAAATCGTGTTGTATTCAAGCAATTAATGCAAGCCAACGCCATAGGCATCTGTCAAATTGATAGTTGTAGAGTTGGTGGCGTCAATGAAATACTGGCCATCTTGTTATTGGCTGCAAAGTTTAATATTCCCGTTTGTCCTCATGCAGGAGGTGTGGGACTCTGTGAACACGTCCAACATTTGTCCATGATCGATTATCTCTGTATTAGTGGATCCATGGAGCATCGAATTATTGAATATGTAGATCACCTCCATGAACATTTTGAAGATCCAGTAGTCATTAAAAATGGGAAATACCTTGCCCCTTCCCTGCCTGGTTATAGTATAGAAATGAAAAAAGAATCTCTGGTATCATTCGATTTCAATACGGGCTCCATTTGGAAAAAAAGAAAACAACGACTAAACTAAAATGAAAAACAAAGGACTCTTATTATTGGTTCTTGTCTCACTGAGTTTTTCATTACCTCCCAACAGTGAAATTTCCAAAGAACTAGAAAAAGTACCTTTATTTGAAAAGCAAATGCTTTTTGAGGGAGAGCGATTTCCCAATGTGGTGGTAACTGCAGATGGAACTATTGTTGCCACTTGGGGTCAAAAAAACTGTGTGAGTCGCAGATCGGTAGATGGAGGAGATACATGGCAGTCTTTGGTGAATATTGATCAGGGCATCAATGGCGGCGGTCTCATAGTGGACGAAAATAATGGACAACTCATTACCTTTGTGGAGAAAGGCGAGCATCCCCCTGCTCCAATCCTCACCTACTTCAGCAGTGATGAGGGTCAATCTTGGCAATCCAAAAAAATAAAAATCCATCCCGACAAAAATGGTAACCTTCCCTCCATGCACATGAATGAGCATGGTATAACACTAAAGAATGGGCAACACAAAGGGAGACTGCTCCGAACCACAAGGTTTTACGGACAAGGAAATGAGCGAGAGTATTGGCCCAGTCACTATACCAATGCCATCTACAGTGATGATGGAGGAGAAACTTGGCATACAAGTAATCCTTTCCCTGCCAATGGAACGGGAGAAGCGGCCGTAGTTGAATTGAGCGATGGATCACTGTATTACAACTCCCGAAGACACCTATCTACCGATGGATTAAATCCCAGAATGCGACACATTGCCAGCAGTACGGATGGAGGACACCATTGGGAAAACCTCTATGTCAGTAAAGAATTACCTGACGGAGAACAAAATCGAGATTATGGCTTGATGGCCGGATTGGATCGTCTTCCTTTCGAAGGTCACGATCTTTTGATTTTTAGTAATATTGATTCGTTTAGCGGTCGTAAAAACGGTACGATATGGTTGAGTTTTGATGGTGGAAAATCTTGGCCTCTCAAGAAAGTGATTGAGGAAGCGGGATTCAAATATTCCTCTTTGGCCGTCGGAAGAAAAAACACTCCTAGTGAAGGATACATATATTTGTTATACGAAACAGGAACCAAAGACGACATCAATGCATACGGAGGGGGTATAATGGCACGATTTAATTTATCTTGGTTGATGAAAGAAAAAAACATCAATGAATTTTTAAAATAACCTCATGAAGTTTGACTTAAGTGGAAAAAAAGCAGTGGTTACTGGAGGAAGTAGTGGCATAGGAAAAGCCATAACAGAAACCCTACAAGAACAAGGAGCGGAAGTTTTTGTTATCGATCTAAACGAAAATCCATCCCTCAAAAAAGCAGGAATTCACACCATTACAACAGACCTCACCCAATGGGATGAACTCAACGCCTCATTGGCCTCTCTACCCCAAACCATTGACATTTTGATCAACAATGCTGGGATTGGTTTTGTAGGGAATATCGAACAAACAGAGGAAGAGGATTTTGATCGTTTGTATCAGGTTAATGTCAAGGGAGTATTCAACTGTGTAAAAGCCATTCTACCTAGGATGAAAAAACAAGGAGGGGTAATCGTCAATATGGCCTCTATTGTTTCACACATTGCTGTCAAGGATCGCTTGGCCTATACCACTACCAAGGGAGCGGTTTGGGCCATGACCAACTCCATCGCCAAAGATTACCTCGCTAATGGGATACGTTGTAACAGTGTTTCCCCTGCTAGAGTACACACCCCATTTGTAGATGATTATTTGGAGAAAAATTACCCAGGAAGGGAAAAAGAAATGTATGAAAAACTCTCCCAAACCCAGCCCATTGGAAGAATGGCAAAACCACAAGAGGTTGCTGATTTGGTACTATATCTCTGTAGTGATGAAGCCTCATTCATCACTGGAACAGACTTCCCCATTGACGGGGGATTTATTAAACTCAATGGAAATTAAAATTAAGTATGAAACTCATTAGATTTGGAAATTTCGAAAACGAAAAGCCTGGTGTTCAATTAGACAATGGTCAAAAATTAGATGTCTCAGCCTTTGGTTCGGATTATGACGAAAGATTTTTTGGTACAGACGGTCCAAAAAGACTCAAAGATTGGCTTTCCCACCATCAAGACAACTGCCCACAAATAGGTGATGACATTCGATTGGGATCTCCCATTTGCAGACCCTCAAAAATCGTCTGTGTGGGACTAAATTATGCCAAACACGCCCAAGAAAGCGGTATGGAAGTTCCCAGCGAACCCGTACTATTTTTCAAAGCAAGCTCGGCTATAGTGGGGCCATATGATGAAGTTGTATTGCCCAAAAACAGTAAAAAATCAGACTGGGAAGTCGAACTGGCCGTGGTCATTGGAGCCAAAGCAAGTTATGTAAGTGAAGAAAATGCTATGAAGCATGTGGCAGGATATGTTTTACACAACGACATTAGCGAAAGAGAATACCAATTGGAAAGAGAGGGACAATGGGTCAAAGGAAAAAGTTGCGACACCTTTGCTCCACTGGGTCCATTTGTAGCCACCTCAGATGAGATCGAAAATCCTCACAATCTGCATTTATGGCTGAAACTCAATGGGACAACCATGCAGGACAGCAATACTTCGGATTTGATCTTTGGTATTCCCAAACTGGTCAGTTACATCAGTGAATTTATGACCCTACTGCCCGGCGATGTCATCTCCACTGGCACTCCTTTTGGAGTAGGTCTAGGCTTGGATCCTCAATTGTATCTGAAAGCCGGTGACGAGATGGAATTGGGCATTGAAGGACTGGGGGTTGCCCGTCAAAAAGTAAGAACTTAACCAAAAAAATAGTAAAATATGATGATACTCAAAAAATCAAATATCGTGTTTTTAATTTTGATGATAACTCTGAGTTGGTCATGTCAAAATGCTCCAAAATCTAAAAACGAAAAGCCTTTAGATTATCTGAACGAGACAAGAGAAGATTTTGACCAAAGAATGAAGTGGTGGCGCGAGGCCCGTTTTGGAATGTTCATTCATTGGGGGGTTTATGCTGTACCCGCAGGCGTTCACAATGGTGTGGAAACAAAAGGAGTTGGAGAATGGATTCAACTTACTGCTAAAATACCTATTCCAGAATACGAAAACTATGCAAAACAGTTTAACCCTACAAAATACGATGCTGAAGAATGGGCAAAACTGATGAAAAAAGCAGGCATGAAATACGTGGTCATCACTTCCAAACACCACGATGGTTTTGCGCTCTGGGATTCTAAGGTATCAAAATATGACGTGTTAGATTTTGCCCCCTATGGCAAAGACATTCTAAAATCATTGGCGACAGCCTGTAAAGCTCAAGGCATCAAATTTGGTTTGTACCACTCTATTATGGACTGGCATCATCCCCAAGCACAAGCCAACAGCGAACCAGAATACGATTACCAAAACCATTCCAATGCTGAGTTCCCCCAATATGTTGAAAACTATCTCAAGCCCCAACTCAAAGAATTGGTAAACCAGTACGATCCTGATATTTTGTGGTTTGACGGCGAGTGGATCAACGATTTTACACACGAAATGGGATTGGATTTGTATCAATACATAAGAAGTCTAAAACCCAGTATCATTATCAATAATCGGGTTGACAAGGGAAGAAAAGGGATGGCAGGAATGAATCGAGAGGATAAAAAATATGCTGGTGATTTTGGAACCCCCGAGCAAGAAATTTTGGAAGGAACAGCCGCCATGGATTGGGAATCTTGTATGACCATGAACGACACCTGGGGTTTCAAATCACTTGACCACAATTGGAAGTCGGCCGAAATGTTGATCCACAACTTGGTGGACATTACGGCCAAAGGAGGTAATTACCTTTTGAATGTTGGACCCACCGCCGAAGGATTGATTCCCGTGCCCAGTATAGAACGCCTGGAGACAATGGGCAGATGGCTTGATGTCAATAGAGAAGCCATCTATGCTACTCAAAAACTGGAAAAAGTTTTCAAACAAGGTGAAGGCATCCGTTTTACCAAAAAGAAAAACAAGTCGGATTATTATGTCATTGCTTTTGAACAACCTCATAAGGAGCTGGTCGTACACCATATCCAACCCGACAGCAACAGTAGCGTTCAACTGTTGGGTTATGAGGAACCGCTGAAATGGACTTTTGATGAAGATAAAGGCCTGATTATTCAAATTCCAGAGGGCATACCTGGCGAAATAGCTTGGACTTTTAAAATCAAAGGAAAAGAAATATAATCAGCCCTATGAGAATAGATTCCCATCAACATTTTTGGCAGTTCGACCCTGTCCGTGATTCATGGATTGATTCAAGTATGCAAAAAATTGCCAAAGATTTTCTACCCCAAGATTTAAAACCATTACTCGATCAAACTCAAATGGACGGATGCGTGGCGGTTCAGGCGGATCAATCCGAAACAGAGACCCAGTTTCTGTTGAATTTGGCTGGACAAAATCCTTTTGTTAAAGGCGTGGTGGGTTGGGTAGATTTACGAGCCGATGACCTTTATGAACGACTTGATTTTTTCTCAAAAAACCCCTTATTCAAAGGAGTGAGACATATACTTCAAGCAGAAAAAGAGGGTTTTATGATGCAAGAGTCCTTTTTAAAGGGGATTCGTCAGTTAAAAAATTTTAACCTGACTTACGACCTTCTTGTATTTCCACATCAGTTGGAAGAAGCCATTGCTTTGGTAGAAAAGAATCCCAACCAACCCTTTGTATTGGATCATCTCGCAAAGCCCTATATCAAAGACCAAAAAATTGAAGATTGGGCAAAACACATCAAAGACTTGGCGAAGCATAAAAATGTTTATTGTAAATTGTCGGGAATGGTAACAGAAGCAGATTGGAATCATTGGCAGGCACAAGATTTTGAAAAATACTTATCCGCTGCTTTGGAGGCATTCGGTTCCGACCGGTTGATGTTTGGATCAGATTGGCCTGTTTGTTTGTTGGCTGGAAGCTATGAACATGTAGTCCAAATTATAGAACTCTTCGTTAAGCAACTCAAACCAGCCGAACGGAATAAAATTATGGGAGAAAACGCCCGAAATTTTTATAAGCTTTAATAAAATGAATCTATCACTCAAAGACAAGGTCATTATCGTGACAGGGGGATCAAAAGGAATTGGCCATGCCATTTCCCATGTATTGGCAGATGAAGGAGCCATTCCTTTTATTGTAAGTAGGAATGAAAAAAGCACACTTGAAACCGTTGAGGAAATCCAAAAAAAAGGAGGCAAATGTTCCTATGCATTGGCAGAACTGACAGACTCCAAACAAGGACAGGAGGCCGTAAATCATGCGATTTCTGAATTTGGAACGCTTCATGGTTTGGTCAATAATGCTGGAGTCAACGATGGTGTAGGACTTGAAAATGGAGATGCGGAGGCATTTGTTAATTCGCTCAAAAAAAACCTCGTCCATTACTATGTCATGGCACAGGCTTGTCTGCCTCATCTCAAAAAAAACAGAGGCTCCATTGTCAATATTGGATCGAAGGTTTCCATCACAGGACAAGGGGGCACCTCCGCCTATGCTGCTGCCTGTGGAGGAAGAAATGCACTTACCCGTGAATGGGCCGTAGAATTGCTTCCCCATTCTGTAAGAGTTAATGCTGTAATGGTAGCCGAAAGCTTCACTCCATTATATAAAAAATGGATTAATACCTTTCCAGACCCCGAAGACAAACTAAATCAAATCACTAATAAAATTCCTTTGGAAAAAAGAATGACCACACCAGAAGAAATCGCCAATACGGTAGCTTTCTTGCTTTCGGAAAAATCAAGCCATACCACAGGTCAATTACTGTATGTTGATGGTGGCTATGTTCATTTGGATCGGTCTTTAAACACATCATCATGAAAAAACCCGTTGTATCAAAAGAAGTCTTATTGCCCTTTATCCTCATTACCTCTTTGTTTGCCCTATGGGGATTTGCCAACGCAGTAACAGATCCTATGGTCCAAGCTTTTAAAAAAGTACTTGAATTGTCCAATTCACAAGCAGCTTGGGTTCAAATGGCCTTTTATGGAGGGTATTTTTGCATGGCCCTGCCCGCAGCATTGTTTGTTAGAAAATATTCCTATAAAGTAGGGGTTCTTATTGGGTTGGCTCTCTATGCTGGGGGAGCACTACTATTCTACCCTGCCGCCATTACAGAACAGTTTTGGTTTTTCTGTTTGGGATTGTACATTCTGACCTTTGGATTGGCTTTTTTGGAAACGACAGCCAACCCCTATATTTTAGCCATGGGAGATAAATCTACTGCTACCCAAAGGCTCAATCTCGCTCAAGCCTTTAATCCCTTGGGGCTCATTCTTGGACTACTCGTTGCTCAACAATTTGTATTAAAAAAATTACAATCCGATAATATTGCCGATTTCAGCAACCTTGATGCAGCCAAAAAGGTAATGATCCGAACTGCCGATCTGATGGTCATTCGCGATCCATACGTTATTCTGGGATTGGTTGTCATGGCAGTGTTTGTCTTGATCGTGGTCTCCAAAATGCCTCAGGCCAAAGACGATGGGGAGATGGCTCCTCTAAGTGCCACATTCAGCAGTCTTTTCCAAAATAAAAACTATCGCAATGGTGTCATCTCACAGATACTCTATGTAGGGGCACAAATCATGTGTTGGACCTATATATATCAATACGCAGAGGCCATTGGAATTTCGAGCGAAAATGCCGCCAATTATCAATTTATCTGCTTTGTTCTTTTCCTTATTGGTAGAGCCATTGGTACTTATATGCTGCGATTTATTAATTCAGGAAAACTCCTGTTCCAATTCTCAATTCTAGCGGGACTTTGTGCATTGACAACTGTTTTTGTTGATGGAATTATTGGGCTTTATGCCTTGGTGGGCATCTCCTTTTTTATGTCCCTAATGTTCCCTACCATTTATGGAATTGCACTCGAAGATTTGGATGAAAAAGAATCTAAAATTGGAGCCGCTGGATTGGTCATGGCCATTGTCGGAGGTGCTCTCATGCCCAAATTACAAGGTATGATTATCGACTTGGGAGGAAATGGTGTTGATGACATTCAAATCATGGGCGTAACTGAAGTTAATTTTTCCTTCCTCCTCCCTCTGTTGTGTTTTTTATTCATTGCCTATTTTGGAAGGAATGTAGCAAATCAAGTCTGATATGAAAAGGTATTGCATGGCATTGGACTTGATCAATGACCCCCTTTTGATAGACCAATATATTGAGTACCACAAAGCGGTTTGGCCAGAAATAATCGAGAGTATCAAAGAGAGTGGAATTCATGATATGCAAATTTTTCATGTCGCCGACCGACTTTTTATGATCATGGAGGTCAAAGAGGATTTCAGCTTTGAAAAGAAAAATAAAATGGATCGCCAGAATCCCTATGTCATCAAATGGGAAGAACTGATGTCCACCTATCAAAAAAAATTACCCATCGCTGAGCCAGGTGAAAAATGGCTTCTGATGGAAAAAGTTTTTGATCTTAAAATCCAATAAAAATGATTCGACTGACTGTTTTTTTATTATGTATGCTTTTTGTTGCCTGTAATTCATCAACTCATAAAGCAACAGAGGACAACTTGCCAAACATTCTCTTTTTGTTTGCAGATGATTATACTTTTGATGCCATTCACGCTTTGGGGAACGATGTCATCCAAACGCCCAATCTGGATCGATTGGTTCGCAATGGCACCCATTTTAGTCAAGCCTTTAATATGGGAGGATGGAATGGAGCTGTATGTGTAGCTTCCAGAGCGATGATTATCAGTGGTCAAAGTATTTGGAATGCCAAGACAACCAGCGATCAATGGCGCAATAAAAAAAACATTGAGGCTGCGGAGCAGAGTTGGGGAAAATTGCTAGAACAAAAAGGCTATCAAACCTACATGACTGGAAAATGGCATGTATCCATTGATCCCAATACGATTTTTCAAACCGTGCGTCATATCCGTCCCGGCATGCCCAGAGATTTTTTTAGAAAAGGAGACGAAAAAGGATATCATCGTCCTATCGAGGGGGAAGAAGACCAATGGAATCCTGCCGATTCCCTCAATGGTGGGTTCTGGCAAGGGGGAAAACATTGGAGTGAGGTAATCAAAGATGATGCCTTGGACTTTTTAAATCAGTCCAAAGAAAAAGAAGCTCCATTTTTTATGTATCTGGCTTTCAATGCGCCCCACGACCCTAGACAGTCTCCTCAATCTTTTTTGGATCGTTATCCCCTAGAAAAAATACCACTACCCGAAAACTGGCTTCCCGAATATCCCTACAAAAATGCCATAGGAAACCCCAAAACCCTTCGAGATGAAGCATTAGCTCCTTTTCCAAGAACTCCATTTGCCATCAAAACCCATATCAAAGAATACTACGCCATCATTTCTCATTTGGATGAGCAAATTGGTAAAATTTTACACGCATTGGAAGCTTCTGGCAAGGCCAACAATACCTATATCTTTTTCACCGGCGATCACGGCTTGTCCGTTGGAAAACATGGGCTTTTGGGAAAACAAAGTATGTTTGATCACAGCATCAGGGTGCCGTTGATCATGGCTGGACCGGACATCCCAAAAAATAAAAGTATCGACCATGAGGTTTACTTACAGGATATCATGGCAACGAGTCTGGAATTGGGAAATGTTACACCTCCTCCATCCATTGAATTCAAAAGCTTTTTAAGTTTAGCCAAAGGAAAAGAAGATATGGCTAATTACCCCAATGGAATCTATGGAGCTTATATGGATTCACAACGCATGATTCGAAAAGATGGATTTAAGTTGATGGTTTATCCAAAAATCAAAAAAATTCTACTTTTTGATTTGAAAAATGATCCCTTGGAACAGCATGATATTTCTGACCAAAATCATTACAAGGGTAAGGTGAAAAATCTTTTTGAAAATTTGAAATTACTCCAAGAAAAACACAACGATAGTCTTGATCTATCGGGCATTTTAGCATTGTAAGTTTTGGTGTAAAAAAGTAACTGAAATCTTTTGGTTCACTGTTGTGTGTGTATAGAAGCTAAATTATTGAATTTTAGTTATATTTGTTATTTAGGATAAATATATAATTAAACATTAATGAGGGAAATTAGCGTATATATTTCATGCAATAATTTAAGCAAATTACTGTTTTTTTTTGCCTTACTGCCTCCCCTCAACTCTCTGCCAATTTAATTCTAAATATTGATGCCAATAAGATCTCAAGCTATGGTGGTAGTGGTAACACAGTAAATGATTTAAGTTTAAGTGTTAATCATCATAGGATTGTTAACGATGTAACACATATAGCCGATTTAAATGGTTATTCAAGCTTCAATTTTAGAGGAAGCGTAGATTACTTAAAACTTAACTCTGCTCCATTTAATTATTTATCTGACGGTACTAACTACACTATTGTTATTTTAGTAAATTTATTAGTGTTAATTTTTCAAGTTTAAAAATTTATGCTTATGGATCACTTTTGGCGGAAGTTTTTATTTATTTTATTTATTCCGATATATCTTTTTGGACAGTCTTCAACTTACTCTACAACATTAGATTTTAATGGATCAGATTCATACATTACTATACCTTCGGGGATTAATGATCTTTCATTTTCTTCCGATAAGTTTACTCTCGAAGCATGGATTAAGATTGAGAATGCTCCACCTTCTGGCTCTTCATCTGGAAACAACACCGCGCCCAATAGAGATTATATTTTTTCCAAAAAAAATGACTGGAGTTTTTATGTTTTAAATATAAATGGCTCTTTATATCTTGAAGGAAGGTTTAGAAGAGATCATCATGGAGATTGGCCTGATGTAAGATCATCTTCAACAATTTCAACAGATACATGGTATCATGTAGCATTCACAAACTCTAAATCAGATGGGAAGATAAGGATTTATATTAATGGAAATCTAGACAACTCAGAAAATTGGAATTCAGGGGGTTATGGCCTTACATCCACTACAAACACAATTGGCATAGGAGCAAGTGTTTGGAATGGAATTGATAATCCTTCTAATTTTTTTGATGGTGAAATGAGTGATATTCGTTTTTGGGACTCTGAAAGAACTCAAAGTGCAATTAATTATTATAAAAATTCAACTCTCAATACAAATTCAACTCTTAAATTATATTACAAATTAAATGAATGGAGTGGTTCAACAATTAACGATTTTAGTGGTAACTCAATAACGGGTACCGCAAGAGGGAGTTATCAATTTTTCAATTCAGTAGTTACTGATGGACCTAATGCAGTAAATTACAAATCATTTAAGATTAATGATTATGCTAATAACAATAATCAATCTGAATATAATGCTCATCCAGCCAGTTCTTCTGATTTTGATGATATGTTTGATTATGCAAATAAAAATACTACTTCTTGGACACATTGGGGTAGAGATACAGCAACTACAGCTTTAACTTGGCCTGCAACAAACAAGTTACCATATTGGGGTATTAACAACTTTGGATGGATAATAGAAGCTTATTTTGTACCACCAACATCAGGTACTTACAGATTCAAATTAGTTTCAGATGATAGAAGTGATTTTTGGTTTGATGCAAACGATGATGGAACACTTACTAATACAAACATAGGATTAGGTAATGGAGCTAGAACAGTTGATATCTCAAACTTAACAGCAGGGACATCATATAAGTTTAGAATTAGATATGAACAAGGAGTGGGTGGAGCACAACTAAAATTGTATTGGAAATCACCAGAAGATATAGCAACAGGAGCTGATTTTGCTTTCGATGGTAGTACAATTTATAGTATAGAAAATGGATCAACTACTACAAATACGATCCTTGATACTACCCCTCCCACAGTCTCTCTCTCCTCAAGTCCAACCAATACTGTTTTTTCTCCCCGATCACAGGTTTCCTCTACAGTTCACGTTTCAGCTATTTTTTCTGAATCCTTGAGTTCATCCCCTACCCTCTCGGTCAAAGAATTAGATTATCCAAAAACCCTCTACATTTCCGATTATTCAAATAATCAAATTGCCATTTTAGTAAGCAACAATAGATTTGATGACCTCACAAGGGATTCTAAATCACTTGTTGGTAAAAGGTTTAAATTGGAATCCTCAGGTGTAACCTATACATTAACCAGTCAATTAGACCAAAGTGATAGTTGGGTGTATTTCTCTACAATACCTGAATTTACCCCCGGACAATCTAGTGCTGGTGGAGATACGGCTGTCTTATTTTTGGGGGATGAATTGGTCAGTAGTGTGCCACTAAATTTGACTGACAGTGCCTCCAACACCTATGGCTACTCATGGCCAATATCCTCAACACTAAAATATGCCAGCATCACTGTTTCTGCAACGGATCAAGCCGGAAACATCTATTCTGGTTCGGATAGCATCACCTTGACCATAGACAATGTAAAACCGCTGTTGGAAAACTTATCATCATCAGAATCTGACGGACTGACCAATTATATTGTCAACAGTTCAAGTCCAATCACATTTGCCGCAACCTTCTCCGAACCCATGTCAACTCCCCAAATTTCAATCACGGAAGTCTCCTCAGCGATCAGCTCAAATTCCTCCAACAGAAATGTCTTATCCTCATTGATGACCCCATCTTCTAATTCTGGTGATAATCTTTGGAATTATACCTGGAATCCCTCCAGTACCATCCAAACGGAAACCTTTTTAGTAAGTATTTCCGGTACTGACTTATCCGGAAATCCATATGACGGTCAGTTTGAAAATATTATTCGTAATCAAAAAATCAATATTGATGTGGACAATATAAATCCAACCGTTGATATAACATCATCAACATTCAATGACACTTCTACATCCACAATAATTGCAACTTTTAGTGAGCCTATGATTTTTTCACCTAGTATTAATATTTCTGGGTTGGTCACCAACCTGATGATGTCCCTAATCACATCAACCCATTTATCTACCGAGGATTTTTCCATTACAGACTATGGAGATAACATGATCGCATTGGGTAATAATAATTGGTCAACCATCTTTGGAAATAATTTTTCCTCTGACGATCTCAATGGATACACCCTCGTAATAGATGGTGTGGATTATCTAATTTCTGAAATTAAAATTGGGGATCAAGACGCCTCCTCTTATTGGTGGTATTTTGGAACAACTCCCGAATATACACCTGGTTATAGTTTAGGTGGCAACAAAAAAGTAGTGGTAAAAGCTCCCAACAGCTCAAATCATTTAAGGTCATGGAGGTCCAATTTTAATTTAAGTCAAATACAAAGTTCTACTTTTAGTTATTCAATTTCCGGGGCAGATCTCGCCGGAAATCAGATCCAGCAATCATTTTTAGGGTTGATAAATCAGGGAAATCTTTTCCATTATGATTTTTCTGACACCAATACCCACAGCGGTCAAACCGTAAATGATTTATCGGGTAACAACAATAGTGGAACCATTAGGGGTAGTAGTAATGTGTATTATGATGGTTCGGAAAATGCATTCCGCTTTGGTGGGTCAGGGGGCGATTCTGGAGTTACAATCTCCAATCTCAACTATGTTACAGGGGACACAGATCAATTGGAAAATTTTACTTTAGAGGCAAAAATAAAAGCACAGTCCGAAAGTGGTACTAAACAGAGAATAATCCTTTCATTTGACAGAAGTGCTGTTTTTAGATTTTCAATTGGTAATGACAATAACACAGTCCAATCTCCTGCCGCTGGAAAACTTGCATTAGCGTTTACCAATTCTGATGGAACTCACGATAAATATGACGTAGGATTCAATGGAGATTTGAGGGATAATCAGTGGCATGACGTTATGATACGATTTGAGGCCAATAAACCCTATGGCCTTAATTATTATGTTGATGGTGTGCTCACATATTCCGACCCTACTGCTTATGCTCCTATTAGCGATCATTCCACATCAGAAACGCCCAGATATGGGGTTATTGGCAATGGAAGTGAATTGAGCTCTACAACAGGGAGTATGAGTCCAAATGACACTTTCTATGGATGGATCAGAGAAATAAAAATGAGCCATTATACCGGGAGCTCCACCCCTACTGATATTCTTTTGAGCGCCACATCGGTTACCGAAAATGTTTCCGATACTTTTCAGGTGGCTACATTAACCACCAGTGACAAAGACATGAGTGACATTCATTCGTTTTCATTGATTGATAGCAATGATACGAGAGATGACGACAACAGTAGTTTTACGATCAGTGGAACCAGTCTTATCATCAATTCCTCCCCAGATTATGAGTCAAAATCGAGCTATAATATCTATATCAATGTCAATGACGAAACCCATGATTTCGCCAAAGCATTTACAGTGAGTGTCACTAATGTTAATGAAGCTCCATCAAATCTAGGTTTTACTAAATCTGAAATTGTCACCGATGGACTTATTCTCCATTTGGATGCTTCTAATTCTAATTCCTATCCAGGAAACGGATCAACATGGTATGACATCAGTGGAAATAATAACGACGCTATCATAAACGGACCAACATTTTCAAATTCATCAATCGAACATTTTGTTTTTGACGGATCTGACGACGAGATAGCCTCATTGGATTTGTCAAGCCATTCTGATTTAACCATTGAAATCTGGTATTATAACAATACAACTTCTGGACAACATGATCTTTTAAGCTATAACGGAAATTCAGGAAGCTATACTTTTTCAAATAATAATTTTAGAACAGATGGCAACGGACTTGGAGCGGCCAACTTCAATGGTGTAAATCAAATTTCAAACCAGTGGGTCAGGTTTGTTTACGTCAAAAACTCAAGAGTTTACATCAATAACACTGTGACAAACAAAACAAGTGGAAATGACAATCCCTATGGTCCGCTTAAAATTGGTGATACAAGGTCGGACGTTGGACAACATTTTGATGGAAAAGTTGCTTTAGTGAGGGTTTATAATAGAAACTTAACAGATCAAGAAATAGCTTTGAATTATCAGGCCTTCAATGCAGTAGTAAACGGTGCTCAAATTTCTTCAGGTTCAGCTTCATCCACTTCAATCGACGAAGGATTATCATTTGGCACTTTGGCGGCTAATTTAACTGCCACAGATTCTGATACGTCAAACTTAAGCTTCAGTCTGGTTTCGGGAGATGGCAGCAACGATCTGCACAATCCCTACTTTACGGTCTCGGGAACCCAATTGCTGGTCAATAATAATATAGATTATACGATTACTCCCAATTTAAATATTCATCTTCAGGTGAATGATGGTGACAATACCATTTCCGAAGCATTGGTGATTAACGTAAATGACAAAACTCCCCCCAGCATCGTTTTAAGCGATATTTCCACCAATCGAATTTTAAAAAACACCGATACTGTTACCATAACAGCAGACTTTTCAGAGGCTTTGATTTCAACGCCCACCTTCTCCATCACTGGAATCGCTTCAAATGTTTTGATGACACCCACAAATTCCCCCACCCAATGGACCTACACTTGGTATGTTTCAAGTACTCTTGAAGCTAGGGTCGTAGCATCAGCAACTGGGACAGATTTATCTGGTAATCAATACAGCGGAAGTGAGAGTATTACTTTTAGAATAGATAATACTGCTCCCAATGTAATACTGACGGATAATGATTCTGATAATGTTGTAAAAAACGGAGATGTTGTAGTGATTTCAGCAGGATTCTCAGAATCACTTCTAACAAGCCCCACCATTGATATTGGTCAAATTGTATCTGGTCAACCATTATCTTCTTCCAATCCCTTTAATTTCAATAACTATTGGAATAATAATGAACCCAACAGTTCTTGTAACTCTACAGGATGTAATGAGGATTTTGGCATTTTAGGTTTTTCAGACTCTACGTCAACAAACACACAATTTGGATCACTAAAATTTAATGATTATGGAAGTGGTGGCGACCAACTGAATTGGTTTGTGGAATACAAAGGAAGCGCCACAACTCATAACGGTTACACTTTTGTAGGGAGTTTTAAAGGGACTCGATATTTTATTTCAATTGCTAAAACCAATGACTTTGAAACCTTGTTTTCTCAATTTGAAACAACCCAAAGTAGTTCTAGTGGAAATCAATTAAAATTATTGAATATAGAAACAGAGGATGAATATCAATACCTACTGTCTCTTTTTCAAAATGATGGACCAGTCCTTCAAAATTACCCCTTTGTTTTTGGACTGTATCAGGATAAGTCAAGTTCCAGTTACTCAGAACCCGCTGGTGGTTGGGGATGGGTAAACCCTGAGAAAACTTACACCTTCAGTTGGAATGTTTCCGGTACCAACGATCAGCAGATTACGGCCAAGGTCAGTGGAAAAGATCTTGCCGGGAATGATTATGTTGGAAATGAAAGTATTTCATTTACCATAGACAATACAAATCCCACAGTCGATCTCTTGCATGATAATGCCAACGACATTATCAAAAATGGCAATAGTGTAGTAATTAATGCTGTTTTCTCAGAGTCATTGATCACGACCCCTACCCTATTCATTTCCGGAATAGTAGCTGATGAATTGATGAGCCCCACCACTAACTCAAACCAGTGGATCTATACTTGGAATGTAAGTGGTACAAGCGAAGGGCAAATCACGGCTTCGGTCAGTGGAACCGATATTGCGGGAAATTCACTTTCTAATACGGTATCGAATAGCCTGGTCTTTACTGTTGATTTAACTGGCCCTAACCTTAGTTTAAGCCACAATGGAGAGGACAATAATATTTCAAACTATGAAAGATCAAATGTCCAAAGTATTACCATCACTGCCAATTTTTCGGAAGCTGTACTTACCCCAACAATTATTTTTTCCATTGATGATATATCTGCCAATCTAGATTCTTCCATGGACCTCAGTGCAGGAAGTAATTCCAAAACGTGGAATTATGATTTAGACCTTAAAAATCTTCCTGATGGCAACTACATTCTCAATGCAGTCGTTTCTTCAACTGATTTAGTCGGTAATCCCATTTCTCAATCCAACAGCATCACCCTTAAAGTTGACACACAAGTGGCTACTGTAACTTTATCCGTAAATAGTCCATCTTATAAAAATAATACTGCAAAAAAAAGTGATTTGATATGGGTATTGGCCGAATTTTCAAAGGTCATGATCTCTTCTCCCAAAATAAGTATCACAGGAGTTGTATCAAATATAAGTATGATAAAAATGGATACAACTGGCAGTCCATTTTTACCCGGAAGTGTATGGGAATATAAATTTGACGCCTCCTCCATTTCTTCAACAACCAACATCAGTGTTGTAGCTACAGACACAAGTGGAAATTATTATTCTAATCCCAACGATTCGATTACCCTAAAAATCGATGATACGGCCCCGACGGTAAAAAGTTTTGAAATGATTGATAATAACACCTTATCCATCCAATTTAGTGAAGCTGTTTTTTCAAATCTTTCAATTCAAACAACAAGTCTGGTCAATACCGATTTTTATGCCACCATTAATTCGAAATCACCCAAAAACACAATTCAATCTGGTGATGTTTCAGCGACTTTTGATTTTTCCAATACATTCTCTGGAGATGTATCCAATACGATTACAAGACTTCCAAAGATAGAATTATTGCAACCCTCAAGTATTCGTTCAAGTGAAAATAACACAATATTTGATTTAAAGTTTGACGACCTTAAACAATACACTGGTTTTATTTTCCTTCACATTTCGCGACCTATATACGATGTGGTAGGAAACACTTTGGATCAGTTGCCCTCCTCTACTTCTCTCGAACTATTTTTTGACAGTGATGAAGATGGAGTCGTTGATGCCTTAGATCAATGTCCAGATACTCCCGGAGGTGAAGTTGTTGATCCCAATGGTTGTATTAAAGTAATCAATGATAACGATGATGATGGACTACTGGACGACGTAGATACTGACGATGACAATGATGGGCTTTCGGATGAAGAAGAAGAAAAAATAGGGAGTGATCCCCTTTTGGCGGATACTGATTTTGACGAACTAACCGACTTCGAAGAATTTAAAATGGGGACCAATCCTACCAAAATGGATACCGACGGAGATACTTACAGTGACTTCGAAGATTTATTTCCTCTCGACCCCAAAGAATTCTCAGACAATGACAAAGATGGCATAGGAGACAATACAGATGAAGATGACGACAATGATGGCTCATTGGACTTCGATGAAAAAATATATGGTACCGATCCATTGAAACCAGACACCGATGGAGATGGTCTCACAGATGGTCAGGAAATTGTTTTGGGAACCGACCCCAAAGATCGAGATACGGATGACGATGGTCTTCTAGATGGTGAAGATAGTTTTCCATTTGATCCATTTGAAATCGCCGACTTTGATCGTGACGGACTTCCGGATGACATCGATCCCGATGATGACGGTGATAATGTGGATGATACTTTTGAGTTTGCAATTGGTACTGACCCATTCAACCCAGATACTGACGGAGATGGTCTAAATGATGGTAGTGAATTACAAAGAAAAACAGATCCCAATAAAGCTGATACTGACGGAGACGGATATAATGACATTGTTGACCACTTCCCAACAGATCCATTCGAATATATCGATTCAGATAGAGATGGTCTTGGAGACGTTTATGATAGAGATGATGACAATGATGGGGTGTCGGATATTGAAGAGCTTTCTCGTAGAACAGATCCAAAAAATGCTGACAGTGACGGTGATGGACTAACCGATTTTGAGGAAGTAACTTTGGGTACAGATCCCAGAAAAGTGGATACCGACAACGATGAAGTTCCCGATGGAATTGAAAACGATCAGGGGACAGATCCTCTAAAGAAAGATACCGATGGGGATGGAATCCCAGATGGGGAAGACAAAATGCCCAACAATGCTGACGAGGATTTTGACAACGACGAAGATGGAATTGGAGATAACAAAGACCCAGATGATGACAATGATGGTTCTTTGGACACTGAAGAAATAATCAACAAAACAGACCCCAATGATCCCGATTCAGACAATGACGGATCAAATGATGGAGAGGAGGCCGAAAGAAAGACCGATCCTCTAAACCCTGACAGTGACCAAGATGGTATTTTGGATGGGGATGACGATTTCCCATTGGATCCCAATAGATCTGATGATGCCGATGGCGATGGCATACCCGATGATGAAGACCCCGATGACGATAATGACGGATTACTCGATGAGGAAGAACAAGTCTTTGGAACCAACCCTGAAAAACCAGACACCGATGATGATGAATTAAATGACTTCGAAGAAGTGGAGTTGGAAACAGATCCATTCAATCCAGATACTGATGGTGATGGGCTTTTGGATGGAGATGAGCAAAATTTTCTCACCGATCCATTGAACCCCGATACCGATGAGGATGGACTCAATGATGGAATAGAAATTTTGAAAAAAACAGATCCTAACAACCCAGACTCTGACAATGATGGAACACTCGATGGATTTGACCAACTTCCACTAAACGCTGGTGAAAGTAGAGATAATGACGGTGATGGAATTGGAGATGACGAGGACGATGATGATGACAACGACAAAGTTGCTGATGTAGATGAAATAAAAATTGGAACCAACCCTTTTGATCCCGATAGTGATGATGATGGCTTGAGTGACGGACAAGAAGTGGACAGAAGAACCGACCCCAATAAAGTTGATACCGATGGGGATGGAGTAGATGACAAAGAAGACAATTTTCCATTGGATGAAAACGAGTATTTAGATTCCGACAAAGATGGAATTGGAGATGAATCTGACCAAGACGACGACAACGACAAAATATTGGATGATGACGAGAGTTTGTATGGAACAGACCCACTCAAATCTGATTCCGATTCCGATGGATTAAAAGACGGTGAAGAACTAGAAAAAGAAACAGACCCTCTCAATCCAGATACCGATGGTGATGGATCGCCAGACGGAATTGATGATTTCCCGTTAGACCCAAATATCTCTGTCGACTCTGATCGAGATGGTGTTTCTGATCAAAAAGAAAAAGAGATTCGAACCAATCCCGAAAATCCCGATACCGACGGGGACGGAGTCACCGATGGAGAAGAGTTGGATCAAGGTTCTAACCCACGAGATGTCGATACCGATGATGACGGCGTTATGGATGGGGAAGACGACCTTCCCCTAGACTCAAACGAAACGGTAGATACCGATCTTGACGGTTCCGGAGACAATACAGATACAGACGATGATGGGGATGGAATTGAAGACGAGGTAGAAACCGAAAAGGGCACAGACCCCAAAAAAGCCGATACTGACGAGGATGGGTTGAGCGATTTTACTGAGGAGGAATTAGGAACCGATCCCCTAAAATTGGATTCAGATGAGGATGGTCTTAGTGATGGAGAAGAAGTTGAAATCGAAACCGATCCCCTCAATGAGGATACCGATGGAGACGGTACTATTGATGGGGAAGATCAATTACCACTTGATGCTGAAGGAAGTGATGACAATGATGGAGATGGCATAAAGGATGACGAAGATGAAGATGATGATAATGACGGACTGAAGGATACTCAGGAACTCATACAAAATACAGACCCCTTCAACCCAGATTCGGATGGAGATGGTATCTTGGATGGAAAGGAAATTGAATTAAAATCCAATCCAAACAGTCCAGATTCCGATGGAGATGGACTGAATGACGGGCTAGAACTCTCCATGTCAACCAACCTAAACAGCAATGACTCTGACGGAGATGGTATTAGAGATGGAGAGGATGCTTTCCCATTAGACCCATACGAGAATATAGACACTGATGGAGATGGTTTAGGAAATGATGATGATTTAGACGACGACAACGATGGACTTTCAGATGTTACAGAATCTAAATACGCTACAAATCCTTTAAATCCAGATACCGATGAAGATGGACTTAGAGACGGCGAAGAAATAAGGCTCAACACTGACCCACTAAGAAAAGATTCCGATGGGGATCAAACCCTAGACGGTGATGATGATTTCCCACTCAATCCAGATGAAGATACCGATACCGATTATGATGGAATCGGAAACAATACCGATACGGATGATGACGATGATGGAGTAATTGACTTAATTGATAATTTTCCTACAGATGGATCAGAAGTAAACGATATCGATGACGATGGTGTTGGAAACAATGCAGATGTTGACGACGATAATGATGGAGTCAATGATTTTACAGAATTACAATTCATCGCCATTCTTCAACCTGTTGATGTTTCTTTTCCAGTTACAGCCACCAATACCGATACTACTCAAGATCGACGTGGATCACCCAATCCCTTTAGAGGAGTAGGGAAATGGAAAATCAGAAAGCAAGTCTCAGGAGGAGCGGATGCTCACTTGTTTACGGTCAAATATGGAGAGCCAGGGGCAAAGCAAAATTATGAGGATTTCTCACAACGAATCATTGTAAACAAAAGTCGAGACGATGACGATGATTTTGGTGATGGTTTCGGTAATGGAAATCAAGATGAAGATGAAGATCAAAATCAAGATGGAGATGCAACTGAAAATCAAGAAGAATATGAAGATGAATCAGAAGGTGTACTGGCTTTTATAGATCCCCCAGATTTAGACAATCCTCAAGATCACAACAAGGATGGAATTTATGAAGTTGTTCTTGGTTATATCAACACGGAAATAGGAGACCTATTTGTGCCCATTCCCGATACTCCTGTAAATTTAGTCATATCGGACACAACCTCTTTGGATGTAGCCATCCTCAAAACCACCCAAACCCCCCTAGATGAGGTAGATCCTGACCTCGTTCAATCCGATACCGATGGAGATGGATTTGTCAACTCCATTGATGAGGACGATGATGGTGATGGAATTGACAGCCAGTTTGAAGCCATGAAAACGAGTGTATTCGGAGCTCGTAGTTCAAACGGAAGAAGAATCAGATCCGATGATTTTGATGGTGATGGAATCTTAGATTCCCTCGATCCAGATGATGAAAACGATGGACTCTTAACCAAATATGAAAACCCAGATCCCAACGGAGATCGAAGCGCCGATGATGCCCAAGACACTGATGGTGATGGCTACCCCGATTATATCGACAATGATGATGATGGTGATGGTATTCTAACCATACTTGAAGGAACGGATGCAAATTTTGACGGAAATCCCGATGACTCCTTAGATTCAGACCTAGATGGTATCTATGACTATATTGACTATGACGATGACAATGATGGTATTCCAACATCCCTTGAATTGGGTGACGATAGAGATTATCGAGATTCTGACTTCGATGGAATACCGGATTACTTGGATTCAGACGATGATGGTGATGGAATCCTAACACGCTTGGAGATAGACCTAGAGGCAGAGGATTTCCCTTCCAGATTGATTGATTTGGACAAAGATGGAAAACCCAATTATCTGGATACGGACGATGATGGTGATGGCAAGCAAACCATTGATGAAGATCACAATTTTAATGGAAATCCGTCAGACGATGATGCAGACGGTGACGGTCTATTTGATGCCTATGATTCCTTGACTACAGATTGTGATGAAGACGGTGTGGTGGATGAATTGGATGATGAAAACTGTAATCCATACAACGACTCCGATGGTGATGGATTTGCAAATATTGACGAAGTCAGTTGTGGTGTTGATCCCTATAATTCACTGAGTCTGTGTACAGACTATGCATCAATTGGATTAAAAATAACAGACTTTTTCTCACCCAATGGTGATGGTATAAACGATCAATGGGCAGATGACTCATTTTTGCGTTATCCTGACAATGAAGTATGGATTTACAACCGATCGGGTCAATTGATCTTTAACGAAGTAAATTATCAAAACAATTGGTCAGGACAATTCAATAATGAAGACCTACCGGAGGGAAGTTATTATTACTTAATCGATTTTAATAGGAGTGGTAATCCTGATTATCAAGGCATTGTTTATTTAGCTAGATAATAAATGATTTTACGTTTACTGTTTTTCTTATTTCCTCTAGCTGTCTTATGTCAGCAAGATGGCTATCTCTCGCTATATACCTTCAATATGAATTTGATCAACCCTGCTTATGCAGGTTCCGAGGGAAGTCATGTTTTTTCTTTGACCTCAAGAAATCAGTGGAATACCATTGATGATAGTCCAAAAACTACAGGATTTTCATATTCAATGGCGACAAGCAAAAACGTGGGACTTGGAATTTCCATCATCTCCGACAAGATTTTTATTGAAAATCAAACAATGTTAACCATCGATTTTTCATACAAACTCACCCTAAGCGATGAAAGCGCATTGTTTTTGGGAATCAAAGGCGGTGGAAATTCATACAGTGCAGATCCGACTCCTCTTGAAGGCTATACCAATATTCCCGATCCAGCTCAGAAAACACTTAGTAGATTTAACCCCAATATGGGTGTAGGTTTTTTATTTAAGATGAATCAAATTTGGTTGTCTGGCTCAATGCCCAGATTGTTCAACTCAAAAAGAGATGAAGATATTCAGATTCAATCCAGAGATCGAATCCACATCTACTTTGCTGGTGGAACGCAGTTCAAAATCAATGAAGATTTTGCAATCAAACCCAACATAATTTACAGAAAAGGCAAAGGTCTGCCCAATTCAATAGATTTCGGCAGTTGGGTTTCTTACCTCAACAAATTTGATGTAGGCATTTCTTTTAAATCTGGCTCTGTTTTTTCGTTTCTTGCTTCTGTTAATTTGGGGGAAAGCATTTCTATTGGTTATGCCTATGATACCTTTAGAGATGAAAACCTATCGAGACTCAACCTCAACGGCCATGAACTTGCCATTCGTTTTAATCTAGGTGAAGCTCCCAAGAAAGTCGAACCCGAGGAGAGTGTCGACGAAGAATAATACTCTGTGTAATATATCTAAATATGTTATAAAACATCTTTCTTCTATTTTAAAAAAATAATTAGCTTTATCGGTAGAAAGAGAATTAAATGGAAGAGATTGTCAATTATTTTGAAAACATTCCCGCCCTTCACCGCAGCCTGCTCATTGTAGGAGGAATTAGTTTTTTTTGGTTTTTAGAGGGAATAATCCCATTGGTTCAATTTAACTACAAAAAGTGGCGCCACGCCCTTCCTAATTTCTTTTTTACCCTTACCACCATTCTCATAAACTTTTCAATGGCGTTTTTACTTTTAAGCACCTCTGATTGGACGGTAAATAACAATTTTGGATTACTACAATGGATTCCAAGTTTACCCCTTTGGGGAGAGGTCATTTTGGGGGTTTTGCTGTTGGATTTTATCGGTGCATATCTCCCCCACTTCACCGAACATCGAATCAAACCCTTGTGGATGATTCATCTGGTTCACCACAGTGATCCCAATGTCGATACAACAACCGCAAACAGACATCATCCTCTAGAAAGCGTTGTAAGGTTTTTCTTTACCCTATTGGGTGTTTTTATTTTGGGAACTTCAATCGGTATTATCATGCTTTATCAAGCCATTTCTGTGGTAGCTACCCAGTTTAGCCATGCTAACATCAGTTTGCCCAAAAAGATTGACCGATGGATCAGTTATTTTTTGGTTTCTCCCGACATGCACAAAGTTCATCACCACTATCGATTGCCCTATACCGACACTAACTTTGGAAATATCTTTTCCATTTGGGATAGGCTATTGGGGACTTTCAGCTATTTTGAACGAGAAAAAATTATTTATGGTGTAGATGTTTTTCCCGATGCGGAAAAAAACACTCAAATAGGAAGCCTTTTAAAACAACCTTTTGAGAAGTATCAAAGGCCCACATTGGAGCAGCTTGACTAATTCAATTCCTCTATTATTTTTTGCATTTGAGCAATAGGATGCTCTGTCTGGCTACCAGTGACCATATTCTTTAATACAAAAACTTCTTTTTGCATTTCTTCAGAACCCATAATTACCACATGGGGAATGGAACGTTGATTGGCATAATTCAACTGCTTTTTTAATTTTGCAGGCTTAGGATACAGTTCACAGGGAAATTCTTGATCTCTGAGTTTTGTCATCTGGTCAAAGCAAAAACTGGCCGAGTCGTCGCCAAAATTCAAAAACATGAGTTGGGTCTTGTGCTCGAGTGTAGCGGGAAATAAATTCAATTCCTCCAAAACCAAATAAATTCGATCAAACCCAAACGAAATACCAAAACCACTGGTGTTTTTTAGGCCAAACAAATCCGTGAGTTTGTCATAGCGCCCTCCACCGCCTATGGAACCCATCTTAACGCCCTCGGGGGGAATCACTTCCAATATCAGTCCGGTATAGTAATTCAATCCTCTGGCTAGGGTTACGTCAAATTTGAGAGATACGGAATGAAGAGATTGTCGCTTCAATTGGTCGTATATAAATTTCAATTCCTCAATGCCTTCTTGTGCAATTTCAATTCCTTCCAAAGCATTTGCCACGGCCGATATTTGGGTTTCAAAGTCACCTTCTAGGGAAAGGAAAACTTGCAAACGCTCAATGCTATCGAGTGAAAATCCTTTGGATTGGAGTTCTTTGATGACGCCATCTTTTCCAATTTTACTCAGCTTGTCCAAAGCCACCGTAAAATTAATCAATTGAGACTCAGCCCCTATACATTGGGCGATACCAGCAAGAATTTTACGGTGATTGAGGTGCACCTGAACCCCTTTGAGTTTAAGCCTAGAAAACACACGATCGTAGAGCAATACACCTTCCACCTCTTGCCAAAGCGAACGTTCACCCACCACATCAGCGTCGCATTGTAAAAATTCTTGAAATCTGCCGTGCTGAGGACGGTCGGCACGCCACACCGTTTGGATTTGATAACGTCTAAAAGGAAACACAATATCGTTTTGATATTGAGCCACATAGCGGGCGAAAGGAACGGTGAGATCGTAACGGAGGGCTTTTTGGGACAGGGAATTAGAGAATTTGGACAATTCTCCATTTTGCAAAGCCTCCAAATCAGCATTTTTCACCTTGTCTCCGGAGTTTAATATTTTGAAAATCAATCGATCTCCCTCCTCGCCGTATTTACCCAATAAGGTTTCAGAACGCTCGAAGGAGGGTGTTTCTATGGGTTGGAATCCGAAATTTTCAAAGGCTGCCGTCAACTGGGATTTTAAATAATTCCTTCTTGACAAAACTGCGGGAGAAAAATCGCGAGTTCCTTTTGGTATGGATGGTTTTACGGTTGACATATACGATGGGTATCAAGCAAAGATCAAACAATTCTAATTATTTTGAAAGAAAACTTTTTAAGTCCTCGAAGGTTTCTCCCTCTGAGATGGTAGCCCCCTTGTTCATTAATTTAAATTTTTCGTCCTTAAAATCCTCCGGAAAAGATCTGCTGGACTCAAAAATAGTTACTCGTGGATCGGATAAATGCCCAACCAACCACTGCTTGTAATCTTTTTGCATCAGTGATGGACAGTCCTCTTTCAACTTTATCAAAATCAAATCAATCCGAGAATCTTCGCATTTGAATAAAAACAAATGGTGATCACTTCTGTTTTCTAAATAAATAATTTTGTCTAGTGATTGATCCCATACCATATCACTAAATAGATCCAATAATTCTTCGGTAAGAGATGGATTTTGGGATTTTATTTGATCCCACTGGATTTTATCGATGGATTGGGCCGCAAGAAATACGGCAAACTTTTCATTAAGGCTTTCAAATTGTTCCTTGGACAAACGGGTGTATTTCATGAAATCAAATCAAAAAAAAACCCCACTCAAGGTGGGGTATGGAAATTATTGTAAAATTATTTTTTTTCCGGAATGATCTCGAAAGGAAACTGAATAGAAACTTCTCTATGAAGTCTGATTTTTGCCTCATAACTTCCCAAACGTTTAATGGTTTTACCGGGAACGGCAATGGCATTTTTTTCAAGTTCATGTCCCTGAGCTACAAAAGATCTGACTAAATCTGCGGCAGAAACGGATCCAAAAAGTTTGTCTCCACTCCCTACTTTGGATGGAATCTTGACCACTAGAGCCATAAGCTTTTCTCCTAATGCCTTAGCATCGTCAATAATCTTTTTCTCTTTAAAAGCTTTTTGCTTCAGGTTTTCAGCCAATACTTTTTTGGCAGAAGTGGTGGCCAATACAGCCTTACCTTGGGGAATTAGATAATTTCTCCCGTATCCGTTCTTGACTTTAACCAAATCGTCTTTAAAGCCAAGATTTTCTACGTTTTCTTTTAATATTATTTGCATGACTTTAAAATTTTATTTGAGAAGGTCACCTACATAAGGCATTAGTGCCAGATGGCGTGCTCTTTTTACGGCAACAGAAACTTTTCTTTGATATTTAAGAGAAGTACCCGTTAGACGTCTGGGTAAAATTTTACCTTGTTCGTTTACGAATTTCAAAAGGAAATCGGGGTCTTTGTAATCAATATACTTGATCCCTGATCTTTTGAATCTACAATATTTTTTCTTGGTGTTGGTATCAATATTAAGGGGGGTTAAATACCGAATTTCCCCTTCTTTTTTACCACTGGATTGTTCATCAATTTTTGACATCTTACTTAAACTTTAACTTTGGATTGAATTTTTTTTCTCCTTTTCTCTGCCCACTCTTGGGCATGGATATCAAGTTTGACCGTCAAAAAACGCATCACTCTCTCGTCTCTGCGAAATTCAACTTCTAAATCGTTGATGGCCTCACCCTCACCCTCGAACTGTAACAAATGATAAAAACCACTGTTTTTGTTTTGAATGGTAAATGCGAGTTTCTTTAGTCCCCAGTTTTCTTTGTGGACAATTTTACACTTTTGTGACTCCAAAAGTGTTTCATACTTTTTTACTGCCTCCTCTATCTGAGTTTCAGACAGAACGGGATTTAGAATGAAGACAGTTTCATAATGACTCATATAAATTTATTTTAGGAAGTGCAAAAGTAAGTGAATCATTAAATTACACCAAGAGATTCATTGTTTTTTAAGATTTTTTTTTAAATTTGAAAATACTAATAGTAAATAATTAGCCCCGTTATGAAACTAAAGTACATCTATATTGACTCCAACCCCGTTGACCGCCTACATTTTCTACAAATTTTAAAGCAGTTCCCCGATATCAATTTAATGGCTGAATTTTCTAATGCTGTTCGTGCAAAAGAATATTTGAACTACAACGCAGTTGATTTTGTAATTGTTTCCTCAGATCTGCCTGTATACAGTGGTTTCGAGTTTGTGGAACAACTCAAAGATGATACAGAAATCATCTTTCTGACCAAAACCCCAATGGATGCGATCAAATCTTATGAAAGAGGTTTCATAGACTGTATGTTAAAACCTGTCACTCATAACCGATTCAAAAGTTCAATTGATCGACTCATCAACAAATTGGAATGCTTACAATTGATTCGAGAAAAGAAAGAACACATGGTTCATTTTAAATGCAATTTCAAATCAGAAAAGCTCCAAGCCAACAGCATCCGTTGGATTGAGGCCATGGGAGATTATGTGAAAGTAGTGACCAAAAACAGAAACTATATGGTGCTCTCCACCATGAAATCATTTTTAAATAAACTCCCTGATAATCAATTTGTTAGAATTCATAAATCGTATATCGTTAACCTTAAAAAGGTGATCAACTACACCACTCGAAATGTAAATACCGATGGGGAAATACTGCCCTTGAGTCGCAAACAAAAAAGAATTTTCAAAGAGAATTTTATCAACTTTCAATAGGGATCAACGTCAAGATTAACTTTACAAGATCGGAAAATTGCAATTGATTCAAAACGATCCAATGTTTTTCTGATAATTTGTTTTACCCGATCCCGAGACTGAGAGCCTTCAATTTTTACTAAAATTTGCATCCGATATCGGTTTCTGACTCTTGCTATTGGCGGAAAAACAGGCCCCAGTATTTGACCGTAATCCGATTGAAGCAATACGTTTACAATCCACTGACTTGCTTTTTTGACCGTTTCCATATCACTGTGATTGACCACCATCCTGATGAGTCTGTTATAGGGGGGATAATGATATTCTTTTCTGTCTTTCAATTGTCGATTGAGCATCTGATCATAATCCCCTTCTATCACCTGTTGAATAATGGGGTGGTGGGGTTGGTAGGTTTGAATCAAAACTTTTCCCCTTAGTGCTTTTCTTCCTGCTCTACCGGCCACTTGACTGAGCATTTGATAGGTTCTTTCATGTGCTCGAAAATCTGGAAAATTCATCAAATGATCGGCATTTAAAACCCCGACCAAATGAACGTTTTGAAAGTCCAAGCCTTTAATAATCATTTGAGTACCCACCAAAATCTTTACTTCTTGTGCGGCAAAAGAATGAATTAACTTATCAAAAGCCCATTTCCCTCTGGTGGTATCCCAATCCATTCTTGCCACCTTAACATCGGGAAAAAGAGTGGCCACTTGTTCTTGTATTTGCTGAGTACCCATTCCCTTGGTTGAAAGATTGGGAAGTCCACAGGCGTGGCACTTTTCGGGAACCGCAATTTGATAACCACAATAGTGACACTTGAGTTGATCCGAATACTGATGATAGGTAAGGGTTACGTCACACTGATGGCATTGGGGCATATGACCACAATCCAGACACTCCATAACTGGGGCATAACCCCGTTGATTCTGGAACAATATAATTTGTTTGTCCATGGCTAGTGTTTGATCCATCTCTTGAATCAATGTTTGAGAAAAACCACCCTTCATTTGCTTTTTCTTGTACGCTGATTTTAAATCGATGGTATGAATTTCAGGCAATGCTACTTTACCATACCTTTCACCAAGCTGAACCCAACCATATTTACCCGATAATCTGTTGAATGAACTTTCCAAAGCCGGTGTTGCTGAACCCAATATAGCTTTGGCTTGATACATTCCTGCCAATACAACAGCACTGTCTCTAGCATGGTATCGAGGAGAGGGGTCAAACTGTTTGTAAGACAACTCATGTTCCTCATCTACGATCACCAAACCCAGTTGATGAAAGGGAAGAAAAAGTGCAGAGCGGGTTCCTACTATGATTTTAGCGTTGGGATTGTTTTCAAGGATGTTATTCCAGACTTCAGTCCGCTCATGAACAGAGAATTTGGAATGATATACGGTTACCTCAGAGCCAAATCGCGCTTGTAATCTTTGAACCATTTGTGGGGTTAACGATATCTCTGGCAAGAGATATAAAACCTGCTTGCCCTTTGTAATGGCCTGGGCAATCAATTCTATATAAACCTCGGTCTTCCCGGAACCTGTTACCCCTTGAAACAAAACCACGGATTTTTCCTCGAAAGTATTGTTGATTTCGTTTAGGGCAATTTGTTGAGCATCGGACAAAGCTCTTTTTTGATCTTGTTTTTTGAAATCGTAAAGCAAACGATCCTCCCGAAAAGACTGCTCTTCCATAATTCCTTTGCTGATCAGCGTCCTGAGGGCCGCTGGGGTAGAATTACTTTTATCCAGCAAGTCTTTGGATTTTTTCCATTCATCACCTTTGGGATTTTGGTCAAAAATTCCCATCAGCAATTGCTTTTGTTTGGGAGCATTTTTAAGTGCTTCAAAAACCTCCTCTAGCTTATGGGTTTCCAAAATCGTTTGGGATAATCGAACATATCTGACAAGTTTGGGTTTGTATTTTTCACTCAGTTTTTGATGAATGTCCACTACTCCTTTAGAAAACAAATCCTGCAACAGTCCCAATACACTTTTCTTACCTAGAATCTCAATGATTTCTTTTATGCTCAAAGCTTTGACCTCTAGGGCTTCATAAACCAAGAAGGCGTCATCACTCAGTGTGCTTTTTTCCGCTTCCGAGATATCTTTTTTGATCACAATGGTCTCACTTTCCAACAGAAAAGTAGCAGGCAGTGCAGCTCGAAGAATATCCCCCAACTTACTTTGATAGTAGTCCGATAACCAATACCAAAATTCAAGCTGCTTTGGAGTGACACTAGGGGATTTCTCAAGGATCAGTTCAATGAATTTAGGAGTATATCTTTGGGGAGCTTGATCGTGAAGTTTTACCACAACTGCGGAGTAAACCTTTGATTTACCAAAAGAAACTGCAACTCGAAAACCTGGCGCTAAGGTGGCATAATCTTCTGAGGTAACCGCATAAGTATAGGGTTTACCAAGTGCTAAAGGAAGAAGAACATCTGCGAAATACTGCATTGTTTAAAAGTACAACTTTGCTCAATATCAAGAAGGCACTTGATCGGTATTTTTGAGTCGAGTTAAGGTTGCGTTCAACTCAAAACCAAGCAGCAATACACTCGAGTTGAGCCAGATGTAAAATAAAAAAATCAACAACGCTCCTATCGAACCATAAAGTTGATTGTATTGGGAGAAATTTTCAATATAAACACCAAACAAATAAGTTGTCATTAGGATCAGCAAACAAGTCATCAAGGCACCCGGGGAGAAAAAACGGGTTTTTTTACCCTCTATGGTTCCAAAATAATATAAAATCGCAACCGAAATATAGACCAAAATGGTGTAGAAAAACAATTGCCCAACTCTGATCCAATTGATTTCACTGGGAATCAATTCATCGAGATTGCTCAAAATAAAAATCTCAAAGAACACCAAAGCCATTACCCCTCCCAAAAGCAATACAGCCAAAAGAATACCGACCATCATAGAATACAAATATTGCCGAATGAATGAGCGTGAAAGTTCGACGTGATAGGATCCTTCAAAGCTTGAAAAAATGGAACTCACCCCGTTTGCAGTAAGAAAAACAGATAATAGAAACACCGATGACAGAAGCCCTGCGCGCTGTTTTTGGCGTATGTCATTAAAAATATCTGTAAAAAAAATCTGACTTTCCTGAGGCAGCAACAGTTCAATAAAATCAAAAAGAATGCCGTCAAAATTCTCAATGGGAATAAAGGCAATCAGATTCAGGATAAAAAGCAAAAAAGGAAACAGAGCCATAAAAAAGCTGAAAGAAATACTTCCTGCACGTGAGGACAATGCACCTTTTACTATCCCCGAAACGTACATTTCGGCAAGATCGTAAAAAGAAAAGCCTCTGTACCCTGGAATTTTTATGGCTTCCAAGAACCCAACCAAATTTTTGACAATGGGTATTTTTTTTAATTTTTCTTTCAAAAAAATTTCCTTTGATCAAAGATAAAACAAATCTAATTGTGTTTGTAAATTTGTCAGATGCATACACTACTGGTTTTGGTCGGAAAAACCAACGACTCCAGAATGATCTCTTTGATGGAAGACTATACCAAACGTATCAATAGATACCACCGTTTGGATATTCAAGTTGTCCCCGAGCTTAAAAACAAAGGGAAAATGAGTGAAAAAATTCAAAAACAAAAAGAAGGTGCGTTGATCCTTGAGAAACTAAAAGCAGGAGATTGGGTGATTCTTCTCGATGAAAAAGGCAAGACATTTGATTCCATTGGCTTTTCTCAATACATCAATACCAGAAGGTCTGGATCTCATAAAAGAATGGTCTTTATCGTAGGAGGACCCTATGGATTTTCTGAAGAAATGTATGCCAGAGGTCAAGAAAAAATTACATTGTCCAGCATGACATTTTCTCATCAAATGATTCGGGTTTTTTTCTTAGAACAACTTTACAGAGCCAACACCCTATTGAACAATGAACCCTACCATCACAAATAGCTTTATGGAACTTATCTTTGGAACCCACAATAATAACAAACTAATAGAAATTCATAAACTTCTGCCATCTGGTTATATGCTCAAAAGTCTAACCGACCTAAACTACGATTCCGAAATTGAAGAAACAGGCTTAACACTTGAGGAAAATGCATTGATCAAAGCCAGGACGATATTCAATACTTTTAAAAAAGATTGTTTTGCAGACGATAGTGGCTTGGAGGTCTCTGCCTTGGGAGGAAAACCCGGAGTGTTTTCAGCAAGATATGCCGGAAATCATAGAAATGCTGAAGACAATACCCAAAAAATTTTGAGAGAAATGAAAGGAATCACTGATCGTCAGGCACAGTTCAGGACTGTCATTGCACTGATAGTTGAAGGAACTGAATATCTGTTTGAGGGGATCATCAAGGGAGAAATTTCGAACAGCCCCTTGGGTCAAAACGGTTTTGGCTATGATCCCATTTTTATACCCGAAAAACAACCACTCACTTTTGCTCAACTGACACTGTACGAAAAAAACAAAATAAGCCATCGTTCGAGGGCTTTTGAAAAATTAGTAGAATTTCTAAAACGTTAAAATTCAATTTGATTTCTAATTTGTTAATTTTAATCTTTAATATGCCAATGTATATTCAAAGATGATAAAAAGACTTGTGATTTTTTTATGCTTCATTCATGGAATGACGGTGATGGGTCAAGAACAAATACAATACCTCAAAGGTGTTGTGGAAAATGACGCTACAGGATTCCCAATGGAAAGTGTGCACGTTCTCAATCTGAACTTGGTGGAGGGCACGACCACAGATAATAAAGGGAATTTTGAAATTCGTGTCCAAACCAATGACACCCTCTATTTTTCTTATTTGGGCTATAAATCACTGAAAATTGCAGTGACCCAAGACATGATTAAGTTTGAGAATTCCAAGTTTAAAATCACACAATTGGCCTATGCATTGGAAGAGATTATACTCCGCCCCTATCAATTGACCGGTTATTTGGATATCGATGTAAGAAATGTACCCATCAACTCTGCTGGTAGATATAGGATTCCCGGTCTACCCAGTGCGGGATATGAAGGAGGAAATAGAAACCCAGGAGCCATCACCAAAACTTTTGCTGCAATTTTCAATCCCGCTGATTTTTTACACAACCTTTTTGGTAAAAAAGGAGTTCAGATGCAGAAATTAAAGAAAATGAGAGAGAATGATGAACTAAAAAATCTTTTGGCTTCAAAATTTGATCGTGAGATCATCACCCAATTATTAAATCTAGATCGCTTGGATCTCGATGAGATTCTCCGAAATTGCAATTATTCAGATACTTTTATCAAAGAGTCCAATGATTTACAAATCCTTGAGGCCATCAGTGGGTGTTATGAAGAATACCGTGTTTTGCAAATGTAATTGTGGATTTAAAGGAAATTCTTCTAACCCACCATTCCTCAATAGCTAGCCGTGAACAGGGAGTGGCTTTTATCAATCAACATCCAGAATTCTTCCCTTCCCTTTTGGAGCTGACTTGTACTCCCCAAGAAAAAAGAGAAAATATTCTTGCATCTTGGATATTGGAAAAATACGTTATAGAAAAACTCAGCTGTTTGGACTCCTATCTAATAATATTTCTAAAGGGAGCAAAGCAACAAACCAATGAAAGTAAAAAAAGGGCGATGGCTAAAATTCTCTATTATTATTGTAGAAATGAAGATAGAAGAAAGCTTCTATCAACTCAAAAGATTGACCTCATTATAGATATTTGTTTTAGCTATTTGTTGACCTTTAAACAACTAGCCCCATTGTGTTTTGCATTAAAAACCTTACACTTTTTTAGAAAACACCAAGCATGGATAGAGGAGGAAATGCAAGCCTTTGTCGAGAAAAATCTACCCAACAGCAGTCCTGGGTTTAGAGCGGCAGTAAGACAAATCTCATGAATTTTAAACTCAGTTTAGCGGAAGAAACTTTATCTTTACACCCATTAACAGCAATATGAAACTCAGTCCACTCAATGCCATTTCACCGATAGACGGTCGCTATCGCGGGAAGACCAAAAGTTTATCCAAATACTTCTCTGAAGAAGCTTTGATCCAATACAGGGTAAGGGTGGAAATTGAGTATTTTATCGCACTTTGCGAAATCCCACTTCCCCAGTTGGAACAGCTTAATAAAAGTGTTTTTGAAGATTTACGAAGTATTTACAAACACTTTTCGGAGGAAGACGCTAAGGAAATTAAGGATATTGAAAAAACCACCAACCATGACGTTAAAGCCGTTGAATACTTTATCAAAAAAGAATTCGATAAGTTGGACTTGGGCAAATACAAAGAATTCATTCATTTTGGGTTGACCTCCCAAGACATCAACAACACTGCCATTCCTTTGTCAATAAAGGAAGCCCTTCACAAAATATATCTTCCAAATTTAGAAGAAGTTTTGGAGGCCTTGTCAGAACTCTCAGAAACCTGTACCAACATTCCCATGTTGTCCAGAACACATGGTCAACCGGCCTCACCTACCCTGCTGGGAAAGGAGATTACCGTTTTTTCACATCGCTTGGAAATCCAAAAAGCCAGCTTGATGCAAGTGCAAAATGCCGCAAAATTTGCTGGGGCTACAGGTAACTTTAATGCACACCAAGTCGCCTACTCCGAAATCAATTGGAAAAACTTTGGAAAAAAATTCGTCGAAGAACAATTGGGCCTAGATTATTCTTTTCCAACCACTCAAATCGAACACTACGACAGTATCGCAGCCCTTTGTGATGCTCTCAAAAGGATCAATACAATTTTCATTGACTTTAACAGAGACATTTGGACTTATATCTCAATGGATTACTTCAAGCAAGTTATCAAAGAGAATGAGGTCGGTTCCTCGGCTATGCCTCACAAGGTGAATCCCATCGATTTTGAAAATGCCGAAGGCAATTTGGGAATCGCCAATGCATTGCTGAACTTCTTTTCTACAAAACTACCCATTTCAAGGTTACAGCGAGATTTGACCGACAGCACCGTATTGAGAAATATTGGTGTTCCCTTCGGACATATTTTGATCGCATTGAAGTCCATGCACAAAGGGATAAAAAAATTGAATGTAAACCCCACTAAGATCGATGCCGATTTAAATGAAAATTGGTCAGTTGTGGCTGAAGCCATTCAAACCATTTTACGAAGGGAAAAATTTCCAAACCCCTATGAGGCACTCAAAGAATTAACCAGAACCAACGGTGTAATCAACAAAAAAGTAATACACGAATTCATCGATGGTCTTGGGGTTGAGGAAAGTATAAAACAAGAATTGAAAGAAATCACTCCTTCCAACTACACAGGAATTGCCTGAGCATTTGGTTAAATTCCCGACATTTTCAATTGATCTCCTCCTGGTAAATTCATTTTAGAAATCAATTTTGCGATTTTATCCAATTCGATTTCCCCTTCAATCAACAAAAGAACGGCCTCTATTTTTGCACCCTTAATTTTAGCCTCAGGTACGGCATTGGAAACCCCTTTGGAAAACATCAACAGGCTCTTCAACTTTCCCTCTGTTTCTCCTTCTTTGGTATATACACTCAGATCAGTATTCGACTCTTGCATTGACACCATCAAATCGAGACCTTTGTCACCAGCCTCTTGCTTTACCCAAAGATCAATCTCGTTGCTGATCATTTCTTTACCGGTGATTAGAGCTCTAAAATTGGTAATCCCTTTGATCATATCCATAAGTGCGTCAGCCTCGGGGTCACCCGAAGACAAAGACATACTTCCCAATAATTGAAACATTTTGGGACTGATACTGATTGCCGTTACCTCTTTGTTGTTTTGGTACTTTTCAAAAACAGATTGCCCCAACAGTACGCCTGGTAAAATAAGTACCAGCACCAGTAAAAAATATTTTTTCATAAATATGTTTTTTAAACTTTATAAAAATACTGATTAACGAAATGTCTTTACAAGATAGAACCTTAGAATATTTCTCATCAATTCCGAATGATAAATATTTCTTAATCTTTCTAAAAATAGAAAATTTGGCATGAAATATGTAGTTTTGGCTAATGATAAATGTTAAAGATGAAAGCCTCTAATTCTCTATTACTGTATGGTTTGTTGTTGTTGTTGTGGACTTCTTGCTCCAAAGACAAAGATTTGACAGATGATGATTCAGTTATAACTGATGAATCTGTATCCAACCTCAGCGAAACACCAGAACTGTTGTTGGGGTCTTGGAATTTGACCAAGGAAGATTCCACTTCCAACTCAGAGAAATCGGATAAAGATTGTGAAGCATCCAATATTCATTTTTTGGACAATAATTTTTTTTATTTGAGTTACTTGGATAAACGTATTCGAGGTAAATACGAAATAATTGATTCTATCAGTATCAATCTAGTGAGTGGTTCCAATGTCATTGGAAATGTAAATAAAGTAGATGTTCTTGATAAGCAAATCAGTTTTTCGTTGGAAATCAATGAAGAATGCAGCGACACCTACACCGGTGAAAAGTATTTTAGAATTCACGAGTTCATCTGGAAAACGCTCAACGATTTCTATCTATGGCAAGAAGAGGTCCCTTCGCTTGATGACACCTATTCACCCTCTGGAACCAAGTACAGGGAACTGATTGAACCCTATCCGGAGCCAGAGGCCTTTTTTGAATCCCTTAAATATGAAGACGACAAGTTCAGCGACATACTGTCCAATTATGAAGACATCGAAAACTCCATCAAAGGAATCAATGCCAACAATGGCCTTAAATTCATCCTCTCCAGATATGGCTCGGAAGATGCTGTGATGGGTATCGTCACCTATATCCTAGAAGAATCTGATGCTACTAGCAAAGACATCAAAAGAGGTGACATGTTTACCGGTGTTGACGGCAAAAGCCTTAACATTAATAATTATAGTGAATTACTTTTTGGAGACAATTTAAGTTACACCCTCAATATGGCCGATCTCAATGGTAACCTACTCAGCCCCAATGGTAAAAACATTACGCTCACCAAAACAGAAAAATTCCAAAGTAATCCCATCCAAATCAGTAAAATAATTGAAGAGGGGCAAACCAAAGTAGGTTATCTGATGTATAACCAATTCGCGCAAGGTTTTGACGATGACCTCAACGAGGTTTTTTCAAATTTTAAATCTGAGCAAATCAATGAACTCATCCTTGATCTTCGATACAACGGTGGAGGATTGGTGCAGTCAGCGGTCAATCTAGCGGGAATGATTACCGGACAATTTAGTGGTGAAATCTTTGGCAAATATTTATGGAATAAAAAGGTAATGAGTGTTTTGAACTCCAATCCAGAAACCTATGCCAATAATTTAAGAATAAATTTCACCTCTCAATTGGGAGAAGGTGAGACCGTCAACTCATTGAACTTAAATAAAGTCTATATCATCACTACTGGACGCAGTGCCTCTGCCAGTGAGTTGGTAATTAATGGCTTGACTCCCTACATTGATGTGATTCAAGTAGGAGACAATACCTATGGGAAAAACGTCGGAGGTCCCGCAGTCCTCTACGATTATATTGATAATAATCGAACCAAAAACCCCGATCACACCTATGGTATCTCCTGCATATCCTTTTTTATAGCCAATAGCCAAGATTTTTATGATTACGCCGACGGCCTCGCACCACAGGATGATTTAAAACTCAAAGAAGACATTACCAATTTGGGGACCTTGGGGGAAAGTTCTGATCCGCTTTTGGCCTTGGCACTAAAGCACATCACCCAAGAATCTGCAAGGTTTAAAATCAATACTCCTGTATTCCCATTGGAAAACATATTGGACGACCCTCAATTTATCAGGGAGCGTTCAACAATCACCCTAGAAAATCTACCCCTGTTACAACTGGATTGATATTCCCGCCAGAATGTTTCTTCCTCGTGTTGCATATTGGGGAATGATCACATATTCTGTATCAAATAGATTATAAACACTCAGGAAAACATTGACATTGGGCTTCTTCAGTCGATGATTTAGCTGTAAAGTGAACAGGGAGTAGGCTTCCAGCAAGGTTTTGCTGTCATTGGCAATGCGCTCCCCGGAATACTGACCTAACAAATTTAAATGTGTTTGATCGGACAAGGGAAAATCCATTACCCCATTAATGGCATGCTTTGGAATGCTGCGTAAATCACCGTCGGTGGTCTCCGTAAAGATATAATTCAAACGGCTTTTGACTTTTTTAAACAGCTCAAAATCATAAGCCAATTCTACCCCTCTGTAAACAATTTCCTTATCAGAATTAGCATACCTGCCATAGGGGTAGCCCTCGTCGGGAACAGGAGGGCCAAAAATTAGAGTCGGATCTTCCTTACGATTAAAATAGACCGCAGAAAATACATTTTGCCCGGATCGAATCTCAGCCCCAAATTCAAAACTGATGTTATTTTCAGGCATCAGATCATTGTTTCCATAAGAAGGATTATACAATTTATATAAACTCGGAGCTATAAAAGCTTTGCTATAACTGCCAAAGAGTTTCATCTGCCGATCCGAATCAATAGTAAACGAATAAGAAGGGTTCAGGCTATAGGTCCAGTGGCCGTCGTATGCGTTGTGGTAATTGTAGCGCATCCCCGCATTGAAGTTCAAACCAGATGGATCGAGATAAACAAAGTTTACATACACATCAGATTGGGTGGCTTCAGGATTGTAATCTACCTCCATTGTTGCTTTTTGATATTGAAAGCCCACTATGGTATATAAAACGTTATTGAAAATGTATTTGTTGAAAAGATCAATATTCCAATTATCACTCTCATAGTTCAATGGGAAGGAAGACACAAAATCTCTTTTGTTGTCTTGGTATCCGGCATTAAGGTTGAGGCTTCCATCGGTATAATTGTATTTTGTACTCAATACATATCGATTCGTCTCGGTTGTGTAACGGAAATCAGCCTGTTCCAGGGGAAAACCATTGTCATAATCTGCTTTGATCTCATCTTTATTCCACCCCAATTTCCAATTGAACTTAGGGGTCAACTGACCACTCAGTCCCACATTAAAATTGACCTTGTTAAAGGGATCGGGTATAGAAGGATTGGATTCATTTCCAATAACCGATGTCATGCCATCACTATAGCGCTCTGAGTAGGCCAAATTGATCCCAACACCACTTTGAGTACTACTGAGGCGGACCATGTGATTTCCGGCCGATACCGAGTTAAGTGCTTGATTAGCCGACAGTTCTGTCCCCCATGTTTTTTTTGCCATTAAGGATAATGATTCCGTAGGTTTTTTGGTCGTGATGTTGATCACCCCTGTTGCAGCAGAACTCCCATACAAACTACTGGCAGCTCCTTTGACAATCTCGATAGACTCAATCATTTCAATGCTCAAGGCATTGATGTCAAAATCACTCTCGATTCTGGAGGGATCAGACACCCTTACACCATCAATCAAAATTAAAACCTGACGGTTGCGACCGCCACGAATGGAAATGGTGGTGTTCTGTCCGGAGTATAAATTTTTACCGATCACGTCGATCCCCAAATGGGTCGATAACAGGACACCTAATCCTAATCCTGAAAACTGTTGAATTTCCTCTTGTTTGATCTTGACTACTGTTTTACCGGACTGAGAACGCTTTAAGGCAAATCTGGAGTCCGTTACAACAACTTCGTCAAGGTAATTGGTCGATACGGTGGTACTGTCCACCGCTTGATTTTGAGCCGATACGGCACAAAAAGAGAGTAGTGCCCAAAAGGGCTTTGCTAATTTCATGTGAATAAAATAATGGGACACAACATCCTACAAGCCACCCAATTCTTTATCCCCGAAGAATCAAGTCACTATGAATGGCAGGTATCCTGGCTCACGTATTTCCAAACACCTTCCCGAATAAATCAGTGGTATTAAGTTTTTGGAAACCATCCGCAGTGCGGACTTAGCTTACAGTTGCGGGTACAGCATTGGTTTTTCACCAATTTCCCTTTTCATTTGCTACTGCAAAACCATTTCACGCCGCAAAGCTAAAAATAAATAATTTTGATGCCATTAAAAAAAATAAAAAAAGGCGGAACAATGCATAAGGTATGGTCTTCAGCTCATTAAAAAACCAAAAGCAGAAAGTTTAATTTGGTTTTTTATGAGAGAAATATCTTACAAAGTGAAACTAACTCACCAATATGTTTTTTTTCTTCAAAACATAAAAAGGATAAATCAGCAATGCTCCGTATACCAAATCTCCTAAAATGGTATTAACAAAAAAGGGCAACGCCAAGGTATAGCATTGAATAATTCCTTCCAGTGTCAGTGGATAGTGTAAAAACCAAACTCCAAAATTACTGACGATAAAAAACAAAGTAGAGGACATTAAAACGGTAGTTGGTTTGATCTTTCTGACCGAGTGCCCCAACAGGGCTATCAGAGCAAAAGAAGCATAAACGAAGGGGATCGTATCATGTAATCCCAAAAATAAGTCTGAAATAAACAAACTCAGGAGGGGGATTAAAAATGCCCCCCAACGATTGTCAAAACCTTTACTGGAAAGCAAAGCAATCGCCGCTATGGGAGTAAAATTAGGAGGATGGGGCAAAAATCTCGACAACACAGCAAACAGGATAACCGAGATTACAAAAAGATTCTTATTCATCATACTACATCAAACGTTCTGCCAAAGATATAGAATATCTTTTTATTTGGTCAAATACATCTTCCTCCGAGCATACAAATCGTAAAATTCATCTTCCTTAAGGTTGTCAATAAACAATATGCTTTCACCAGTAGATTTCATCTCAGGCCCCAATTGTTTGTTGACATTGGGGAACTTATTAAATGAAAACACGGGTTGCTTGATGGCATAGCCCTCCAATTTGGGATTAAAAGAAAAATCAGTAACCTTATTGTGTCCCAACATCACCTTGGTAGCAAAATTGACATAGGGTTCATTGTATGCTTTGGCGATGAATGGAACCGTTCTTGAAGCCCTAGGGTTGGCCTCAATTACATATACCTTATCGTTCTTGATGGCGTATTGTATATTGATCAAACCTTTGGTTTTCAATGCGAGTGCAATTTTGTGGGTATGATCCTTGATTTGTTGCATCACAAATTCCCCCAAATTGAATACGGGAAGCGTGGCGTTGGAATCTCCAGAATGAATCCCACAAGGTTCGATGTGTTCCATAATACCAATGATATAGACATTTTCACCGTCACAAATGGCATCGGCTTCTGCTTCAATTGCCCCATCCAAATAATGGTCTAATAAAAGTTTGTTGTTGGGAATTTTTCTGAGCAAATCTACCACGTGGGTTTCCAACTCTTCTTTATTGATTACGATTTTCATTCCCTGTCCACCCAATACATAGGAGGGTCGAACCAAAATGGGGAAGTCTAATTCGTCAGCCAAAGCGAGTGCTTGGTCTGCCGTTTCTGCCACTCCAAACTCAGGATAAGGAATATCATTGTTTTTCAAAAGAGTAGAAAAACTTCCACGATCCTCGGCCAAATCAAGGGATTCAAAGCTTGTTCCGATAATTTTGATGCCATATCTGTCAAGTTTTTCAGCCAATTTGAGTGCTGTTTGACCACCGAGTTGAACGATGACTCCTTCTGGTTTTTCAAATTTGATGATGTCGTAGATATGCTCCCAGAAAACTGGTTCAAAATAGAGTTTGTCGGCAATATCAAAATCTGTAGAAACTGTCTCGGGATTACAGTTAATCATTATGGTTTCGTAGTCACACTCTGAGGAAGCCAAAACACCGTGTACACAACAGTAGTCAAATTCTATACCTTGACCAATTCTGTTGGGTCCCGACCCTAGAACAATGACTTTTTTGCGATCGCTGACTTTGCTTTCGTTCTCACTAAAGGGTTCACCATCTTTCAACTGCATTTTTTCTTCGAAAGTGGAATAATAATAGGGTGTAGAGGCCGAAAATTCTGCCGCACAAGTATCTACAAGTTTATAGACCCTTTCAATGCCCATATCATCTCTTTTCTTATTCACCTCACTTTCAAGACAATCGAGCATATGAGCGATTTGTCGATCGGCAAAACCTTTTTGTTTGGCTTCCAAAAGCAAAGCTTTGTCTAAGCTGTCAATATTGAACTTAGAGATTTCTTTTTCCAAATCATAGAGTTCCTGATATTGTTTCAAGAACCACATATCAATTTTGGTGATTTCGTGTATCCTGCTCAGTGGGATTCCCATCTGAATGGCGTCATAGATCACAAAAACCCTGTCCCAACTGGCGTGGGTTAATTTATCGATCACCTGATCGTAATCGGTATATCCTTTTCCATCGGCTCCTAGACCATTACGCTTGATCTCCAGCGATTGGGTGGCTTTGTGCAAGGCTTCTTGAAAGGATCTTCCAATCCCCATTACCTCCCCAACGGATTTCATCTGTAATCCAAGTTTGCGATCGGAACCTTCAAATTTGTCAAAGTTCCATCGAGGAATTTTAACGATAACATAATCCAATGTGGGTTCAAAAAGTGCCGAAGTGGATTGGGTAATTTGGTTTTCCAATTCATCCAACGAATATCCTATGGCCAATTTTGCCGCTACTTTGGCAATGGGGTATCCTGTTGCTTTGGAGGCCAATGCCGAGGATCGGGAAACCCTAGGATTAATTTCAATAGCAATGATATCTTCTTTTTCATCGGGACTGACGGCAAACTGAACATTACAGCCTCCGGCAAAATCGCCTATGCTTCTCATCATTATGATGGCCATGTCACGCATTCGTTGGAAAGCAGTATCCGACAGGGTCATTGCTGGAGCTACTGTAATGGAATCTCCAGTATGGATTCCCATGGGATCCATGTTTTCAATAGTACAAATGATGACAACATTGTCGTTTTTGTCTCTCAACAGTTCCAACTCGTATTCTTTCCAGCCCATAAGAGCCTTGTCAATCAGCACCTCATGAATGGGTGAGGCTTCCAAACCTCTTGTTAACAATTCTTCAAATTCATCTGCATGATGAACAAAAGATGCCCCCGTACCCCCCAGTGTAAAGGAAGGACGGATTACCAATGGAAAGCCAAACTTTTGCGCAATTTCTTTTCCTTTTAGAAAAGAGGTAGCCGTTTCAGCAGGCGCAACGGGAATATCTATGGTTTTGAGTAATTTTTTAAAACGATCTCTGTCTTCGGTAATATTAATCGCTTCTATGTCAACCCCAATGATTTCAACATCAAAATCCTCCCATATCCCCTTATCATCTGCTTCTATACAAAGGTTGAGGGCCGTTTGTCCTCCCATTGTAGGAAGTACTGCATCCACCTTGTGATTTTTAAGTATTTCTATAATGGATTTTGTTGTTAACGGTTTTAGATAAACATGATCTGCCATGGAGGGATCTGTCATGATGGTTGCAGGGTTAGAATTGATCAAAATGGTTTCAATTCCGTCTTCTCTAATGGATCGCAACGCTTGGGTTCCTGAATAGTCAAATTCACAGGCTTGCCCAATAATAATAGGGCCTGAACCAATAATTAGAATGCTCTTTATCTCAGGTCTTTTCGGCATAAATAGTAGTTTGAAAAATTATCATAATATAAAAAAAAAGGTGTTATTCAAAATAGAATAACACCTTTAAATATTGTTTTTTTATTATCATTTTTTGTGACGGGGCTCGGAGGATACAGAAATCTTTTTTCTACCTTTAGCTCTTCTGCTGGCGAGGACTTTTCTGCCATTAGCAGATGCCATTCTCTCACGAAAGCCGTGTTTGTTTCTTCTTTTGCGTTTGGAAGGTTGGAAAGTCCTTTTCATTTTTAAAATGCGTTATTTTAAAGTCGGGCAAATATACAACATCTTTTTTCTTATACAAATGGATTTAAACGTATTCTTATTAACTTCGAACCCAAAATAAATCTCTTATGTTTCCTAAAATAATTAAACTCATTTTGGCCATAGCCTTTCTTTTGTTAGGAGGTTACGAATTTTATGAAAGTTATATTGGCAATGGTATCTTTTTGACCCTACTCTCAGGAATGATGGTATTGCTGTATTTTAAAAATGAAATAATTTTTCTCGCTTTCCTCAGGTTGAGAAAACAAGACTTCCCTGGAACCGAACGGTGGCTCAATAAGATCAAAAACCCTGAGAGTTCTTTGGTTAGAAAGCAACAAGGCTATTTTTACTACCTCCACGGCATCATACAATCCCAAAACAATCTCACTGTGGCTGAAAAGCATTTTAAGAAGGCCATCCAACTGGGGCTTTCCATGACACATGATTTGGCGATGGCCAAAATGAGTTTGGCGGGAATCATGATGCAAAAAAGAAGAAAAAGAGAAGCCACTGCGCTTTTGGCCGAGGCCAAAAAACTTGACAAACACGGTATGTTGACGGATCAAGTCAAAATGATGCAGCAACAGATGAAGCGCATTTAATAGTGTCCCTTTTCGGGAATAGCAATCTCATAGTACTTTCTGGATTTGTTGTTAAGGTGATTTTGCAACAACCACGGATTGTGGATTTTTAGTACTTTATAGTTGACTCCCATTTTCTGCGCAAAGCTGGTAAGATTCGAAATAGCGGTATCCAATCCGTGATAACGCACTGGAACAGAATAGTACAAGTCGGTGTCGTCAAAAACATAACCGTATTTTGAAGGGTTTTCGATGATCTCTTTTACTGCAAGTATCCGAAAAACATAACGACTGGTTTCTTTACCTAACAGCAGATCGAAATAACTTTCCACCTTTTGGGCGTTCAAGTTTCTCTGAATACCCGACATTCCCCTATTGTAGGAAGCGGCGGCGAGGGTCCAAGAACCAAACTTGTCTTTTGCCTTTTTCAGGTATTGAGCCGCCATTTGGGTAGAGAAAGCGATGTGGTATCGCTCGTCAACATTGCTATTGACCTCCAGTCCGTATTCCTTTCCAGTAGTTCTCATAATTTGCCAAAAACCCTTAGCTCCGGCAGGTGAAATTGCATTTTCTAATCCGCTTTCAATGACCGACAAATACTTGAGGTCGGTAGGCACTCCTTCTTCCTTCAAAATTTTTTCAATTGTAGGAAAATACTTATTAGCCCTTTTGAGCAAGAGCATCATATTGGATTGCCAATAGGTATTCACCAACAACTCCCTGTCCAGTCTCTCCCTCAAGTCAGGAGAATGTAGCGGAACGAGTTCCCCAGCAAAGCTTAGAGTATCTGGCAACTCCAGTGCGTAAACCTTATAGCTAGGCTCTTCTCCATAACTTTTCAGAGCAGTAAAATCTTCAAATGTAAATACAAAGCCTGAAATTAAAATCAAAAGGACAGCAGCGAAGCCAGCCCAAATCAAGGAAGTTATTTTGTTTTTCATGCCATTAAATTATTTCAATTATGTTGAATGTGCCAAATTATCAGACATAATTTTGGGAAGATTTTTATTGAACCAATCACTTTTGGTGAGTATAATGGCATGATCTCCGTCTATTTTGATAAAGGGATCTTTGATGTTTTTCAGGGGAAAAACAGAGTCTCGTGCCCCATGAATGTGTATGATGCTTTGGTCGGGTACATTTCTATTCCATTTGACCAATCGATCAATGGCCCAGTTGAGATATTCAGGATCTCTTTCGGAAAGGTATCTTGTGTAATGTTCAAAACGGCGTTGAATCCCTTTACCCAAAACAAAAAGGGCAAAAGTTTCGATGTTTTTAATCCATTGTGTGGGAAGTAGTCGATGGGCATTGGTCAATTGTGCCAGTTTCATATGCTTGGGTAATTCTTCATTGGATTTGACACTGGAAATGATAATGACTTTTTTGCAATCGATGTACTTTGCCATTTCCTGAACCAATACACCTCCGAAAGAAACACCGATAAGGATTGGATTTTTGTGATTTATTCTTTCACACATTCTCAATGCATATTGATCGAGTGTTTCATTTTTTTGGGGAGGAATCCAAGAAAGCAAATTGACATCAAAGCGGTCAGACAAAGAGATGAACTCGAAAATTCTAGGGTTTGCTCCCATACCCGGCATCAGATATACTGATTTTATCATTATCTTTTACTGTTTATTATTGTCAATTACTCAAAAAATCTTTAATTTTGCAATCCCCTCTTCAATTAATATGCCGAATTTTTTATTAAATTATTAATTAAACCAAATTAGTAAGCTTTATAATGAATCCAGTTGAATTACAAAACAATGAATTCCTGAGACAATTCGAAACCTCAGTAAACGGCTCTTTGGCAAGAATTGAATATGCCGAGCAAGAAAGAAAAATTTTCCTTACCAAACTCGTTATCCCTGGAGATGTTAACGATGTCGAATTTGAGGAGAATTTCATTAAGAGTGTTTTGGAATTTATTTCAGAAAAAAACTTAAGAGTGGTACCCACTTCACCAAAAATTGCCGGATTTGTGAGACGTAACAAGTCATACAAATCTCTTTTGCCGGTGGGGATTAAGCTTTAACCGTTTTTTCAAACCTTACAAATCCTTCTTCATCTATTGATTGGAGAGTTACCCTCTGTATGGTGTTGGCCAACATTGAGTTCCAAGGGCTTCTTACTTTTACATAATTTTCACTAAAACCAGTGATGTAACCTCTTTTATTTTCATTTTCGAAAAGGACATCAACTGTTGCCCCCAATTGACTTTCGTAGAATGCACGTCTTTTTTTGGCAGACAATCCCCTTAGCATTTTACTCCTCTTGTTCCTTAGGGCAGTCGGAACCACCCCAGCTAGGCTGATGGCCTCTGTATTGGGTCTCTCGGAATAGGAAAAAACGTGCAAGTAGGAAATGTCCAAATCGGCTAGAAAGGTATAGGTATCCAAAAATGCAGAGTCGGTTTCGCCGGGAAACCCCACAATTACATCTCCACCAACACATGCATTGGGCATCAACCTTTTTATTTGTGTGAGTCGATCTGTGTACAAGTCACTCAAATATCTCCTTTTCATTTTTTTTAAAATCTCATCGTTCCCACTTTGTAAAGGCACGTGAAAATGGGGAACAAATGCCCTGCTTTGAGCAACAAAATCAATGACTTTATCGGTCAGTAAATTGGGCTCTATAGAGGAAATTCTGATTCGTTTCAAAGCTTCGATTTCATCCAAAGCAGAAATCAAATCCAAAAAGGTATGTTCGTGTTTTTTGTTGCCAAACTCGCCTTTACCATAGTCCCCAATGTTGACCCCCGTCAGCACAATCTCCTTTATCCCCCGTTGGGTGATTTCCAATGCCTGATTGATGATGTTTTCCAATGAATCACTTCTGGAAATTCCACGGGCTCTGGGAATGGTACAGTAGGTACATTTGTAATCACAGCCATCCTGTACTTTAAGGAAAGCACGAGTACGATCATCGAGTGAATAGGAACTTTCATAATGATTGGCTTCGACAATTTCACAAGAATGAACCATTCCCGATGTTTTTTTTGTCAAGTCTCCCAAATAATCAATCAACTTAAACTTTTCGGTAGCCCCCAAAACCAAATCCACACCATCAATTTCTGCCAAAGCTTCGGGCTGCAATTGGGCATAGCAACCTATGGCAGCGACAAATGCATCGGGATTCTGTTTTAGGGCTTTTTTTACCAAGCTTTTGAATTTTTTGTCTGCGTTTTCGGTTACAGAACAGGTATTGATCACATAAACATCGGCTGGAGCTTCAAAAGCGACATGCTCAAAACGTTCTGAATCAAAATCTCTTGAAATGGTTGCCGTTTCTGAAAAATTCAGCTTACAGCCCAAAGTGTAAAAGGCTACTCTTGGTTTGGATACTTTTTGCGTCATTTCCTCAGCATATCCCATCATCAAATTGGATTAAAAAAGTTGTATTTTGCTGCAAATATACAATCTTTAGACTTGTCCATTCATCAGCAGCATATTCCAACAATGAACCGTTTAGGTGTCCTTTTACTCTTGTTTTCCGTTATTGCTTGTTCAACAAACCCGAACAAAGATCGCTCGCATTTGGTCTTTCGATACAATGAGGATGGAAACATCACTTCTTTGGATCCTGCTTTTTCGAGAAACTTGGAAAATATTTGGGCAACCACTCACTTATTCAACGGATTGGTACAACTCAATGACAGTCTGGAGGTCATTCCTGATATCGCTGAGCAATGGACTATATCATCCAATGGTTTGGTCTATGAGTTTCAAATCAGAGAAGATGTTTACTTTCACGAGCATTCCGCTTTTGGGAAACAGAAAACCCGCAAAGTAATTGCTTCAGATTTTGTGTACAGCCTAGAGCGACTTTTAGATCCACAACTGGCATCACCTGGAGGCTGGGTATTGCAAAACGTAAAGCATATCGAAGCCAAAAATGATCGACAACTCACCATCACACTCAAACAAGCCTTTCCCGCATTTTTGGGATTACTTAGCATGCGCTATTGCTCGGTTGTTCCCCATGAAATTGTGCGTATTGAAGGAGGTGATTTTAGAAAAAAACCCATCGGCACAGGCCCCTTCGCTTTTAAAAACTGGGAAGAGGATGTTAAATTGGTGTTGAGAAAGAACCCTCTTTACTTTGAACGGGACACAAAAGGGGTGGCCCTCCCCTATTTGGAAGCTGTTGCCATCACTTTTATTCCAGACAAACAAAGCGAATTCATGCTTTTCCTACAAGGAAAATTGGATTTACTGAATTCATTAGACAATTCGTATAAAGATGAATTACTGACCTTGGAAGGCAAACTTCCTCATAAATACAAGGGTAAAATCAATATCCAGAAAGGGCCATACCTCAATACGGAATACCTTGGTTTTTATTTGGATAGTCCTTCGCCTGTAATACAATCTCCACTGATCAGAGAAGCCATCAACATTGGTTTTGACCGCCAAAAAATGATGGTTTACTTAAGAAACAATATTGGTTTTAAAGGAGACAGAGGCTTTATTCCCAAAGGTTTGGCGGGACACCTCAAAATTCCTTATTTGGAATATCAACCCAAACGGGCAGCAGCATTGGTCAAAAGCTTCGAAAAACAGACAGGGCTAAAAGCGAAGATTAGTCTGGCCACTGACCCCAACTACATTGACCTATGTGAATACATCCAGAGGGAATTACAAAAAATAGGCGTTTCTATAAAAGTAGATGTAATGCCTCCAGCAACACTAAAGCAAGCGCGATCCCAAGGGAAGTTAGAAATGTTTCGATCCAATTGGATCGCAGATTATCCCGACGCAGAAAACTACCTTTCTCTTTTTTATTCCAAAAATTTAAGTCCCGCTGGGCCCAACTACACTCACTACAAGAGTGCTACTTTTGACACCTATTACGAAGATAGTTTTATGATCAATGATGCCGATGAGCGGGGCAAACACTATCAAAGTATGGATTCATTGGCCATGAGCGAAAATCCTTTGATCCCACTGTTTTATGATCAAGTGGTACGTTTTACCCAAAAAGAAGTGGAGGGGCTTGGGTTGAACCCCATCAACATCCTCAAACTTAAAAAAGTACGGAAAATAAAAAAACCGTTATAGGTATAACGGTTTTCAAGTATTGCAAAGATTTAGAGGGTTATTTTTTAAATTTTGAATACTTGTTCTTGAACTTGTCAATACGTCCTGCAGTATCTACCAATTTGGACTTCCCTGTGTAATAAGGGTGAGAGGTTCGAGAAATCTCCAACTTTACCAATGGATACTCAACACCATCGTGATCGATGGTTTCTTTTGTTTCAACGGTTGACTTGGTAATGAAGATGTCTTCATTGGACATGTCTTTGAATGCTACAAGTCTATAATTTTCTGGATGTATTCCCGTTTTCATAACGATATCTTTATTAAAAGTGTGCAAATCTAATCTTTTTAAATAAATTTACAAAGACTGAATATTCAAAAAAAACCAAATCTAATCGAAAAACAGCTTACCTATGGAAACTCAAAAAAATACAACTGCAAAAACAGCCCTAAATTTCGGACTTATTTTAGGAGGAATCAACGTTGTTTACGGTCTGATGCTTTATTCGCTAGAGATGCATTACCAAGGAGAAACGGCCACCTCTCTCATCGGTTATGCGCTATTGATTGGGGTCATCTTTTGGGCAATCAAGCATTTCAAAAAAACCAATAACGGTTATATAAGTCTATCCGAAGCCCTAAAGACAGGAGTGGGCACGGCCCTTATTTCAGCACTAATATTCAGCATCTACACCATTGTTGTGATTCAATACCTCGATCCCGAATTCATAGACAAATCCATCGAATATCAAAAACAAAAGCTGATACAAGAAAAGCCAGAGATTCCCTTGGAAGACGTTAATAAAATGTTTGAAATGCAAAAAGAGTTTTCTGGGCCATTCATAATATCTGGTTTCATCATCATCCTCAATTTATTTTTTGGTTTTCTGATTTCGTTGATTGTTGGTCTGATCGTTAAAAAATCTAAGCCTGAATAGCACAATTTTCCTATTTTTGCGGTGAAACCATCCTTCTATGGACATTTCCATCGTAATTCCTTTACTGAACGAAAGTGACTCATTGATTCCCCTTCACGATTGGATCAATCAGTCTTTAAGTAAAGAAAAATACAGCTTTGAAATCATTTTTATTGATGATGGAAGTTCTGACTCCTCTTGGGAGTTAATCATCAGTTTGTCCCAACAGCATAAAAATACGCATGGTATTCAGTTTTCAAAAAACTTTGGAAAATCTCAGGCGCTTCATGCAGGATTTGTCAAAGCCCAAGGAGAGTATGTGGTCACCATGGATGCAGACCTTCAGGATTCTCCGGAGGAAATTCCTTCAATGATTGCCCAATTAAAAGACAAAGACCTTGACCTTATCTCTGGTTGGAAAAAAAAACGCTACGACTCCATACTGTTCAAAAACCTACCCTCCAAGCTCTTCAATTGGGCGGCAAGAAGACTTTCCGGCATCAAGCTAAACGATTTCAATTGTGGGCTAAAGGTTTACAAAAAGGAAGTGATCAAGAACATTCAAGTGTTTGGGGAAATGCACCGCTACATACCAGTGATCGCTGCCCACGAAGGATTTGATAAAATTGAAGAAAAAATTGTCCAACACCAAGCCAGAAAATTTGGTAAAACCAAGTTTGGTGCCAATCGGTTTCTCAATGGATTTTTGGACTTAGTCACCCTGTGGTTTATCAATGGTTTTGGAAAAAGACCCATGCATTTCTTTGGATTTTGGGGAACATTGATGCTCATTGTGGGCTTTGGTTTTACCCTCTATCTTGGGATCGACAAACTGTATTTCAACACCCAAAGTCGGTTGATTACCCAAAGGCCGGAATTTTACATCGCTTTGACTACCATGATTTTGGGGGCTCAGTCTTTCATCGCTGGTTTTTTGGGCGAAATCCTGATCCGTCACAATAAGAATATTAAAAGGTATAACATCACCAATACAACCTATGAATAATGGACTAAGTGCCAAAATCGAAGAATGGTCTCATCCTCCCTTCGATAAAGAAACCACAACTCAACTGGAAGTGTTGAAACAAAACCCTGAACAACTCGAAGATGCTTTTTATAAGGACTTGGAGTTCGGCACTGGAGGCATGCGCGGTGTAATGGGGATTGGCACCAATCGAATCAATGCCTACACATTGGGAAAAAGCTCCCAAGGACTTTGTGATTACCTAAAAAGTGTTTTTAACAACCAGCCCCTCAAGGTAGTCATCGCCTATGACTGCCGGAACAACAGTAAAAGTTTGGCCATAAAAGTGGCAGAAGTTTTTTCCGCCAACAGCATCAAAGTATTTATCTTCTCGGATTTAAGAACTACACCCGAGCTTTCTTTTGCCGTAAAACACTTGGAGGCCCATTGCGGGATTGTATTGACCGCATCGCATAACCCCCCTGAATACAACGGTTATAAGGTCTATTGGAAGGACGGTGGGCAAATTGTTCCACCACAAGACAAAGAGATTATTGATAGAATCAATCACACCCGCTTTTCTGACATCCAATTCGATGCCAATGAGGGATTGATTGAGTGGATTGATCAAGACGTAGATCAGGCCTTTTTTGACAAGTCCGTTCAATTGGGTCGGTTTGATCAAAGCGGACGGGAAAATTTTAAGATTGTCTTTACCCCTTTACACGGCACCTCCATAACTGCTGTTCCTCAGGTACTCACCCAAGCGGGGTACACTGATGTTCATTTGGTCGAGGCTCAATCCTCCCCAAATGGAAACTTTCCTACCGTTAAATCCCCCAACCCCGAGGAACCCGAAGCCTTGAAAATGGCATTGGATAAAGCCATTGATATTGGGGCAGATATGGTCATAGGAACCGATCCAGATAGTGATCGATTGGGGATCGCTGTAAGAGATCAAAACAATAACTTCCGACTGCTCAATGGAAACCAAACCATGGTGGTGATGACCTACTTCTTATTGGAACAATGGAAAAAAAGCGAGCGTCTGGATGGAAAACAATTTGTAGCATCGACCATAGTATCTACCCCCATGATTCAAAAAATGGCTCAGACTTATGGGGTGCAATACATGGAAACCCTAACCGGTTTTAAATGGATTGGAAAACTCATCAAAGATTTCCCTTCTCTCGAATTCATTGGAGGCGGTGAAGAAAGTTTTGGCTATCTCGTTGGTGATGCCATCAGAGACAAAGACGCAGTCACGGCCACACTACTGGCCTGTGAGATCGGTACTTTTGCCAAAAACAACAACCAAAGTTTCTACGATATTCTGATTGAATGTTACAGGAAATTTGGTGCTTATAAAGAAAAACTTATGTCTTTTACCCAAAAGGGAAAAGAAGGAGCAGGTAAAATTAAGGCCATGATGGAAGGATATAGAAACAACCCTCCCAAAGAAATTGCTGGAGTTAGGGTATCTCAATCAGAAGACTACCTCAAAAGTGAAAGGGTTTTTCTTTTGGATAAGCGATCAGAAAAAATAGACTTACCAGTGGCAGATGTCTTAATCTTTTCTCTAGAAGATGATTCCAAGATTGCCATTAGACCCAGTGGCACCGAACCCAAAATTAAATTTTACTTTAGCGTAAATGATACACTTGGTGAAAATGAAGATTGGGATACGGTGGAACCTCGGTTGGATCAAAAAATAGCAACCATCATCAAAGGAATAGGACTTTAAATGAATTATTTTTTTAAAATACTTCGGTTTGGGATACCCTACAAGCGGTTTGCATTTCTGAATATATTCTTTAATGTACTCTATGCCATTTTTAGTGCACTGGCCTATGTGTCCATGATACCCATGATGCAAATCCTCTTCGGAACTACCCCCAAAACTACCGTCCCTCCAACCTACCAAGGGATAGGCCAAATCAAAAACTACCTAGAAGGTTTTTTCAATTACAAAATCACCCAATACATGGATCAAGACAGTGGAAAGGCACTGATCTTCGTAATTGGGATCATCATCAGCTTGTTTTTTCTGAAAAACATCTTTAACTATTTGGCCATGTTTTTCATCACTTTTCTCAGAAATGGTGTGCTGAAAGATTTGCGAAATGAGTTGTATCAAAAGACCACAACCTTACCTTTGTATTTCTTCTCAGAAAAGAAAAAAGGAGACCTCATGGCTCGGATTTCCTCTGACGTTTTGGAACTTCAACATTCTTTTTTATCTATTTTGGAGTTGATCGTTAGGGACCCACTGACCATTATTTTTTCACTGATCGTCATGTTCAGTTTCAGTGTAAAACTGACCCTTTTTGTACTGATTTTTATCCCTGTATCCGGTGGAATTATCTCCCAAATTGGCAAATCCTTAAAGCGAAAATCGGATAGCGTTCAAAAAGAACAAGGGGAATTTTTATCCCTATTGGAGGAAACCTTAGGAGGGATTAAAATCATCAAAGCCTTTAGTGCCGAAAATACTTTTGTCAAAAAATTCAAACAGTCAACGGGTCGGTTTTTTGATTTTTCAAATAAGCTTTTAAACCGACAAAACCTTGCCTCACCCGTCAGTGAGTTTTTGGGAATTGTGGTCATCAGTATATTGTTGTGGTACGGGGGAAAAATGGTTTTGATCGATCAAACCCTAAACGGTGCCATCTTTTTATCCTATTTGGGATTGGCATATAATATTTTGACGCCTGCAAAAGGGATCAGCAAGGCTTATTATAGTGTTAAAAAAGGGGATGCTGCTGCACTGCGGATAATGGAAATTCTCGAGGCACAAGACGACATGGAGGATGTGAAAGATGCCGTTGATATTAAATCGCTGGAAAAAGAAATTATATTTGATAAGGTTTCCTTTTCTTACGATCAAACCCCCGTATTAGAGGATTTTTCACTCAAAATCGAAAAAGGGCAAACCGTGGCTCTTGTTGGACCTTCGGGAAGCGGAAAAACCACTTTGGCCAATTTACTCAATCGGTTTTATGACATTGACAAAGGCAGTTTGACTTTGGATGGTACACCCATAGATGTAGTAAAGAAGAAATCTCTGTATGGACTTACTGGAATGGTAACTCAGGACTCAATTTTGTTCAATGACAGCGTGAGAAACAACATTGCCCTGGGGAATCCCAAAGCTACACTTGAGCAAATCAAAGAAGCCGCCAAAATTGCAAATGCCACCGAATTTATCGAAAAATTGGAAAAGGGATATGACAGCATCATCGGTGAGGGTGGAAATAAACTTTCGGGGGGACAAAAACAAAGATTGTCTATTGCCCGGGCCATTTTGAAAGATCCAGATATTTTAATCTTGGACGAGGCCACCTCCGCATTGGACACCGGATCGGAGAAAATGGTGCAAGAGGCGTTGGAAAACTTGATGAAAAACAGAACCTCACTCGTCATTGCCCACCGACTTTCGACCATCCAAAAAGCCGACTTGATTGTAGTACTCAACCACGGTAAAGTCGTTGAAACAGGAACACATTCGGAACTTTTAGCAAAAAAGGCCGTCTATAAAAACTTGGTTGAATTGCAAACTTTGTAGGATATCGATTAAACTTTTTTTAAAAAAAATAATCAAAGGATAAAATACTTTGGAACAACAGAATCAATTCATAAAAGCACTGTCATCTCCTGAGACCCAAGAGATTGCTTTTAAAAAATTGCTTGCTGATTACAAAGAACGGCTCTACTGGCACATCAGAAAAATTGTGATTGACCACGAGGATGCCGATGATGTATTACAAAATACCTTTATTAAGGTTTTTGAGAATATAAGTAAATTCAAGGGTAATAGCAATATATACACTTGGATGTACAGAATCGCCACCCACGAATCATTGAATTTCTTGGGAAAAAAGTCGAGACAGTTGGGCATATCCAACGAAGAATGGATCGAAAAACAGGTTGCAAATCTAGAAACGGATGTTTTTTTTGATGGAGATGAAATGCAGTTGAAATTACAGAAAATCATTGCCACACTTCCCGAAAAACAGCGTTTGGTTTTTAATATGAGGTATTTTGAAGAGATGAAATACGAGAAAATGTCGGAAATTTTGGAGACCTCTGTGGGAGGTTTAAAGGCTTCCTACCACCATGCTGTAAAGAAAATTAAAAATAAAATCAATGAGTAGAATGGATAAAAAATCGCCTTTTAAAGTCCCTGATGGCTATTTTGATCATTTTGATAAAAAATTGGCTCATAAAATTGATGCTATTAACCCCAATAGCGGTTATAGAATCCCCCTTGATTATTTTCAAAAGGTTGAAAATCAAATACTCGGACGTATTGATTACCCCAAGCAGAAATCCCTTTCTTATTGGAGTTACACATGGAAAGCAATGGCTGCGGCCTGTATGGTTGCCCTTTTTTATTTTAACGAAACAAATGCTGTTGATCAAAACGAGCTAGCCGAATTTTTTATTGAAGATTATCTTACCACCAATACCACCTACGAAATCGCCGATCATTCTGATTATTATTTTGAGGTTGGAAATTTTATCGAAAATTATGAGTCCATTGGCATAGACGATGCTTTGGAAATTAGATTATACGGAGAGACTCCTACAAATTTAAATTTGTTTGATGATGAATAGATTATTAATAATTGCGCTGTTGTTGGTTTCAAACAACAGCTTCGGACAAAAAAGTAAAATGAGTTTTGAAAGACTCAAAGCCCTCAAGATGAGTTACATAACGGAAAGAATAGGTTTGACTGAAGCGGAGGAGTCTGTCTTTTGGGAAATCTATGATCAATACGAGAAAAGGATCTTTGATGATTGTAGAATTAATATTAAAAACCTGAGGAAAACTTATATGAAGTCTAAAGACATTATGAATAACGACAAGGCTTTGGAAATGATTAAAAAAATCAATGCGCTGGAACAACATGCCCTTCAACTGAAAGTAGAACGAGACAAATCGCTACTTGAGAAATTTTCAGCCGTCAAAATTCTAAAAATGCATCATGCGGAATACCATTTTAACCGCGAAATGGTTTACAAAATGAGAAAAAAGCAAGAGGATACCAAAAACAATTAATATAGGCTTAGTTTTGCGTACTGTATGAAATTACACCGCAACATTGCCTTGGGTATCATCTCTGGATTGGAGAAAACGCTGATCGAAAAACACCCAGCGGCCAATGTCATCAAAAGGCTTCTCAAAAGTAATATGGGTTGGGGATCCAGAGATCGAAGAAATATCGCTCAAGCGTTCTATGATATCATCCGTCAAAAAAGATTTTTTCATGCCCTTAGCGGATTAGAAAATGAGGCCGTTAATTTATGGAATCTTCTTGGGTGTTGGATGGTAATCAATGATTTTCCACTCCCGGAATGGGTCGAGTTCAATAATCTCAATATTGAAGAAATCAAGACCAAAGCCCCGATTTTGATGCAAGACAGAAAATACAAACATTCTATCCCCGATTGGCTGGATCAAATGGCTGTGGAAGCTTTTGGAGCAGAAGTTTGGGAAAAAGAAATCGCATCACTCAATACGCCTTCAAATTTGGTGGTCAGGGTCAATACCCTTGTAACTTCCGTCCAAAAGCTAAAAGATATACTGGAAAAAAAATACAACATCAACACCCGTACTGTTCCCAACTCTCCCCATGCGTTGATATTTGAAAAAAATCAATCGCTTCAAAGTATAAGGGAATACCGAGAGGGTTGGTTTGAAGTTCAAGATGTCAATTCACAGAAAATCAGTCCTTGGTTAAAACCTGAATCGGGTAAATATTATATTGATGCTTGTGCTGGTGCAGGAGGAAAAAGTTTGCACTTGGCCGATATGACAAAGGATGCTGCCAAGATAATGGCCTTGGACATTTATCCTGCCAAACTGGATGAACTGCGGAAAAGGTGTTACCGAAACAAGATCGGGTCTGTACAAACAGCGAATGTTGATGATGAAGAAATTTTAAAAACCATCGAACCCAATGCCGATGGTGTTTTGATCGATGCCCCTTGCAGCGGTTTGGGCGTTCTAAAAAGAAACCCCGATGCCAAGTGGAGCATAACTCCCGAGCGATTGACAGCTATATTGGAAACTCAAGAAAGAATCCTTCAAACCTATGCCCCTATGGTCAAAAAAGGGGGATATTTGGTTTATGCCACTTGCTCTATTTTACCACAAGAAAACAGGCTTCAAATTGATCAATTTCTCAATAGCCCACTGGGATCACAATTTGAATTGGAAAAAGAACACACTTATTTTTCTCATTTGACAGGTTTTGATGGGTTTTACTGTGCACGATTGATCAAAAAAATGTGAATAAAATGCTGAAAAGTTATTGACTCGATCTTCAATTTGGTGGGGTCAGAATCATTGGAAAAAATTATTTTTGAATTAACAAAAATCGATTGATGATTTACTTTTTTGGCAATCCAGCCCAGAGCCTTTACGCAGTTCAAACCTCACAAAACTTAGACCCTACCACTCAAGAAAAATTAGTTTGGCTTTTCGGCAACCAAACATCAATTGACCAAGAAAATGTAGAAGGCAGTTTCGTTGGCCCTCGTGCTACAATGATCACCCCTTGGAGTACCAATGCGGTTGAGATCACACAAAACATGGATATCAAAGGCATCTCCAGAATAGAGATGTTTGTTGCAAAAAATGCTGGAGAGGAATTTGATCCGATGCTGTACGAAGTATACGAAGAGCTGAATCAAACTATTTTTGACATCCATATTACCCCAGAGCCAGTAAATAATATTACTGATATTGAAGCCTATAATCAAAGTGAAGGTCTGGCCTTAAACAAAAAGGAAGTCGCCTATTTGGAGGAGCTATCTGAGCGATTAGGTCGTCCGTTAACCGATTCAGAAGTATTCGGTTTTTCTCAAGTCAACTCGGAGCATTGTCGACATAAAATCTTTAATGGCCGATTTGTAATCGATGGAGCAGAACAAGAAGAAAGCTTGTTCCAGATGATCAAAAAAACTTCCAAAACCAACCCCAACAGTATTGTATCGGCATACAAAGACAATGTAGCTTTTGTTTCTGGTCCGGAAATAGAACAGTTTGCTCCAAAAGACGGGTCTATTCCCAGTGTTTATGAAACCAATAAAATAAAGAGTATTATCTCTCTTAAGGCAGAAACTCATAATTTTCCGACCACAGTTGAACCATTCAATGGAGCTGCAACAGGCTCGGGGGGAGAAATTCGCGACCGTCTTGCTGGAGGTCAGGGCTCTCTGCCATTGGCAGGAACGGCTGTTTACATGACCCCCTACTCCAGAGTTTCAGCCAATCGGAAGTGGGAAGAAGGTTTTCCTGAGCGAAAATGGTTGTATCAAACTCCATTGGATTTGCTGATCAAAGCCTCCAACGGGGCCTCAGATTTTGGGAATAAATTTGGACAACCCCTCATTTCGGGCTCGGTTTTAACTTTTGAACATCAGGAAAAAGATCAACGCTTGGGTTATGACAAGGTGATCATGATGGCAGGAGGGGTCGGTTATGGTGTTGAGGATCAAGCACAAAAAAAGATGCCCTCCAAAGGTGACATCATTGTGATTTTGGGGGGAGACAATTACAGAATTGGTATGGGAGGTGCTGCCGTTTCGTCGGCCAATACAGGAGCTTTTAGTAACGAAATTGAACTCAATGCAGTGCAACGTTCCAACCCTGAAATGCAAAAAAGAGTTGCCAACGCCATCCGGGCTTTGGTGGAAAGTTCCAAAAACCCTATCATTTCTATTCACGATCATGGAGCTGGTGGCCACCTGAATTGTCTTTCAGAATTAGTGGAAGACACTGGAGGTGAAATACACATCAACAAACTTCCCTTGGGCGACCCTACCCTATCGGCCAAGGAAATAATCGGAAACGAATCTCAGGAGCGCATGGGGCTGATTCTGTCTCAAAAGGATGCCCGTTTGCTGGAAACGATTGCCCAGCGTGAAAGAGCACCATTCTATATTGTTGGTAAGGTAACCGGCGATCAACACTTTTCTTTTGTCAATGAAGTTAATGGTGAAAAACCGATTGATCTGGCCATTGACGCCTTATTTGGAGACGCGCCCAAGACCACCCTTTTGGATGAAAAGAAAAAACTGAAGTATGAAAACCCTTCCTACAATTTCTCTCATCTTGAGTCTTATCTAAAAGATGTACTCCTTTTGGAAGCAGTGGCCTGCAAAGATTGGCTTACCAATAAGGTTGATCGATGTGTAACAGGTCGTGTGGCCCAGCAACAAACAGTGGGCGAATTACAATTGCCTTTAAGCAATTGTGGGGTGATGGCTTTGGACTACAATGGAAAACTCGGGGTGGCTACTGCCATAGGTCATGCTCCTGTGTTGGGACTGATTGATTCAGCCAAAGGAAGTATCAATGCCATTGCAGAATCATTGACCAATATTGTTTGGGCTCCCTTGTCAGAGGGATTAAAATCGGTCAGTCTATCTGCCAACTGGATGTGGCCTTGCAACAATCCTGGAGAAAATGATCGATTGTACGATGCGGTTAAAGCATGTTCCGATTTTGCCATTGATCTTGGAATTAATATACCTACCGGTAAGGATTCCTTGTCGATGAAACAAAAATATAAGGAAGGTGATGTTTTGGCTCCAGGAACTGTCATCATTTCTTCTGGTGGACAATGTGAGGACATTAAAAAAGTCGTAACTCCTGTTTCCATTCCCAATAGAGGAAAGCTATTCTATATTAATTTATCCTCGCAAAAACATGTCTTGGGTGGATCCTCTTTGGGTCAAGTATTCAATAAAATAGGCTCTGAAGCACCTAGCATTGCTGATGTTGGTGTCTTTAAAAAGGCTTTCAATGTACTTCAAGAACTGATCTTGGATGAAAAAATCATATCTGGACACGATGTTTCATCTGGTGGATTGATCACCAGTTTACTGGAAATGTGCTTCCCTACCCAAGGTGTGGGAATGGAAATCGATTTGACATCATTGATAGAAAAGGATACTACTGCCCTGCTCTTTGCAGAAAACTCTGGCTTGGTTCTGCAAAGCGAAATGGATCTTACGGCCCATTTCAGTGCCCACGGTGTTGATTGTCATTCGATAGGATCAGTAACCACTTCAGGGAGACTCAACGCACAAAACAATGAAGATCAATTGGACTTGGATGTTGCCCAATATCGTGATGTATGGTTTTCTACCTCAGCAGCACTGGATACAAATCAAAACAAATGTGCAGCAGAACGATTTGAAAACTACAAGTCAAACGCGTTAAAATTTAATTTCCCTTCATCTTTTAACGGCAAAATAACTCCTAACGATAACCCTAAAATCAAAGCGGCCATCATTAGAGAAAAAGGGAGTAATTCTGAAAGAGAAATGGCCTATGCCATGCACTCAGTTGGATTTGAGGTCTATGATATCCATATGACAGATCTGATTGAGGGTAGGAAAACACTGGAGGAATTTCAATTTATTGCAGCGGTAGGTGGTTTTTCTAACTCAGATGTATTGGGCTCTGCCAAAGGATGGGCTGGGGCTTTTCTCTACAACCCCAAAGCCAAGAAAAGTTTGGATGATTTTTTTGCTAGAGCCGACACCCTCTCATTAGGAGTGTGTAATGGATGTCAATTGTTTGTTGAATTGGGAATGATTACCCCTTCGCATGGTGAACTTCCAAAAATGCATCACAATGATTCGGGAAAATTTGAATGTCAATTTACTGCCGTAAAAATTGGATCTTCTTCCTCTGTGATGTTAAAGGGATTGGAGAACACAAGTCTAGGAATTTGGGCCGCTCACGGTGAAGGGAAGTTTCACCTACCCATGGATGAGTCCCAATACCAAATCCCCGCAAAATACCACCAGACAGCCTATCCCGCCAATCCCAATGGTTCTGATTACAATGCTGCCATGCTGTGTAGTGAGGACGGAAGACACTTGGTAATGATGCCCCACTTGGAGCGTTCTACCTTTCCTTGGAATTGGGCGCATTATCCAAAAGATAGGAAGGATGAATTTTCTCCCTGGATCATCGCTTTTGAGAACGCAAAGCATTGGCTTGACCAAAATACTTAGTTCAAACAATAGTGTAACATTTAGAACCCATATAAGGAGTTAGCTCTTTCTTTTTGTTGTCTAAATCCAATCCTTGTTCTGTTCCATTACTCTACAATTTTGTCTTTAATGGCAAAGTGAATTTAATTCATTAAATTTCGTTACTTTAGGCGCAAAGTTAATCATGACACCTTCAAGGATTTTTGATATTTTAAGTATTCAGGTGAAAACCCATCCCCTTGACAAATGTCTAAGTGACAAGAGGAATGGGAAGTGGAAATCCCTCTCCACCCAAAAATATTATGAATCTGCCAACCTAATCAGTGCTGCCTTGATTGAAATGGGGGTGAGACCTCAAGATAAAATTGCGTTGATTTCAACCACCAATAGGTCAGAGTGGTCCATCATGGATATGGCCATTCTCCAAGTGGGTGCTGTTTCGGTTCCCCTCTATCCCAACATTAGCTCAAATGATTACAAATACATCCTCAACCATTCCGAGAGTGTGTTGTGTTTTGTTTCTGATCAGGAGATTTATGATAAAGTATTTTCAATAGAATCGGAGGTTAAAGGACTTAAAGACATCTATGCTTTTGACCAAATCGAAGGCTGTAAAAACTGGTTGGATTTGATAGAAGTTGGAAAAGAAGCCTGGAATGAAAAAAAGCTAGCGGAAGCCAAAACCAATGTTGAATCGGATTCCATTGCGACCATCATTTATACTTCTGGAACCACAGGGGTTCCCAAAGGAGTAATGCTCAGTCATGAAAATATTGTATCCAATGTGATCTCAGCTACAAGGAGGTTTCCTTTTGAAGACAGAAACCAGAAAGCATTGAGTTTCCTTCCCCTCTGTCATATTTTCGAAAGAACCTTTATCTATGGCTATCTGTACAACAGTATCTCCGTGTATTTTGCCGAATCTTTAGAGACGATCAGTGAAAATTTAAATGAGGTAAAGCCCAACTTTATGACCGCTGTTCCGAGACTACTGGAAAAGGTTTATGATAAAATTTACGCCAAGGGAAATGATTTGACAGGCTTGAAGAAAACCTTGTTTTATTGGGCGGTTGAAGTGGGGCTAAAGTATGACCCCAATCACCAATCCAACATATTATACAATATCAAGCATTGGATTGCCTATAAACTAATTTTGTCGAAATGGAAAAAGGCTTTGGGTGGAAATTTGGAAATCATCTGCTCGGGAAGCGCACCGCTTCAATCCCGATTGGCCAGGGTGTTTAGTGCCGCAGGTATGACCATTGCGGAGGCATATGGTTTGACAGAAACCTCCCCAGCAATTTCGGTAAATGATTTGAGAAACGGTGGTTTGAGAATAGGAACAGTAGGGAAAATAATTGATGGTATAGAAGTAGTTATTGCCGACGATGGAGAAATTCTCTGTAAAGGCCCCAATGTAATGAAAGGATACTTCAAAGACCCTGATCAAACCAACGCTGTAATGGAAGGAAATTATTTTAAAACGGGAGATATTGGTTCTCTCGACGAAGATGGTTTTCTAAAAATTACCGATCGAAAAAAACAGATGTTCAAAACCTCTGGAGGAAAATATATAGCACCTCAGGTGATCGAAAGCCAACTGAAACAATCCCTTTTGATCGAACAAATTATGGTGGTAGGAGAAGGGAAAAATAGGGCTTCGGCACTGATCCAACCTTGTTTTGAGCAAGCCAAAATCTGGCTTGACGAACAAGGAGTTTCTTGTAAGGATGATCCAGAATCGCTCTGTAAAAACGAGCTGTTATTTGAAAAAATCAACCATGAAATCAGAGTGCACGATCATAAGTTTGGAAAATGGGAACAGGTAAAAGAGATTCGATTGACGCCCGAAATATGGTCTATAGAGGCAGGACACCTTACCCCTACCATGAAGGTTAAACGAAAAATAGTACAGGAAAAATACCAAAGCCTAGTAGATGAAATCTACTCCTAAATTTTTTTTTGTATATTTTGTTATGCATGCATAATATTTTTTATTAAGTTTGTTTTGATAAAGAGATCAATGAGAAAGAAAACAATTGACGCCGCTTTGCGGTCAACTTGGAATGCAGTAAGTAAGATGTACAACAGAGAAGCTTCTAAATTTGAATCAACAATGGCAATGGGATTTGCACTTTTGAATATTGAAGCTGAGGGCACCCCTTCCACTGCATTGGGACCAAAACTAGGGATGGAGCCCACAAGTTTGTCTCGCTTGCTAAACAGCATGGAAGAAAAAAAAATGATCGAACGCTTGGCGAATCCTGCGGATGGCCGAAGTGTCTTGATCTTTCTGACTCCCTTTGGAAAAGAAAAAAGAGACGACTCTCGATCAGTGGTCTTGAATTTTAATCAAATTTTAGAAGAAAAATTAACAGACATTCAAATCAAACATTTTTTTGAAGTAACCGATTGTGTGATGCAAGAAAGTAAAAAGTTTGAACATTTTTTAATTAATTAAATCCCAAACACTATGGAAATTGAAACAAATAAATTAATCAAAGGAGGTGAGTTTATCATCAAAGACTCAAGCCCTGAAGACATTTTTACTCCAGAGGATTTTTCGGAGGAGCAAATCATGATGAAGGAAAGTGTTCAAGAATTTGTTGATCGTGAGATATGGCCCCACAAAGAACGATTTGAAAAAAAAGACTATGAACTCACCAAGTCCTGTATGGAAAAAGCAGGAGAACTGGGTTTCTTAGGAGTTTCTGTTCCCGAAAATTATGGTGGAATGGGAATGGGTTTTGTATCTACCATGTTAGTCTGTGATTATATCTCTGGTGCAACAGGATCTTTTTCCACCGCCTTTGGCGCTCATACGGGAATCGGCACCATGCCCATCGTATTATATGGCACCGAAGAACAAAAACAAAAATATGTTCCAAAACTGGCCACAGGAGAATGGTTTGGCGCTTATTGCCTGACCGAACCAGGAGCTGGATCGGATGCCAACTCAGGAAAGACTAAGGCAGTACTGTCCGAAGATGGTAGCCATTATTTGATTTCAGGACAAAAAATGTGGATTTCTAATGCTGGATTTGCCAATGTTTTCATTGTATTTGCTCGAATCGAAGACGACAAAAATATTACAGGATTTATCGTTCCCAATGATCCTGAGAATGGAATCACCATGGGTGAGGAAGAAAACAAACTGGGCATCCACTCCTCCTCTACACGACAAGTATTTTTCAATGAAACAAAAGTGCCCCTTGATCATATGTTGGCTGAGAGAGGACATGGGTTTAAGATTGCCATGAATGCTCTTAATGTGGGGCGGATCAAATTGGGTGTTGCCTGTTTGGAGGCACAAAGAAGAGTCATCACCAATGCGGTTCAGTATGCCAACGAAAGGGTTCAATTCAAAACACCTATTGCTCAATTTGGAGCCATAAAAGAAAAAATAGCAAGAATGGCCACCTCGTGCTATGTTGGTGAATCTGCCAATTACCGCGCCGGCTTCGATATAGAGCAAAAGATTAAAAACCTGCATGAAGAAGGTATGGAGCATCAAAAAGCAGAACTCAAAGGAGTTGAGGAGTTTGCCATCGAATGCTCTATGATCAAAGTAGGAACCTCGGAGGACATTCAAAATTGTGCTGATGATGGTATTCAAATCTATGGGGGTATGGGCTTCTCTGCCGACACTCCAATGGAATCGGCTTGGAGAGATGCACGAATTGGTCGGATCTATGAGGGTACCAATGAAATTAACAGAATGCTATCTGTGGGAATGTTGGTTAAAAAATCCATGAAAGGAGAATTAGACCTGATGAGTGCAGTGATGAAAGTAGCTGGTGAAATGACTGCTGGGGGAACCGAGGAAAACATTGATCCCAATCAACCCCTCTCCGTGGAATCACAGAAAATAAAAAACTTAAAGAAAGTTTACCTGATGATTGCCGGATCGGCTTTCCAAAAGTATGGCCAAGATTTGGATAAGCACCAACAAACCCTTATCGGTTTGTCGGACATGATGATTGAAATCTACTTCGCTGAATCGGCGATTTTGAGAACCCTCAAAAACAGCAACAGAGGGATGGATATGCAACATCAAATGGACATGACGCGCTTATATGTTTTTGATGCCGTAGAAATGGCCATCAAAAGGTCAAAAGAGATCATCGGCAACATTGCCGAAGGAGATGCACAATTGAATTTGATGAAAAGTGTCCACCGACTGTGTCGATACGATCAACTTCCCAATATTATCGGATTAAAAAATCGCATTGCAGATAAAGTCATCAAGGAAAATAAATATTGTTTTTAGAAAGATCGGTTTTTGGGAAACCTAATGAACTGTTCAAAAGCTTCAAAACAGTAACCATCATACAATAAAAATCAAAAAAAACGCCCGTAAACATTTTATTACGGGCGTTTTATATTGATTATCAGTAACTTAAAGCTATTTGATATAATACTTTTATAAAATTTATTTGATTAAATAAAGAGGACAATCACGTTAAATTACAAAAGGAAAAGACCTGATAAGTTCCGCAATCATCAGCGATCAATAAGATTTGGGTTAAACAACAAACTTGCTCTTTTCGAAGAATCTTTCCTTTTATGAAAAAATCTTGTCATAAAAGCATTTCAAACTTACTAAAAACAAATCAATTTTTAATGTTAAATTTTTTGAATTTTAACATTTTACAATTTTAAGGTATTGTTTTTCAGGGGTTTAACTTCCTCTATGTTTCGTCTCTATAAAAAGTATTATGTCATGAAACAACCTCACACCACCACTGTTTTTTTTATTTTAATTTTTCTTAATACCACTGTTTTTTGGGCCCAAAAACATCCGGCTTCGGTTTTGGATATGCGAACGGCCAACGGCGGGATTTTGTCCCCCCAGCTCACCACCACCCAACGCGATGCATTGGCCACTGACAACGACAGCAAAGGACTACTGATCTATAACACCGATACTAATAAGTTTAACTTTCACGACGGCACTTCCTGGATCGTTCTCTCTGCCGGTGGCAGCAGTACTTTATTAGATGCCGACGGCGATACCAAAGTCCAGGTCGAGGAAAGCGGGGATGAAGATCTCATTCGATTTGATACCGCCGGAACGCAACGGATGTATATTAACAGTGGCGGAATTGAACTAACGGGGGATAATACTCATTTTAAAACTTACGGTACAGCGAATACTACCAGTAATAGAAAATGGCAGTGGTCACATAGACTCGATGATAAGTTTCAGATGTGGCATTTTTATCCTGGTGGTAATTGGCAGACATATATCACAGTTTTACCTGATAATGGTCGTATAGGTATTAAAACGAGTGCTCCCACCAATGATTTATCCATCAACGGTAATGCCAACAAAACCGGCGGGGGAACATGGGGCACCTTTTCCGACCGCAGGATCAAAAAAGAAATTGAGGACTATACCACGGGTTTAGACGCCATCCTTAAAATCCGCCCGATCAGTTATCAATACAACGACAAAAGTCCCTTTAAGAACCCCGTAGGCGACAAACCTATGGTGGGGATCATCGCCCAGGAGATGCAACAAATCTTGCCCAATACCATTAGCACCCATAAAACCGAACATTTTGATGACCTGTTGGAGTACAACGGCAGTGAGTTGACCTATACCTTAGTGAATGCGATCAAAGAATTATATGCCCAAAATCAAGCCCTAAAAGCACGGGTGGAAGCGCTGGAGAAATAAAATTAATTACGAATTAGGAATTAGGAATTACGAATTGGTAATTACGCCTGCCTGCCTCTGGCTGGAATTAAGAATTTGTAATTCGTAATTGATTCACTAGCCCTGAGCTTCATTTCGACTCTGTTCCTGAGCCCGTCGAGGGACGCTCAATGACCACCTTCGACTTCGCTCAGGCTCCAGGTTGCCGAGCATGGTTGCCGAGCAAGGTCGAGGCATGGTCGAGGCAATCGAAGGGCGAACCGGCTGATCGGCTTGGGATCAATAATTATCCGTTTGCAGATGTTTGTGATAACCCCTTTGATTTCTTCTGAATCTGCTAAAATCGAATGTGACAATGATTTCAAAAATAGACGGGGAGTGAATTTTGGCCAATGACCGCACCGGAAAGTTATAACCCAGACCTAAATCAAAATTTTCCAGAGAAAGACCGGCAGAAAAGCCCAAGTTGTTGAGGTTGAACTTTTCAACATTGGAAAGTTTCTGGTTAAAGCTTAGGGAAATTCCCACATCCTGATCGGGGTGATTGATCCCATCAATGATCTCGGGCAGTACATTGATCACGATAACATTGGCACTAAAATCCTCACATGTTTTTCCATTCAGCTCAGCAGACACTTTTCTTCTGAACCAGGTTGTCTCTGTTAAAGTTCCCGACTGATAGTTCCTTTCGATAGCCCCGCCAATGGCACTCCATGTTGCTCCCTCATCCTCCGATTGCTCCCACCGGAAGCTCAAACTGCCCAAGCTGGTGGCGGTTCTCCCCGGTTGACCCACTGCCAGTGGACTGCTTGTAAATTCGTTGGGTGGGATGCTTCCATGACAAATGGTGATGGAATGGGCAGGGTCAAACACTCCCGGGTCCAGATGTAGGGGGGTGATTCGATGGACAGAACTCGGGGCATCAACACAGCCTACGGTCGTTGATTTGGTCAATCGCCTGAAGTAGGTGGTTTGGGTAACAGTAGCCGGGCGGTAGGACGATGAAATGGCATTGTCTGTGACATCGGCAAAAGTGATATTGTCGAGGGATTTTTGCCATTGATAGCTTATCCCTGCTCCCGATGCTCCATCGTTGACTGTCAATTCCTGTGGCGACTCACCGATGCAAATGACCTGGTCGGGCTGTGCAATGATGCCGCCGTTGACGGGTGACTCGACTTCAACTTCAAGCACGTTGGAATGGCCAATACAAGTGGTTCCGTTGAGCGTGCTGATAACATCCCTGCGAAGAAAAAGGTTCTCGCCCAATGCATTAGGACTGAAGGACTCTTGATTGGCTCCAATGATGGCATTCCAATCCACACCGTTCGGCGAACTCATCCATTGGTATCGGGGATCATTGGCCGGAATAATATTTCCATTGACATTGGCCGCAATCGAGGAAACTAATTGCAAGCCGGTATAGTCATTACAGATTTTAATATTAGATTGGGCAACAGGAAAATCATTAAAGTAAACCCTTCCACTATCGTTAATTTGGTTTAAAGTCAACACCAGAGACGCTGTACCCGTATCCCCTGCCTTATCGAGGGTCACTGTAACTCGGTCTCCATCAAAAAAACCGTCAGTATGGGTGAATGTGGTTGAATTATCCGGGCCTTGTTTCAAAATCCCATTGATGTAAAACCTATAGTTAGTCCCATCAGCAGGGGTTGTACTGAAGGTTATGGCATCCCCCTCGCAAAAGGTGTTCCCCGAGACCGAACTGCTGAGGGTTGTGGTCACCGTTGCTGCAACACTAACGCTGGTAGTATTATGCATTCCAAAGAATGGAACATCATCTCCTGAAATATAAAGCAAAGGAATAGTGAGGCAAAATGCCAGGTAGGAGAATAGGTAAGATTTTTTCACAATGTGGGGCACTGTTAAAAACTTTGGGGCTATACAAATTTAATAATTATATCCCAATAGGGATAATTAATCATGCTTGTTAATCATTCAATAACTAACGTTTATGATATATTTCTATGTCTTTTTCATCAATTTTATGAATTCTGAGGTATTGTAAATCTTCACTCAACATGTAAGTAAAGGAATTTTTATATATCGGCTCTCCATTTTGAATGGCTCCTGATTTTACTTTTAAACTGTCTCCATTGATGACCATCCTGTATTTAGAAACCATTGCATTATAGGGATAAAGCTCACCTGAAAACAACATATTTTCAACATCTATTGTAATTCTTTTACCCTGATATGTAGTACTGTCTATTTGAAATATGCTGTCTCTGGTGTTGATTTTAGGGATTATTTTTTGGTGTAAATACCATTTACCGTTCAATTGTTGTTGATCAGTCAAGGTCCTATTGAATTTAGGATCACGATTTGGAGTGTGGCAACTCCAGATCAAAACGAGTAGAATTAATAAAAATTTCTTTTCCAACAATTTACTGATTTATTATGATCTCACCTTCTAAATTATAACGTACCAAGCTGTCAATTATTTTGCCGGATTGATAGGATATTTTCTGCTTAATCTTTCCATTGGGGTGATAATCCATCCAGTCGCCATCACGATTCCCATTGGCATCAAAAGAAATAATTTTTCTAAGATTGCCATTGGAGTGATAAAATTCACTCACACCAACGATAGCTCCCCTACTGAATTGATTGTGTTCTTTGATATTCCCGTTTCTCCAATAGGCGGTTCTTTTGCCTTGCATGAGACCTTCTTGATAGAAAACTTCTTCACTTAGTTGATCATTGTCGTAGTAGGAAGACAATTGTCCGTTTAAATCACCATTTTTATAATTGCAAACGATTTTTTGAGATCCGTTGGGGTGATACTCAAAATATTTTCCTTGCAGTTTTCCTTCAAAAACTGAAAAAGAAATTTGCTCTGAATTGTTGATGATCTTTTTTATTACTCCTGTGTAAAGTAAACCATTCAATAGGTAGGAAGAATCTCTTGAAGTTCTAACAACCTGAATTTCATCTAATGTAGCATATTGTTTTTTGTCTACACAGGAACTCGCAATAATAAAAATAAAAATTATTGTGATATATCTCATAATGACGTTGCCTCCAAAAGTTTATTTATTAGTAAATTAACATTGTTTAAATTATTTTTCAAAGATAATGTATTGATAAAAAAGAAGCTTTATTTACTAACTATATAATATATTTGTGATATCAACGTTATCAAGTAAATCATTACAAAAATTCTGTGGGGGAATTTAAAAGATTATTAAATCTATCGATTTTCTTGTCGTTCTTTACCTTGTATATTGGATGGGGTCAAGCTACGACTGATCTCCAAATTGATAACATCGTTATCATTGGAGAATCTGCTCCATATGAGTTTTGTGAAGGTGAAATTCCCTCATTTGAAATTCAATTCAGCCTAAAGGCTGGGTCAACTACCCTCACATTGACCTCAACCAGCACGCTCGAATTTACTGCTATTGGATCGGGAGGAAATGTTCTTACCAAAACCGTTACTGGAGTTACCAGTTTTGGAACGGGTGCTACCTCTCTCAGTCCTGCAGCAAGTGATTACTTCAGATGGCCAACCGTAGGCACCGAAATCATACAACTCTCCAATGACGGTGTAACGGATATTATTTTCAAAATTTTTATTAATTCTGCTGTCTATTCCGATCCCGACAGTCCTGATTCTGCTGTATCATCTTTGACAGTAAACGTGAATACCAATCCTCCAAAGGTTGGTATCACTACATCAGAGGGAAATTTCGATGTGGGCAAACGAATTGATATTTGTGATGGAATAGATATTACTCTCTTTGCGGATGCCGGTTATACGGACTATGAGTTTTTACGAAAGCCTGATGGATTAATTAATTTTAGTTCAATGGGTAAATCTAGCTCCCGCTCAATTTTGTTGACCAACATCAACGCCGGAGGAGAGGAAATTAAAGTAAGAACTTATAATGGAGAATGTTTAACAGACTCCTTTACTTACTATGTTGATGTTGTTACTGGCACAACAGTAAACCTCAATAGCTCTATGACAGGAAATACTTCCTGTGAAGGAGAAAACATCACTTTTACAGCTTTAGGCTCTGGAGGTTGGTATGAGTTTTTAGTTTTTTCGGGTATATCCACAAGCACAGTTCAATCTTCAACCGCTCAAACTTGGAGTAGTACAACCCTAAATCACTCAAATAGAGTGACTGTAAGGAATTATACCACCTCAGCCACTTCCTGCTACAGTGAAGCAGCAGTGACAATTGAGTTGAATTCTTTTTCTAACATCAGCAATATCTCAGGGGATCAAAGCATTTGCTCTGGAAACGCCCCTGGATTATTGGGAAGTATTACGGAATCCGTTGCTGACAGATTAGGTGATGGTGCAACTGTAAATTATTACTGGGAAAAGAATGAGGGAGCTGGTTGGTCACTTCTTGGCGCTTCAAATTCCTCTACTTTTCAACCTGGAGTATTGACCACCACTACGGCATATCGAAGGGTATTAAGCAGTAAATACAACACAAAAACTTGTCTTGACATTTCAGATACAGTAACAGTTACTGTGACCAGTGGGCCATCCATCACCAACTTTGAATTATCGAGTTCTACCAACAATACCATTTGTAATGATGACGAAGCTGTATTTGAGGTTACTTCAACAGGGGTGAGCACTCCAAGTTACCGCTTCTTCCACAACCTCAACCCTATTGGTACATTAATTGTAGGTGGAAGCACGGCCTCCATTACAGTTAGCTCTACCATTGAGTTGGACGATATGGATGAAATACAAGTCAGAGTATATGGAAATAACGATGGGACGGGCTGCTCAGTTTCTTCAACTATAGTCCTCCGTGTTAACGAATTTGATGCCACACTGAATGAAATTTCAGGGGATCAAGTGGTTTGTAATGATGATGTAATTACAGCGATTTCAGATCAAACCTCCCCCACCGCTCCTGGAAATATTACGACAAGGTGGTACTCTAGTCCCTCGGGTATGGTTACACCCAGTTGGACTTTGATGGCTACGAATGTCCCTAGCTTTACCCCTCTTTCATTGTCTGGTGATACTGATTTTAGAAGAGAAATTGAATCCGAATTGAATGGAATCTATTGTTACAACTATTCCAATGTTATCACCAAAAGTGAAGTTGCTATTACTTCCGATTTGGCCTCATATGATCTTACACTCAATCCCATCAATGAGCTGATTTGTTTGGGAGATACCATCTTGTTTGATGCTGGAGCTTCAACAGGTTCCAGTGGTTATCAATACCATTATAATGGGACACCTCTGGGCGTGTTCTCGGCCAATACAACGACTACCCATACGGGTTTTTCAGATGGTGACACCTTCTCGGTTACTGTTGCAGAAAATTCTGACGGAACAGGCTGTACGGCTACCACCACGCTAACCATAAGAGTAAATACTTTTACAGGATCGCACTCTCTTTCGACCTCACAAACCATTTGTTTAGGAGATGACCCAGTCTTGATTAATGTAACCAGTACCCCTACCCCCACCATATTAGGATCAGTTGCAACTTATCAATGGGAACGTCAGGAATTTGGAAGTCTCACTTGGAATAGCATACCTGGAGGTGTCGCTCAATTACCAACATATGATCCACCGTTGGGCTCAGTAACACAGACTACAAGTTTTAGAAGGGTGATTTCTTATACCAATTCTACAACAACATGTGACTTACCTCAAAATCTTTCAGAATCCTCAGTTCACGTCATATATGTAAACGCTCACCCTGGCGGATCACTTGTAGCTTCTACTGCATCTATTTGTACTGGTGATTCTGTTACCTTCAGTGCTTCAGGTCCAGCAGGAGCAAATTATACCTTCTATGTTGGAGCAACGATTGCCCAAGGAAAAAGCGGAACATCAACATATACTTCCTCTAGTCTATTGAATGGACAAATAGTATCGGTTGTCATTGAAGATACCACAGGTTCGGGCTGTGAATTTACCCCCTCGGGAATTACTATGGCAGTTTCCAACATACCAGCAGCTGGAATCTCGTCCACAGATCTAACCAATGGCACCATCTGTAATGACTATCTACCTGTATTCACCGCTACTCCAGCAACAGGAATGACCTATCAATTTTACATAGCCTCTATTCCTGTAGCCTCGGGAGCTGTTTCTGGAAATCAGTTATTGACTTCAAAAGTAACCTACACGCTCCAAGACGGTGATGTCATCGGTGTAGTGGCTAGTAATGCCAATGGATGCTCAAGTTCAGCATCATTGACCTTGAGTGTAAATGATTTTTCAGGATCTGATACCATTACCACAACCACAACTGAATACTGCTCAGGAGGAGATCCTGTTTTTATCACAGGTTTAAATTCAAGTGCAGCTGCCAATGGGGGAACAATTAGTTATCGCTGGGAAACCAGAACTTCTAGTCCTGTGGTTTCTGGCTGGGAGCCACTAAATATTCCTCCTGCTACACTCATTAATCTGGATCCACCACCTTTGGCAGATGGTACCCACCATTTCAGAAGGGTCACCATCAATGAATACAATAGTCTGAAATGTGACGCGCCTGCAAGTAATGTTGTTACCATAACCATTGGTGCTGGAAGTGCCCCCACACTAACAGTTACAATGACCAATACCGTTACATCTGCTCAAGTATCCAATCAAACAATATGTTCTGGGGAAGGAATTAACATTGATGCTGGAGCCTCCTCAGGAGATGGATATGAATTTTATCTCAATGATGCACCCGTTCAATTGGTAACCAACATCAGTAACTTCACCTTTCTAGGGTTGAGTGACCAAGACAGGTTACAGGTCAGGGTTTTTGAAAATGCTGATGGCACGGGTTGTTTTTCAGATTATACTGCAACCATACGGGTGAATACATTGACTGGTAATAACAGTATTGATTCCAACTCCCAAACGGTGTGCTATGAAGGAGATCCTCAATTAATATCATCTGTTTCTTCTCCAAGTCACTTACTAACTGGTGGGATCATAAGATATCAATGGCAAAAACGAGTACAGGGGTCGTTAGAGTGGAATGACATCTCTGGAGCAAATATTGAAAGCTACAATCCTCCCAGCGGACAACTTACTTCAACTACTGAATTCAGAAGGTTGGCAACACCTGAATTCAATGGCCTTTCGTGCACAGGAACTTCCTCACCCTCCCATGTATCGAATATTGCCTTGGTCAACGTTGTCTCTTCATTTACTTCTTCGTTGACTTCAAATCCCAACCCTGCAGAGATATGTGCGGGAGATACTGTCATTTTTCAAGCATCAGCGGTAGGTTCAGCAACCTATGAATTTTTTGTAGATGGGACTTCACAGGGAACTGCTTCAACCACCCGAAGCATACAGTTAAATCCAACCAATGGACAGCAAGTGACCGTAGAAGTGACTACCGGAAGCTGTTCGATCCTCTCCGATCCCATTAATGTTATTGTTAATCCTGATCCAATTCCAGTGCTTACTGCTGTTGGGGTGGTGAATGATGTTATTTGTGAAAATGAGGCTCCCATTATAATAGCCACACCTACAGGAAATTACTCCTACTCATTCTTTGTCAACGATTTACCTGCTCCAGGAGCAGCAGTTACAACCAATTCTCTTGATTTAAGTTTACTACCCCTTATAACTGATCCTATAAAAATTGATGTTACTATAATAGATAATGTGTCGGGGTGCTCCAACACCACAAGCACAGCCAATGGAAGTTCATTGGTGTTGGTCACCAACTCCATTGGGAATTCAAATGAAATTACTTCTGCAACTGTTAGTTATTGTTCAGGTTCGGATCCCATTGCGATTAATCCATTAAACAATCCAACAACAATTGCAGGAGGAACGATCAACTATTTTTGGGAAACAAGAACACCGTCCCTATCGACAAGCTGGACATTGATCAACAATGCCAATGCTGACAGTTTTGACCCTCAAGCTTCTATAGGAGATGGTGTCCATGAATTTAGACGGTTGATCACAGCAACAGTCTCTAATGTCACTTGTACTCCAACTGATACCTTGTATTACTCCAATACAGTAACCATTACCATTGGAGGTACAGCCGGAACTTCTCCCCCAGTCACCATCTCCTCAAACATATCAGGAGGTGGGAATATAATTTGTCCAGGAGAGGATGTGATTTTTACCGCTACATCCAATGCATCTGCTACATGGTATGAATTTTTTGTAAGAAATCAGTCTAAAGGCGTAACAGCTTCAGATACTTTAGATACCTCTTTGGCCACTGTAACTTTGGTTGATGGAGATGAGATTAGGGTAAGAGTTTATTCGGGTGCTGCTACTGGTACTGGTTGCTTTAACGATGCAACGATGATCATTAGGGTTAACTCCATGTCCAATAACAATATCATATCTTACATTGGTCCAGATCCCATTTGCGCTGGTATTGACCCAGAACCAGCCATTCAGGGTATCTCAAACCCAATCTCTGACTTGGCTACAGATGGAGGGAGAATTGAGTATGAGTGGGAGTTGGATGAGGGATTGGGATGGCAACCTATATTAAACTCTGACTCAGAAACTTTCAATCCTCCTGTTCTAACAGTAACTACCGCCTACCGCAGGTTGGCCAAATCACTATTTAGTGGCTCAGAATGTATATTACCTACCAACATACACATTTCAAATGTAGTAACCATTACTGTTGATGCAGGACCAACACCCATTGCCAACCTTACCACAGGACTAGCTTCAGATACACTTTGTTCCAGCACTGATTCCATTACATTAGATGCTAGTCTGAGTTCTAACGCCAATAGTTACCTGTTTTATCACAACGGCAACCCCATTTTATCACATACTGTCACAGACTCATCATTCACCTCTACCGCTACGATTAATGATGGAGATACTTTTACTGTTAGGACTTTTGCAGGAAATAATAGGGATGGATGCTTTGATGATACTACGGTAACCATTTCTGTAAATGCGATTACTGGAACCAATGAAATTGGTCCGGCAACTCAAAATTTATGCCCAGGTGAAAGTCCAAGTATGATCAATTCCTTGCAATTGCCTTCAAGCAGTGGAACTGTCTCCTACACTTGGGAAATACGACCTGCATCCACAGGGGTTTGGGGTACAATCTTGGGAGAAACCTCAGCCACCCTCACACCAACTTTAGATGGGAACAGCTCTGCCTACAGAAGAACGTATATCAGTACATTAAATGAAGTACCATGTAGTATATATAGTAATATCGTAACTATTACTCTTGATTCTAACACTGCCGCCTCGGCAACCTTAACCTCCAACAAACCCTCGCACACTATTTGTGCTACCGAAACCGGTACGATAGAATTTACAGCAGCTAACGATGCTGCTGCTTCACGCTATGAATTTTACGTTAATGGTACCCTTGAACAGACCGATGCAACATCCAGGACCTTTGAGGTGGCAAGGGCAGATTTGAGTAACGGAACTACAGTAACATTAAGGGTTTATAATAATTCATCTTTGGGTTGTTATGACGAGGATGAGGTAATTGTTCGAATTAATGACATTGATTCAGGAACAATATCAGGTACTCAATCGGTTTGCTCTGACTCTACCAATCCAATCATTTTAAGTTCATTGACAGCGGGATCAATCAATGGAGTTGCACCTGTTAATGGTCAATACCAATGGCAATACTCTACCGACAATATAAACTGGACAAATATTATTTTAAATGGAAATAATGCTAGTTACGTTGTACAATTCAATCCTTCCCACCCAACACGTTATTACAGAAGAAATGTAGAAGCTACGCTAAATACTGTTCCTTGCTCTGGATCTACTCCTTCAGTCAAAATCACGGTACTCCCTGCTCCCTCCCCACAACTGTGGTCCAATGTAGGTGTCTATAGCACCAATATCACTGTTTGTTCTGACGAAAATCTATTCTTCAAAGGAGAAGGTGGTCAATCATTCGAATTTTTGGTAAGAGGAGTAGTAGAACATACAACTGATGCTGATTCAGGACTAAGTACTGCCTTTTTTAATCCAAATGCTCTGGGCGTCACAATAAATGATGGAGATCAAGTTAGTGTAATTGCATATGATAAACCACTAATTGGTGGTGTTGTGGATCCTGCGGCATGTTCAGGTACCAGTAGTGATGTAATGGTTGTCATCTCATCAACTCCTACGGCTACTCTTACCACTGACAAGCTCAACAATATCATTTGCGATGATGAGCCCTTTACATTGACTGCAACTGCAGGAGGATTAACTGGGGCAACTTATCAGTTTATCATCAATACCATTACGGTGCAGACAGTAACAACAACAGTTGCTGAAGCATCGGCAAGTTTTAGTCCTCCAACTCCCTATACTAGTTCGATGACTATTAAGGTTTTGGTCACTACACCTCAGGGATGTACTACAAGTGCAACTATCATTGCGACTGAAAATCCAATCACTGCAGGTACCATATCAGGAACACAGACCATCTGTAGTGGTAATATACCCGCAGAGATCACTTCCCTAACTACGCCAACCATCTCAGCGACTGCGACAGCAACTTATCAGTGGCATAGTTCTACGGATAATTTTGTCACTTTTAATGTCATTGATCTTAACTCTGCTGATTATCAACCTCCTGCTCTAAACCAAACAACGCAGTTCAGAAGGGTGGACATTGCCAATTTGAACGGAAAAACTTGTTCCGATACTACCAATGAAATTACAATCACCGTGAGTCCCGGCCCTGGTGGACAACTCAGAATGAATGGAGCAGCCGTGGTCTCTGACACCATTTGTGCTGGCGACGATCCTACTTTTACCGTAGCTGGAGGAACTGGTCAATCGTTCGAATGGAGAATCGATGGTGTGGTTGAAGCCACTACCAGCACTTCTACTTTTAATGCTTCTGATATTGGCTATACGCTAGTGGGGATTGATGTGATCGATGTAGTGGTTTATGACCTTCCTCTTGATGGTGGTAATATTGACCCTGACGCATGTCCTTCTACTACCGATTCTATTACTCTTACGGTGGTAGCACCTACGGCGGCTACCCTAGTATCGGATGCCATCAATGAAACTTTCTGTAGCGGAGACAATGTCGTCTTTACTGTTACCAATCCCATTGCTGGGGTAACCAATTATAGGTTCTTACAAAATGGTATTATAACCATACAGAATGGTCCTTCCAATACAACCAGTATATCTACACTTAACAATAATGACAACATCAGCGTAGAGGTGACTTTGGCTTCTGGGTGTATCGCCACAGCTTCTCTGACAATGATTGAAAACATCATCGCTGCAGGTACCATATCAGGAACACAGACCATCTGTAGTGGTAATATACCCGCAGAGATCACTTCCCTAACTACGCCAACCATCTCAGCGACTGCGACAGCAACTTATCAGTGGCATAGTTCTACGGA